>Ga0068707_1001526_pt1 | contig 16199 bp, 8 predicted proteins | sample YNPNPMetaG_FD_66600 | JGI IMG/M metagenome (GOLD analysis project Ga0068707, IMG submission 66600) | Anoxygenic and chlorotrophic microbial mat microbial communities from Yellowstone National Park, USA - YNP NP MetaG | ecosystem: Environmental > Aquatic > Thermal springs > Hot (42-90C) >...
TCTGGGTACCAGTATCGTCTACTCGGGGATGGTGGCAAGTGCTTCGGGCATCTACCGGAATTCAGGCCGGGATGAGATTGGGGGGGAGTCAATAAATTGAAGGGGGGAGTGGTGGTAGGGGATGCAGCCTCGTGAAGTCCCCCTTCCAGGACGGTGGGGCTCCAGTGCTATGGGGTCGGCGGGGACGCGCGGGAGCACCTGGGGCGCTCCATGGTGGCCTGGAGGGAGTTGAACGCGTGCTTGGTGGGACCCACGCGGGGTTCGTGAGCGCGGGGCCTATCCCGAGGGGTCAGGGGCGCCCGGGACCGGACGCGGGTGGAAGGCGTCGTCCGTCCATTCACGGACGTCCCGACCGCGATCGCGGAGGGGAACGCGGAGGAACGCCGGAACGCCTTCCGTTCCTGCCGCCGCTTGTCATCCCTTGGGAGGCGTATCGATGTGGGGAAGATCTGGAAAGCTCGCCGTTCGAGACGGATGGAAATTGCTCCCGTTCCTCGTCCTCGGCTTCAGCGCGGCCGTCGGTGCCGCCCCAGCGGTCCTCGCCGCCCAAGTCACGTCCGCAGAATAGGTTCGGAAACAACCCCCGCCGCTTTTCAGGCACGGCCATACGCTTCCCCCCTCGGGCAGATGCACTGCACCAATCCCCCCGCGGACCTGCGCGCCGAGCTGATCAGGAATTGGGGCTACGCAATCCGCCTGAGCCGGGCCGCGGGGCAAGCCGGAACTGATCCGCCTGTGCCGGGAGAACCCCTCGGTCTTCCGGCTGGCCGTGATGGTCGGCAATCTGGCGAACCGGGAGGGCAACACGTCCCTTCCATGACCCGAGGGAACGTTCCCGCGCCGGGCGGATGGCTCCCTGTCGGAGGGGCGGAAGAGCTTCAGCCCCGAGATGCCGGACGTGGCCTGGCAGATCCTCGTGGAGGAGGCACTCCGCCAGATCGAAGGACAGCTCGGCGGGCCGCCGCTGGCAACGCTGGTGGTCGTGGAGAACTGGACCGAGCGCGAACTCAGCGTCCCCATCAACGTTCGAGGACCGGGACGGCACGATCTGCGGGTCGTGGCGGCCAAGGGCCTCCGCTCTTGGTAGGAATACGTCTCCTCGAGAAAGGACTATTACGAGAGCAAATCGCCGTCTCGGGCCGCCGCGGGTCCGGCGGTCGACGACCGCCGCCGGGATTCCCGGTGTTCAGCCGATGGCCGCGCTTCCGGGGCGAAACCGCAATGGGGTGCCGAGACGAAGTCGGGGGGGAAAGGCAGTTACGAGGCCGCTACCGACGGCGCATGGGCCAAACAGTGGCCCCGCCGTCACGGAATGATCCGCGTCCGGCGGGCTCCGCCCCTCGCCGGGCGTGCCGGACGCCGCGGAGCCGAGGAAAGATTTTCTACCTCTTCCGGGCCGCCACCCCGCCGGGCCCGCTCGGCTCCTTCTCGTGCCTCGACTTGTCCATGGCCTCCTCCGGGGCTACCGGATAGTGCCCGGTCCAGCAGGCCGTGCAGTAATGGTCCGGGGGCCCGCTCACGGCGGAAAGCAATCCCTCCAGGCCCAGATATCTCAGGGAGTCCGCCCCGATGTGCCGGCGCACCGCCTCGACATCCTTCCGGGCCGCGATGAGTTCGCCGGCATCCGGGAAATCGATCCCATAGTAGCAGGGGAAGCGCGTGGGGGGACAGGAAATGCGGAGGTGGATCTCGCGGGCCCCGGCCTCCCGCAGCAGTCCGATCCTGGACTTCGAGGTCGTGCCCCGGATGATGGAGTCGTCCACCACCACCAGGCGCCGCCCCCGTACCAGGTCGCGGATCACGGACAGCTTGACGGCCACCTGGGAAAGGCGCTGCACGGGGTGGGGCTGGATGAAGGTTCGTCCCACGTAGTGATTCCGCACGTAGGCCATCTGAAAGGGGATCCGGGACTCCTCGGCGTAGCCCAGCGCGGCGTAGAGGCCCGAGTCGGGCACGGGAGTGACGAGGTCGGCGGGCACGGCGTGATCCCGGGCCAGCCTCCGTCCCAGGCGATGCCGCACGGCCTGGACGAGATCCCCGTAGACGCGGCTGTCCGGACGGGCGAAATAGATGAGCTCGAAGAGGCAGTAGGCCGGCCGCCCGTGCGGAGACGGGGGGAGGCGCGCCGACAGGAGTCCCCGGCGGTCGAGGACGAGGATCTCTCCGGGCTCGATGTCCCGCTCGTAGGAGAATCCCATGAGGTCCAGCGCGCACGTTTCCGAGGCGACCGCCCAGGCCCCCCCGCGGCGGCCGAGGACCAGGGGGCGAAATCCCTGGGGGTCGCGGACCGCCGCCATCTGCCGGGGGGTGAGAAACAACAGAGAATAAGCTCCCCGCAGGGGGGCCAGGAGCCGCGGGAGATCCTTCCGAAGGTCGGCGGCGCCGGAGGCGAGGTACAAGATGATTTCCGTGTCGGTGGTGGTATGGAACAGGGGGAAGGAACGCCCCTCGGATTCCAGACAGCGGAGGGAGGCGGAATTCACCAAGTTCCCGTTATGGGCCAGCGCCATCATGCCGCGGGCCGTTTCCACCACCAGGGGCTGGGCGTTGACGAGGATGGAGGAACCGGTGGTGGAATAGCGGACATGGCCGATGGCGGAGGTGCCCTGAAGCCTCTGAAGGGTTTCCGCGGAGAAGACCGAGAGGACGAGCCCCATGCCCTTGTGATGGACGATCCGGCTCCCCTGGCTGGCGGCCAGCCCCGCACTCTCTTGGCCGCGATGCTGGAGGGCGAACAGGCCCCGATACGCCAGGTTTACCGCGTCGGGGGTGCCGAAGACGCCCACTAGGCCGCAGTGCTCTCGCGGTTCCTCCGGGGCGGTGCATCCCGGTGCCCGAGTAGACGCGCGGCGAATCAAAGCCCCCTCATTCGAACGAGAGCCCCTGGCCCTCCATCCAACCACCCTCCTTCCTTCTCTTCAAATCCCTTTCCGGCGCACCGGGGCCGGAGGAAAGGAGGCAAGGGTGGTCCGGCGCCGTCCTCGGCACTTCCCCCTTCCGCGAGGGATCGGGGCAGGGCCCGCAAGGGGCTGGCCGGGGCCCTTTTCTAGCGGAATTCCTCGCAGTGGATCACCCGATCCCGGGCCGCCGGGAAGCCACAGGAGATCCGGCTCTCACAGGTGGTGCACAGCCCCTCGCGCAGATCGAGAGGTGGGGCCTCCCCCGGCGGGGCCGGAGGGATCGCCGGGCCGGGCTCGGCGAAGAACTCTTCGCAGAACAGGATCGGCCGGCGGGAGGCATGACGGTAGAAACAGCGGGGAGCCTCCGCGCAGCTGAGGCACAGATCTTCGCGCAGGTCCTCCATAGTTCCTCCTCGGCACCCCGGCCCTGCGGCTACGCCCTCGCGCCCGCCGCCGCGCGATGGGGAACCCCCAAGGCGAACTTCGCGGAACCGTTGATGATCACCTCCGCTTCCTCGCGGTAGGCATCCATGACGTAGGCGAGCCCCGAGACGCGGGCCGCTTCCTCCGTGAGCGCGAAGACGTCCTTCCGGCTGATCGAGGAGACCCGGAAGTTTCGGCTCCCCGCCATGATCTGCTGGAGGCCGACCTTCAGCTTGTCCACGAAGGTGTAGATCGCCAAGGCGCCGACAGGCAGCTCCTTCACCTGGTCCTTGCCGTACTTGGCGACAAGGCCCTCGTAGCAGACGAAGATCTCCTCCAGGGTTGAGCCGTACTGCGACACCGTATTGGGGAGGTTATGCTTCCCATCCTTCAGCCACACGCCGATGTTCTTGCCGACCATGGCGGGGATCATGAGGGCGCGGCCCATGCAGACCGCCCGGGTCCAAGGAGCGCCCATCGCCAGGACCTTGAAGATGTGGTCCTCGGTCGAGAATCCTCCTCCGATGGCGACGTCGGGAACCCGGTCTCCCCGGTCGGCGAGCTTTCGGCAGAGATCGTAGGTCATGGCCTGAAGGTAGAAGGTGGGCACGCCCCATTCCACCATCATGCGCCACGGGCTCATCCCCGTCCCGCCACCGGAGCCGTCGACCGTGACCAGATCGATCCCGCAGTCGGACGCCCACCGAAGCGCCATCGCCAGCTCGCGCATCGGATAGGCCCCGGTCTTGAGCGTGACGCGCTTGGCGCCCAGACGGCGCAGACGCTCGACCTCCCGGGCAAAGTCCTCCTCGTCGATGAACCCCAGCCGCGAGTGGCGCTCGAAGTGCCGGATCGCCCCATCTTTGAAAGCCGCCTGGACGGAAGGGTCGGTGGGATCCGGCGTAACGAGGTAGCCGCGTTTCTTGAGCTCCAGGGCCCGTTCCATGGAATCGACCTTGATCTCCCCGCCGATGCACTTTGCCCCTTGGCCCCATTTGAGCTCGATGGTCTCCACGCCCAGCTTGCCCAGAACGTACTCGGCCACCCCGAAGCGGGTGTCCTCGACGTTCAACTGGACGACCAGATCCCCGTACCCCTCGTACCACTTCCGGTAGATCTCGACCCGGCGGCGCATCTCCGGGGATTCCACGACCCTCCCCTTGGAATCGAGTTGGAGACCCGGATCGACGCCGCAGACGTTCTCCCCACAGACCACCGTGATGCCCGAGATCGCACCCCCCGCCGCCACATGGTCCCAGTTCTGGCGGGCCACGTCCGTCGATCCCAAGGCTCCCGTAAACACGGGCACCCGCATCTTCACCTTGTGCGTCAGCCCATATTCGGTTTCGGTGTCCACCAAGGGGAACAGCGTATTGTCCGGATCTCCGACCTTCCCTTCGGGAAGTCCCTTGGCCCCCAAGGCGTACCCGTGGATGTTGAGATGGGAATAGTCCACGGGATAGTTCTTGTCGGCCCCTGCTGTCAGGACCCCGAAGGGGTTGGGATAGATAACCTCGCGCCCCCTGAAGGAGGCCTTGAAAATCTCGCAATTCCCTTTGCATCCGTCGATGCACCGCGTGCAGATCCCCGAAGAGGGAACCACGTCCCGGGATCGGTTTACCGTTTGGGTCACCTCATTGGCATTGGGTCTGTGAAGATTCATAATCTCCTCCTAGCCTTAATAACCGCAATTCGCGGGCCAAGGCATTGAGAAACAAGTTGAGATGGCTTATCCATATGGTTCTCAAATGGTTGCAACATTCACGCCGCACCGACGAGAGGGGTGATAATAAAACAGGTTGGGCCATATTGTTGGCCAATGGAAAAAATGTGACCCAGTGCCCATTATTCGATATTTCCGTGTGATGTCTGATTCCAGAGCTCCTGACATAGCCCCCCTACTCGGCCACAGCGGAATCGCGGTATAGGGCATCCCAGGGCCAATCTGGGGCCATTTCCTCATATTTGCCCTCCCTCTCCACACCCCATTCGGGTGCGGACCCAAAACTGTCCGCTTTTTCGACAAGCGGATGGGCTGGCAAAATGTCCGGATGAGCGAATCCGCACCCCCGGGCGAACTCTTCCCGAGGACGTCCCCTCCCGCCGGCACGGTCGTCGTCAACGACCGCTGCGTGATCCGCACCCAGGAACGCCATCGCGTCGTCATCGCCGCCGGCATTCCGCTGGCGCACTATGCCGTCGGTGATCGCATGGCCGAGGCGCACACCATGGTCTGCCTGGTGGATCAGGGGTGGGCGGACCGAAACGACGTGGCGAGGGCCTTCGGTTGCTCCGGGCGCACCGTGCGCCGATACCAGCGACGCTACGAGGACGGCGGCATGGCCGCCCTGGGGAAACCCCGCGGCTACCCCCAAGGGCGCCCGCGTCGTGAAACCTCCCGTCTGCGGCGCCTCCAGCGCCTCAAGTCCAAGGGCCTCTCCAACCGCGAGATCGCCGGACTCCTGGGCGTGACTGAGAAAGCCATCCGCAAAGGGCTGAAGCGATTGGGGTGGACCGTCCCCAAGCCACTCCACCCGGATCTACTTCCCCCCGGCAGGTGCGGACCTAAAACTGTCCGCTTTTGCGAAATCCCCCTCTGGTAAAGCCTCCACCCCACCCCCTTCCGCTGCGGACCTCAACCTGTCCACTTTTCCGACAGACGACCTGCCTACCACCTCCGATACCGATCCCATGAACCGCTTCATGGATCGGTTCTTCGCGTTCCTGGGGTTGCTCGATGACGCGGCGCCGCTTTTTCAGTCCAGAAAGCGGGTGCCCCACGCGGGACTCCTCTTGGCCATCCCCGCCATCCTCCAAAGCGGCGTGCTCGACTGCGCCCGCCGGATCTACTCCGGAATCGGCCCCGCCTTCTACGGCCTGCGCACCACCCTGGTCACGCTCGTCCTGATGGCGCTGCTGCGCATCAAGAGACCCGAAGGCCTCAAGGAGCGTGCGCCGCAGGACCTCGGCCGTGTCCTGGGGCTCGACCGGGCGCCCGAAGTCAAGACCGTGCGCCGGAAACTCGTCCGCCTGGCCTCCTTCGGGAAGGCCGCCGAGTTCGGGCGCGCCTTGGCCGAGCGCCGCCTCCAGGAGCGGGGAAAGGCCCTGGGGTTCCTCTACATCGACGGCCACGTCCGGGTCTACCACGGCCAAAAGGCCATTCCGAAGGCCCACGTGCCCCGAATGAGGCTTTCCATGCCGGCCACGACGGACTACTGGGTCAACGACCGGGAGGGAGATCCCCTCTTCGTGGTGACCGCCGAGGCCAACGCGGGGCTCTGCCGCATGCTGCCCGAAATCCTTGCCGAGGTGCGATCCCTGGTCGGTGAGCGGCAGGTCACCATCGTATTCGATCGCGGGGGATGGAGCCCCCGGCTGTTCCAGAAACTGATCACGGCGGGGTTCGATCTGTTGACCTACCGCAAGGGGCGGTTCCGCAAGGTGGCGCGGTCGCGATTCCAGAAGCATGCCGGTCGGATCGGGGGTCGGAGGGTCTGCTACTTGCTGGCCGACCAGGGGGTACAGTTCCTGAAGGGGGCGCTCCGGCTGCGGCAGGTGACGCGCCTGTCGGAGGACGGGAGCCACCAGACGCCGATCGTGACCTCCCGGCGGGACCTTCGCGCCATCGAGGTCGCTGGGCGGATGTTCGAACGTTGGCGCCAGGAGAATTTTTTCAAATACCTGCGGGAGGAGTACGCGCTCGACGCGCTGGTGGACTATTCGGTGGAGGCGGCCGATCCGGCGCGCGAGGTGCCCAACCCGGAGTGGCGGTCGATCGACGCCCAGTACCGCGCCAAGATGGAGGAACTCAAATCGCTTTCGGCGGCCTACGGGCTGGAGGCCCTGGTCAACCCTGAGGGACGCCGGCGGACGATCCGCGGGTTCAAGATCGCCAACGCCGAGTTGGGCCGACGCCTCGAAGAGATGATGTACCAGCTTCGCGATCTACAGGATCGTCGAGCCCAAGTGCCTCGTCGTGTGCCGGTCGCCCAGACGGTCAAAGGGGCCGTGGTGAAGCTCTCCACCGAACGGAAGCACCTGACGAACATCCTGAAGATGGTGGCCTACCAGGCGGAGAGCGATCTGGTGCGGATGGTGGCACCGCACTATCGGCGGGCTACCCAGGAGGGCCGGACGCTCGTTCAGGCAGCCTTGACGTCTACGGCGGACCTGGAGGTTACGGAGACGGAGCTTCGGGTGAAGCTGGCAGAGCAGAGTTCACCGCACCGGACCCGGGCGATCGACCGGCTGTGTGAGGAGCTGAACACGACGCCGACGGCATTCCCCGGGACCAACCTCCGCCTCAGGTTCAGCGTCGCCGATCCCCCTCCGTAGAGGGAAAAGCGGACATTTTCAGACCCCCCTATGTCCGGAGGTCTGGATTCCGACAGCGGCCAATAACCTTCTCCTCAGACCCATGGTGTCCGGTGAAGGAACTGGTCTGATAGAGCGGACGTGGGCGAGCCTGAGATAGGGGAGATCGCTCCCTACAGGAGACCGTACTCGCGGAGCCTCTTCCGAAGGGTGATGCGGCTCAGGGAGAGCTTGCGGGCCAGCTCCCTCTGACTCATCCCGGAGGCCAGCGCCTGGCGGAAGATCGTACTCTCGACCAGCTGGAGCAGCTTCTCGCGGACGTCGGCCAAGTCCCCCGAGGCCCTGCAGAGTTCCTCGGTTCTCCGGCGGATCTCGGCCATGCGATCCGAAGGAGGAGGGGAAGCCGCCGCCGCGGGGCGCTCCCGGAAGGAGACGATCTCCTCGGGCAGCAGGTCTATCGAGAGCGTATCGGAGGGGCCCAGAACGACCGCTCGTTCGATGCAGTTTTCCAATTCCCGCACGTTCCCCGGCCAGGGGTAGACCAGGAGGAGATCCAGCACGCCCCGAGACAGCTTCGTGACGCTCTTCCCGTACTGCCGGTTGAAGACGTCCAGGAAATGGTCCACCAGCAGGGGGATATCCTCGCGCCGCTGGCGCAGCGGAGGGAGCTGGATCGGGATGACGTTCAACCGATAGTACAGATCCTCCCGGAACCGCCCGTTGCGGATCTCCTGGCGGAGGTCCCGGTTGGTCGCCGCCACCACGCGGACGTCCACCCGCACCGTCCGGGCGCTTCCGACGGGCTCGAACTCCATTTCCTGGAGGACCCGCAGAAGCTTCACCTGGAGGCGCGGGCTCATCTCCGCGATCTCGTCGAGGAAGAGCGTCCCCCCGTGGGCCAGTTCGAACCGCCCCTTGCGGTCCTTGACGGCCCCCGTGAAGGCGCCGCGGACGTGCCCGAACAACTCGGACTCCAGAAGGGTCTCCGGCAGGGCCCCGCAATTCACCTTGACCAGGGGGCCTCCGGCACGTTCCGAATTGTAATGCACGATGTTGGCTACGAGTTCCTTGCCGGTGCCCGTCTCCCCCGTGATCAGGACCGTGGCCCGGGACCGGGCCGCCACGGCGGCGGTGGCCAGCATCCGTTGGATGGGCCGGCTCTGCCCGACGACCCGGTCCAGCCGGTACTGGCTCCGGATGACCTCCAGAAGCTTCTCGTCACGGGCGAGGATCTCTTCCTTTTCGAGGCGGACGATCCGGTTGATCTTGAGGACCTGGGAGACGATGGTGGCCACGATCGAAAGGAGGCGCAGGTCCTTTTCCAGCGTAGTTTCGACGCCGAAGGGGCGGTCGGCCGAGAGGGCCCCCACGACCTCGTCGTCCACCTTGAGCGGTACGCAGATGAAGGACAGCGGCTGGGGATCGCCCCTCCGGGCAGACGTGCGGTCCAAAAACCGGGGGTCCTTCCGGATGTCCGGGACCACCTGGGGCTGGCCCGTCTCCACGACGCGGCCCGTCACCCCTTCCCCGATGGAATACTCCCCGCGGGACCGCTCCTCGGGGGACAGACCGTGTGCCGCCGCGATGCGCAGGCGGTTCGTAGCCAGATCCAGCAGCACGAGGGTCCCCCGGACCATGCCGAGCTCGGTGGCGAGCGCCTCCACCACCTGCTCGAAGAAGGCATTCGGCTCCAGGGCGCTCCCGAGTGCTACGCTCATGCGGTTGAGCAGGCTGAGCTCCCGGTCCTCGCGGGACTCGGTCCTGAGAAGAATCTGTTCCCCCTCTAGAGAAAATCTCTGGGGCACTCCGAGGGCGGCGCAGGCCCGGTTCTGGGCCTTCTTCACCATCAGGGTCGGGGTTCCTTGGACGAGGCCCGCCTCGATCACCACCTGGGTGATGTGGTGGATCTGCGCCAGGAAAACCCCTGAGTGCGCCTCCTTCTCCAGGAGCCAGTAGGCGATGGTCTGCAGATCGTACAGCCGGGGACAGATATGGCCGAAGAAGCCGACGACTTTTTCCTCGTTCTTCCAGAGCCCCATCATGCCGGTGAGGCTGTCGAAAATGTAGCGCGCCGGCCGAGTGGGGCGACCCCCGATCTCCACCAGCGCCTGCTCGAGATCGGACGGATCTCCCGGATTCTCCAGATGGATGGGACCGTGCGCCTCGGCGCCCGCCGTCGTCTTGAAGAACTCCAGGAACATCTCGTCGCGATTCCCCAGACCGGAGGAAAAACCGTCGACTAGGATCAACCGGCCCTCCGCCATCACGTCGGCGAGGCGGGAAACGACGGCCTGGGGGGAGCGGTTGAAGCTCACATAGACCAGGATCGATCCCTCCTCCATGCTGGCCGCGACAAAGCGCGAGACGAAGTAATCGAGCGAGGCGCCGACACCTCCCTCCCAGACGATGTTGTCCCCGTCGAGGACACCCCCGATCAAGGAATCCAGCTCCGGAATACCCGTGGTCGGTTTTGCCATTCCCCAGTTTCCGTACCCCGGCTCATGGCACCGGATACCGTCCAAGGGAAAGCCAAGAAAACATATGGGCCAAAAATTATACCATCAAGATGACCTAGGCCGATCTAGGAAAGATACTCATGAATGGCCCTGGCTGCCTCCCGCCCCCCCGCGATGGCCCGCACCACAAGGGAAGTCCCCCATGTCGCATCTCCGGCGGCGAAGACCCCCGGCAGTGATGTCGCCCCCGCCGGGGATATCTGGATATGCCCCCTTTCCTTCAAAGAGATCCCCAACTGCGCCACAAGGCCTTCGTGGCGCACGTGCAGGAACCCCAAGGCCAGGATCACCAGATCCACCTCCAGGCAGAACTCCGTGCCGGGGATCTCCCTCATCCGGAGGCCCTGTTCCCCCTGCGTCCATTCGACCTCCACCCCGTGCAATTCCGTCACGACCCCGCCGCGATCTCCCAACCTCCTGACCGAGACGGACCAGCGCCGCCGCACCCCCTCCTCGTCGCAGGAAGAAGGACGCAGGAGGCGCGGCCACAGGGGCCAGGGCGTGTCCGCTGGCCGCCGCAACGGGGGCCGAGGAAGGATCTCCAGCTGATGAATCTCCCGGGCCCCCTGTCGGCGGGCGGTGCCGACGCAGTCGTTTCCGGTGTCCCCCCCGCCGAGCACGGCCACCCGCCGGTCCCGGGCGGAGATCCGTCGCTCCGGATCGATCGTTCCCCCCGCGTTGATCCTGTTCTGCTGGGCGAGAAATTCGAGGGCGAATACGACGTTCGCACACCCTCGGCCGGGGACGGCCAAGTCCCTCGGAACGCCGGCCCCCGGAGCCAGAAGCAGGGCATCGAACATCTTCCGCAACTGCCCGGCCGAAATGTCGGCGCCCGCCTCCACCCCCGTCCGGAAGCAAACCCCTTCGGCCGCCATCTGCTCCAGGCGCCGGTCCAGGATTCCCTTCTCCAGCTTGAAGTCCGGGATGCCGTAGCGGAGGAGGCCGCCCGGCCGGTCCTCCTTCTCGAAGACGGTGACCTCGTGGCCCCCGCGCGCCAGCTGCTGAGCCGCGGCAAGGCCGGCCGGTCCCGATCCCACGACGGCGACGCGGCGGCCCGAACGCTTCCGCGGGGGAAGCGGCCGGATCCATCCCTCGGCGAACCCGCGCTCCGCGATCTGCATCTCGATGGCCCTGACGGTCACGGGCGCCCCCGCCAGATTGAGCGTGCAGGCGTTTTCGCACAGAGCGGGACATACCCGGCCGGTGATCTCGGGGAAGTTGTTCGTGGCGTGGAGGATCTCGCAGGCCTCCCTCCAGCGGCCGCGGAAGACCAGTTCGTTGAAATCCGGGGCCAGGTTGCCCAGGGGACATCCGTATTCGCTGTGGCAGAACGGGATGCCGCAGTCCATGCACCGGGCCGCCTGCTCGCGCAGGAGAGGCTCGGGCAGGGGGATCTCGAACGGCCGGAAATCCCGGACTCGTTCCTCCACCGGCCGGTGGCCGGCCTCCCGGCGGGCGAACTCGAGGAAACCGCCGGGCTTACCCATGAACGAAGACCTCTTCGGTGGCGGGCGTGAATTCCGCCGCCCGCCGCTCCTGCTCGCGCAGACGCTCCAGCGCCCTCCGGTAGTCGAGGGGCATGACCTTGATGAAGCGGCCGATCCGGTGGTGCCAGTCGTCGAGAATCTCCCGGCCGCGCGTGCTGCCGGTCCAGCGCACGTGCCGCTCGATCAGGTCGCGGAGCCGCGACCGGTCCTCCTCCTGCCAGACGCTCTCCAGATCGACCGTGTCGAGATTGCAGAGGGTATCGAACAGATGCTGCTCGTCGAAGACGTACGCGATCCCTCCGCTCATGCCCGCCGCGAAGTTCCGCCCCGTGGGTCCCAGAACCACCACGACGCCGCCGGTCATGTACTCGCAGCCGTGGTCCCCCACGCCTTCGACGACCGCGAGGGCGCCGCTGTTGCGCACGGCGAAGCGCTCCCCCGCCAGGCCGTTGAGGAACGCCTCCCCCGCCGTGGCACCGTACAGCACGGCGTTTCCGGCGATGACGTTCTCGTGGGGAGGAAAGCGACTGCCCGGCGGAACCTGAAGAACGATCCGGCCGCCCGACAGCCCCTTGCCCACGTAATCGTTGGCCTCTCCGACCAGCCGGAGGGTCACCCCGGGGGCCAGGAAGGCCCCGAAGCTCTGGCCGGCGGAGCCCCGCAGGGTGATCTCCAGGGTCCCGTCCGGAAGACCCCGCACCCCGGCCTTGCGATAGACGTGGTGGCTGAGCAGGGCGCCGACCGTCCTGTGCGTGTTGCGGATCTCCCCCTTAAACCGCACCGGCTCGCCCCGCTCCAGCGCCGGGGCCGCCTCCGCCAGAAGGCGCCGGTCGAGATGGCCGCGGAGGGCATCGGGAGGGGGACGCCGGAACCGGCGCGGGGCCTCGCCGGAGGGATCGGGACAGACCAGGAGGGCGGACAGGTCCAGTCTCCCGGCCTTCCCCTCCAGGCCGCGGCGGACCCGGAGGCGCTCCACCCGTCCGACCATCTCGTCGAACGTGCGGAATCCCAGCCCGGCCATGATCCGCCGCGCCTCCTCCGCCACGAAGAGCAGAAACCGCTGGACGTGTTCGGGGCGGCCCTGGAAGCGCTGCCGGAGTCTCGGGTCCTGCGTCCCGATCCCCGCGGGGCAGAGGCCCAGGTGACACTTCCGCAGCAGGACGCACCCCAGCGAGACGAGGGCGGCCGTCCCGAAGCCGAACCGCTCGGCCCCTAGGAGCGCGGCGACGACCACATCGCGCCCCGTCCTCAACTGGCCGTCCACCTGGAGGTGGACGCGGTCGCGGAGGCCGTTGAGCACGAGCGTCTGCTGGGTTTCGGCCAGCCCGAGCTCCCAAGGGGTGCCCGCATGCTTGATGGAGGAGAGCGGACTGGCGCCGGTGCCGCCGTCGTGGCCGCTGATGAGCACCTCGTCGGCCCCAGCCTTGACGACACCGGCGGCCACCGTGCCCACGCCGGCCTCGGCGACGAGCTTGACGGAGATCCGGGCGCCGGGGTTGGCGCACCGGAGATCATAGATGAGCTGCGCGAGATCCTCGATGGAGTAGATATCGTGGTGCGGGGGCGGCGAGATGAGCGTCACCCCCGGCGTGGAGTGGCGCAGGCGGGCGATCTCGTCGGTGACCTTGTGCCCGGGAAGCTGGCCGCCCTCCCCGGGCTTGGCCCCCTGGGCCATCTTGATCTGCAACACGTCGGCATGGGCCAGGTACTCGAGGGTGACCCCGAAACGCCCGCTGGCCACCTGCTTGATCCGGCAGTTGAGGGAGTCCCCCCCGGGAAGAGGGACGTAGCGGGCCGGATCCTCCCCCCCCTCGCCGGTGTTGCTCATCCCCCCGAGGCGGTTCATGGCCAGCGCCAGCGTCTCGTGCGCCTCCCGGCTGATGGAGCCGTGGGACATGGCCGCCGTGACGAACCTCCGGACGATCTCCGAGGCGGGTTCCACCTCCTCCAAGGGGACCGGCGTCCCGGGCACGAATTCGAGGAGGCCCCGGAGGGTGTAGAGGACGCGGGACTGGTCGTTGACCGCCTCGGCATACTCGGCGTAGGCCCGGGCGTCCCCGTTCCGGACGGCGTGCTGCAGGAGCGCCACGGTCCGGGGGTTCCACAGATGGCGCTCCCCCCCCGCTCGATAGAGGTACTCCCCTCCGACCTCCAGAGGGAGTTCCGCCGGCCCCGGGGGATGCCATGCAGCCCGATGACGCCGGAGGGCCTCCGCGGCGATCTCCCGGAATCCGACGCCGCCGACCGCCGACGTGAGGCCCCGGAAGCAGCGGTCGACGACCTCCCGGCCCAGGCCGACCGCCTCGAAGAGCTGGGCCCCCTGATAGCTGCGCAGGGTGGAGATGCCCATCTTGGACATCGTCTTGAGAATCCCCTTCGTCACGGCGGTGAGGTAGTGATCCTGGATCTGGCGGGGTTCCAGGTCGGCGGGGATCTCGCCTTGCCGCCGCATTTCCTGGAGCACCTCCAGCGCCAGATAGGGGTTGACGGCGTTGGCGCCCAGGCCCAACAGGAGACAGAACTGCATCACCTCCCGCGCCTCCCCCGTCTCCGCCACGATCCCGGCCTCCCCGCGGAGGCCGTGCTCGAGCAGCCCGTGGTGCAGGGCCCCCACAGCCAGCAAAATGGGGATGGGGGCCAGTTCCTCCGTCGCCCCGCGGTCGGAGACGATGAGGAGGGAAGCCCCTTCCTCACCGATGGCCCGCGCCCCCGCCTCCACGAGACGGTCGAGCGCCGCCGCCAGGTCGGCGCCGGGATCGGCGGCCCCCGTCGGGAAGAAGGCCGGGATCGTGACCACCCTGAAATCCTTCCGCGGGCAGTCACGAAGGATCTGCAGGTCATCGTCGGTAAGGATGGGGTGGGAAAGCTTGAGCTGGCGGCAGTGTGCCGGAGTCTCCTCCAGAAGATTTCGCTGCCGGCCCACGAAGGTCATCAGAGACATCACCAGGCCTTCCCGGAGGGGGTCGATGGGGGGGTTGGTGACTTGGGCGAAGTGTTGCTTGAAGTAGTCGGACAGGAGCCGGGGACGTTCGGAAAGCACCGCCAAGGGGGTATCCGTTCCCATGGACCCAACTGGCTCCTGGGCGTGCATGGCCATGGGCGCCAGGATCAGGCGCAGTTCCTCGCGGGTATACCCGAAGGCGCGGAGATCCCGGAGGATCGCTTCGGGATCACGGGGGATCGAGGGGCGCCCCTGATGGAGCCCCCGCATCTCGATGCGGTTCTCCTCGAGCCACCGCCGGTAGGGCCGCCGGCGGGAGATACTGCCCTTGATCTCGCTGTCCGGGAGGATCCGTCCCTCCTCCGTGTCCACGAGGAACATGAAGCCCGGCCGCAGGCGCCCCTTCTGGACGATCTTCTGAGGGGCGATCTCCACCGCCCCTGCCTCGCTCCCGAGGATGACCAGGTCGTCCTCGGTCACAACATAGCGTACGGGCCGCAGGCCATTGCGGTCGAGCGTCCCCCCCACGAGACGCCCGTCGGTGAAAAGGACGGCCGCGGGACCGTCCCACGGCTCCATGAGGGCCGCGTGGTATTCGTAGAAGGCCCGCTTGTCCGTGCTGATGTGGTAGTGCCGCCCGAAGGCCTCGGGGATCATCATCATCAAGGCGTGGGGGAGCGACCGCCCCGCCCGGACCAGAAGCTCCAGGACGTTGTCGAAACACATGGAGTCGCTGGCGCCGGGAGCCAGCAGGGGAAAGAGATCGGAAAGGTCCCCTCCCAAGGCCGGGCAGGCCATGTTCCTCTCGCGGGCCCGGATCTTGTGGACGTTGCCGCTGAGGGTGTTGAATTCGCCGTTGTGGGCGATCAGGCGGAACGGCTGGGCCAGCTTCCAATTGGGGAAGGTATTGGTGCTGTAGCGCTGGTGAACCACGGCGAGGGCGGAGGTCACGCGCTCATCGGTGAGGTCCGGATAATAGGTGAAAAGCTGCCGCGCCAGGAACATGCCCTTGTAGACCAGCGTCCGGCTGGAGAGGCTGGCGACATAGAATTCCTCGCCCGCTGCCCCTCCTTGGCGGAGGAGGCGGGTCTCGACCCTCCGGCGGGCCCGGAAGAGGAGCCGTTCGAGCTCCTCCCCCGTCCTTCCCCCCCCATCCACGAAGACCTGATCGATGCGGGGTTCCCCCGACCGCGCGGCCGGCCCCAGACACTCGGAGCGGACGGGGACGTTCCGCCATCCCAGCACCCGCAGGCCCAGCACCTCCGCCGCGGCCTCGAATTCTCTCCGGCATCCCTTCCGTAGCCCCTCCTCCCGGGGACTGAAGACCATGCCGACGCCGTACCGTCCGGGATCCGGCAGAGCGATCCCCAGTCGCCGGGTCTCCGCCGCCAGGAATTCATGGGGAAGCTGCAGGAGGATGCCGGCCCCGTCGCCCGTCGTCTCGTCGGCGCCGGCGGCCCCTCGATGTTGGAGATTCTCCAGGACCTGACGGGCCATGTCCACGATATCGCGACCCGGGCGCCCCGATACGCGCACCACCGCCCCGATCCCGCAGGAACCATGCTCCCGTCGGGCCTCATAGAGCCCCTGGTCCAGAGGCGGCTTGGACAACATCGTT
>Ga0068707_1001527_pt1 | contig 16195 bp, 10 predicted proteins | sample YNPNPMetaG_FD_66600 | JGI IMG/M metagenome (GOLD analysis project Ga0068707, IMG submission 66600) | Anoxygenic and chlorotrophic microbial mat microbial communities from Yellowstone National Park, USA - YNP NP MetaG | ecosystem: Environmental > Aquatic > Thermal springs > Hot (42-90C) >...
ATACTGAAGACAATGTCGCCAGCCACATTGAACGGATCAGAGATTTCGCCTATGCCATGCGGGGCAAACGTATAGAACGCGAGCTGATCGCCCCCAGAATCGACCAGCGCGAAAAAGAACATCAACGTCTGGTTTTTTTCAAAGCCTGCTTGACAAAACTGAGCTCCCAAAAATCGTAACAACAAGTTTCGGAAGTAATCTCTTACTGGCATTGATGATTCTCGTTGCATACCGGTTCGGGCAATGGGCAATCTAACGGCGCATCCGGAGAACGGTGATAGAGCTTTTTCCCTTCCAGCCAGAGAATTGCCCACCCATTCAGCGCGTACTTACCTTTACAACCAATCACCACCACATCTGCACCATTTGGCAATTCAGGGATGGTTTCAGAAGGCAAGATCACGCCGCGGTTCAATTGAGCCCCAATGAGAGAAAACGTCAGGCGGGGATAGGGTCGGATTCGGGTGTAATTCTCCGCTTCGCCCTGATCCTGAAGATAAAAGCGCGGGTAGAGCGCCCGGCCGCGCGCCACCCACGCACCTTCGGTCTCGGCAAATGCCGCCAGGCTCTCAAAATCCAGCCCACTCTGATTCAGAATGCCTGCTTGATCCAGCTCCTTCAAGAGCTCGGTTTCGCTTTGTTCTGGATAGAGGCGGGGAAAAGCAACATCCGCAATCAGCGGAAAACTGCCAACAAGCAGAAACATAAAAGCCGCAAATGCCAGACGTAACCAGTCAGTCTTGTTTTGACTTGGTACAACTTCCTGATTTTCGAATCCCTCATCTTCAACGCCCAACAGGATGCGCAGCCATCTTAAGATTTCCACCCACCCAATTGCGTAATAAACCAGTACAATCCAGTTTGCCGGAACAATATAACGGCCGCCCGAAGTGCGCGCCACTGCACAAGCCGCCAGATAGGTAATCCACACCAGCAATGGTATCCAGCCCGCATAGCGCCAACGCCGCCACGCAACCGCAATCCCTGATGAGATCAGGAACAGGTTGAAAGCCAGACAAATCAATGCCAGCAGTGGCATTGTTCCATCCCAAGGTAACTTCCAGAAAGGAAATACCTCGCGAAGGATATGTGATAAATCTTCAAAGACAGGCGTCAACGGCAGAACAAACACTGACGCAATCAGGTTATGGAAAAAGTGCGCTGAAACAAACGACACCACGCTGGACAGTTTTCCTGTCATTTCCGCTGCCGGTTCATTACCACCTGAAGATGCCGGCTGAACGTCCTCATCCGACACGGTGGATGTCACAATAAACATCCCATTGGTCGGGGAGGGTGTAGGGGTGCTTAGCGAGGGTAAATAACGGTTTGTCCAGACGACGCCGCGCAACGGTCCCAGGAAATAGAAAGGTGTACCAATCACCTGAGTTGTCCGCCACATCCAGGGCAGCATTGTCAGAAACAGCATTCCCATCATCAAGGCTACCGAAAATAACCATGCGCGCCAGCGCCTCCAAAAAACTGGCAAGGCAAACAGAGGTATGGCAGCGGCCAGCAGCCAGACATTGTGCCGCACCAGTGTCGCCAGCGATAATATTCCTCCAACAGCCAATGGTGCAACCCGATCTTTATCGGGACGCATCAGCCAGCGCATCAGCCAGATGACAAAAAGCGCCAAAAGCACCGCCAGCGGGAACTCGCTCATGATCAGCTTGGGATGGGAATCCAAAATGTAACGGCTGGCAGAGATGGAATTAATGCCATGAAAAGCCATCAGACTCGCAGCCACCAATCCAGCCGGGCGATTGAGAAGTCGCCTGGCCAGCAAATATAACAATGCTGGTAAAACAGCCAACAGTGCCGCCTGCACATTCACTAGAAGCGACTGATTTTGACCAATCACCAAATGCAATCCCACAAGAAAAGCCGACAACAGCGGCTTATCTACCCTGGTACGGTTGCCTAACCCTTGTCCAATCAGGGCGTATTGAGCCGAGAGGTCATAGCTGGCAGCATCTGAAAATGGGTACAATTCTTCATTGGGGGGATAGGGCCCAGGAGCGAAGAAAGTGGGCGGCTGCGGCTCAGCCACCCACAAAACCGCTGCCACCAACCAGATCAGAAAAAAGAGCGCCACATCCAGCCAGCGCTTCACCCGCCATTTGTCAGACAGTCTTTCTACTACCAACCCAGCCAGCATCACCACTAGTGAGATCAGCACCTGTTCACTCATCAACGGAACGCCGTTTTCGTTCCAATGCATGGTATCCGGTTGAATACCCGTTCCAGTAACTGCAATGAATACCCCGACCACCGCAAACAATAACAGAAACCCGAACATCACACGAAGAGTAGCATGGTTCGCAGTCAAGTTTCTCTTTAGAGCCTGAACATGAAACCCAAAACGCTGTCCCCATAATAGCGCTGCGAGCTGTCCACTCACCAGCGCCAGCCACAATAGCAGCGGACGCGATCGTTCCAGCATTGCACCCCAACGCCCAACGCGATACGAGGGTATCAAGACAATACAACCCACTAAAACAAACAAGACAAATGCGCAGCCGGCTAGAGCACGCCAGTTCTTCTCTTCACGAATAACTTTTTCCAACAGAAAGTTAGGTGTCCAGCCGCGAAAACGCACCCTTAACGCCAGCCCTAATGCAATCCCAAAAGCCAACAGCAACCCGCCCGCCAGCACCAAACGAGAGAGCGAAAAGCCGAGAAACACGCTATTTTTAGGGTCTCCCGGGATCGAAAGCAAGTAAAACGTTGCTGCCAGCGCCTCAATGGAAGTTAAGACAAAAAAAGCAAACCAAGGAGTATTTTTCACTGCCATCTTTGGGAATGATCCAGATAATAAAATGCTAAAACAGCAAATAATAGACAAGTAGCAAACAAGAGGTTAGCCGGCAAGGGCGGCAATCCAAGCGCAATGAAAGCAATGCAAGATAACACTAATGCCGCCAAATGCATCAATTGCACAGCGCGCTCAGTGCCAATCCCAAGTGCAACCAGACGGTGATAGGTGTGATCGCGCCCAGCCTGATAGACTGGCTTGCCCCGTCTTAATCGAGAGAAAAAAACCAGCGATGTATCGAAAATCGGCACTCCAACCAACAGAATGGGTAAAAACCAGGATGATGCCTGGTATCGGTCAAGCGGATTATACAAAATCGCAATCACAGCGAGTAAAAAACCCAGTAATTGCGCTCCAGAATCCCCCAAAAACAAATGCGCCGGTGGAGCATTAAAGAAATACAACCCCAGACATATTCCCAATAATAGTGCGGTCAACATTGAAAGCGCTATCTGGTTTGAGTCATATGTGACAAGCATGAAGAAAGCCAGTGCCCAGCCACTTAAGCCAAGCGCCAGACCATCCATGCTATCCACCAGATTAAAAGCATTGGTTACCCCCACGAGCCAAAAAACTGTTAAAAAGCGGTCTAGCCAGACATAGATCAGCGGACTGCCTCCAATGTAAAACGCGCTGTTTTCAAAAACCTGAATGGACACGTCCGACAACACAACTGCCATGGCACCCAGCACCTGACCAATCAATTTTTGTAAAGCGGAAAGTCTCTTGAAATCATCCCACAAACCAAATGCAAAGATGATCAGCGCCGGCCAAAAAACGCCGATTAGGCTCATTTTCCCCAGACCAAATGCAAAGAACAAAACCAACAGAACAAGCAAAATAACCAATCCGCCTGCCAGTGGAATCGGCTTGGTATGCTGTTTGTGAGACTGAACCCCTGGGTGGTCTAATAACCCGACTCGGCAGGCAAGACGAATCATAAACGGGCTGATCAATCCCGTCAAAATGACCCCTGCCAGAATCCCCTTAAACATGTATGAAACAGACGAAACGCTCAAAGCGGGCACCTAAATCATCATTGTTGATATATTCTAATGGTATCAGATACCACCCGTTCAATTGAAAACTCACGTACAGCTATTTCGCGACCATTTTTGCCCATCATAGACCGCAGCGAGGGATCCAGAATCAGCCGCTTCAACGCATCTGCCAGCGCATAAGCATCGCGCGGCGCTACCAGTAAACCATTCACCCCGTCTCTGACCACCAGCCTACAGCCGGGTACATCCGCCGCCACCACGGGGCGTCCGCTGGCACCCGCTTCAGCCAACACGCGGGGCATCCCTTCCCGATAAGAAGGCAGGCAAACAATGTGTGCCTGTGCATACACTGCTGCAATGTCCTCCTGCCAGCCCCACCACTCCACTACTTCTTCTTTTTGCCAAGCAGTCAACTGACTGATAGGGATAGCAGCGGGATTACCACTATCCATTTTTCCAACCAGTGCAAAGCGTGCCCGAATGCCTTCCGCACGGAGCATGCGCGCTGCTTCTACAAACTCACCCACACCTTTGTCCCACAATAAGCGCGCTGGCAGAACAACCAAAGGCATTCCTGTAGCTTCTTCACAAGGGAAGAATCTTTTTATATCTACTCCAGAACCTGGTATCAAATAAGCGCGCTGTGCATCCGCGAACCGATATGACAGAAAAAGCTGTCTGTCTTCCGGATTTTGAAAAATAACATCTGTACCCTGTAATGCCATGCGATACCAGCGGCTTACCAGCCAGCGGATTAAGCGAGCTTTGATGGATTGGCTGATAAAAACATAACCCAATCCCGTAATTGAATTGATCACCCTGGATATTCCAACCTGACGCGCAGCAAAGGAACCATACAAAACACACTTGATGGTAAAGTGGTGAACGAGATCGGGCTGTTCACGCCGGTAAAGATGCTGCAAACGCATCAATGTAACCAACTCTGCAACAGGGTTAAGTCCACGGCGTGAAAAAACAAAAGGCTGCCAGTGAAAACCCATTTCCTGCAGCTTGAATCCATATTCGCCAGGCGGTGAAACCAAAAGCACATCATGCCCTTGTGTCCTCAATGCCTGTGCCAGACTCAGACGAAAGTTATACAAATACCAGTCAGTGTTCGCAAACAGAACGATTTTCACGAACCCATCCCAAACTCATGATTGTTGTTCCAGCCAAGACTGAAACATCAGAATACTCCACAAGTCATATTGCCAGTTTGCTTTGCCGTTCAAATGTTCCTGCCACTTCTGGCGGATTGGTTCAGGTTTAAAGAACCCTTCCTGACGCAGACGCGTTTCATCCAGAAGCGTTTCAGCCCAATCCCGTAACTCATGCTTCAGCCAGCCATCAATGGGCAAAGCAAATCCCATTTTGGGGCGCTCAATCAATTCAGCCGGCACGTACTGGTAAAGCACCTGGCGCAGTAACCATTTACCCTGTCCATTGCGTAGTTTAAAATCAAGGGGTAAACTCCAGGCAAACTCTACCACACGATGATCATCCAGCAAGGGGACACGAGATTCCAGGCTGACATTCATACTGGCGCGATCCACCTTGACCAGAATATCGTCTGGCAGGTAAGTAACCAGATCCATGAACATCATCCACAACAAAACGTTGTCAAACATTGGAGATTGCACCGGATCGTTGAACAGCAGGGGTGGCTCAGTCCCTTCCAGAACAACCTGTTGCGGTTGTTCCCAATGTGAGGCTTCAACCAAATACATCTCGCGTTCATCTTTTGCCCGCAGAATTTTTGTAAACTTTTGAACCTTATCTGCCAGAAGTGACTGCCGATAGGTTGCTGGCAAAACCTGCTGCAAATGCTTCAACAAACCTGCCCATTGTGCAGGAGTAAGTCTTTGAATCAGCCAGCCAGCCGACCGCCGTCCACCAACCCCCAACCAACCGACATATTTCCACAGCCGTTTAGACCAGAGGTGACGTACGTAGCCGGCAAATAGTTCATCCCCCCCATCCCCCGATAAACTTACTGTAACATGACGACGCGCCAATTGGGAAACCAGACAAGTAGGAATTTGCGAACTATCCGCAAACGGCTCATCATAGATTTGCGGTAAATAAGGAATGATAGCCATTGCTTCTTTCGGCGTTACATATAGCTCGGTATGATCTGTACCCAGATGTGCAGCTACCCGCCGTGCAAAACCAGCCTCATCATAATCGGACTCGTGAAAACCAATCGTGAACGTCTTAACGGGAATACTACTCTGCGCCTGCATCAATGAAACCACCGTAGAAGAATCAACGCCGCCGGAAAGAAATGCGCCTAACGGCACATCAGCAATCATGCGCAAACGCACTGATTCGCGCAGGATACGATCCAATTCCTGAAGCGCCTCATTCTCATTGCCACGGAAAGGTTCTCTCACACCTCGCTCAGCAGCCTCACGCGCCGACCAATAAGGAACAAAATCCGCTTCTTGCGTACCGCTCTTAAGGATGAGGATATGACCAGGTAAAAGTTTAAAAATACCCTGATAGATCGAATAAGGAGCAGGAACATAACTATAGCGCAGATACAAAGTCAGCGCGTTGCGGTTAACTTCTCCCTCAAATCTTGGATGTGCCTTCAGGGCTTTCAGCTCGGACCCAAACAGAAATGCGCCATGATTCCAGCCATAATACAGTGGCTTAATACCAATGCGATCACGCACCAGATAGAGAACTTTCTCCGCTCGGTCCCATAGCGCAAAGGCAAACATACCGTTGAAGCGCCTGACCGCCGCTTCTACCCCCCACTCGCAAAATGACGCCAGCATAACCTCGGTATCTGAACGACTGCGGAAATGATGTCCTGCGTCAATCAACTCTTGTCGCAATTCAGCAAAGTTATAAATCTCGCCATTGAAAACAATCACATAACGATCATTCACTGAAAACATTGGCTGATGCCCGCCCGGTGATAGATCCAAAATCGCCAGACGGCGGAATCCAAAAGCCACCCCGCAAGTCTCATCCACCCACACACCATGATCGTCCGGACCACGGTGAACAAGGGTGTGCGCCATTTTTTCGACGCAGGTTTCCATTTCTTGGCGCGTCATCTCTAAAGAAGGGGTTAAAAAACCGGTAATCCCACACATGATTTTTTAGGGTGTCCCTCAATTGACTGCTATACAGCCGGGAATACCTTATCGCCCTTGCCAATACCCAGATGGATCATGTTGAACCCTGCCTCTGTCCATTCCTTCCCCCTCCAGGCATTGGCTGCTGTCACTATCAGTCGTGCGGGGGTCTGCAAGATGAGTTGTTGTGGCGTTAGGGAAAGAAATTGTTTATGACCGACCAATAATAAAACAACTTCCGCATCAGCCAACGCGGTCTCCAACTTACTCACCATTTGAATCCCATCTATCTTAGCATCCACTTTATAAGGTTCAAAAGCCTTAACTACAGCGCCAGCTTCGACCAGCTTTTTTACCACTTCGATCGCCGGGCTTTCGCGCAAATCATCTACATCTGGCTTATAAGACAACCCCAATGCAGCAATCCGCCTCCCGAAAAGCTGATCCTGCAACGCACGCCGTACCAGCGCTACTATATAGTGTGGCTGGGCATCATTCACCCGTCGGGCAGTATAAATCAAAGGTGTCAATTCGGGTGCAGCCTCAACCAAAAACCATGGATCAACCCCAATACAATGCCCTCCAACGCCAACCCCTGGGGTCAGAATTTTTACTCGCGGATGTAAATTAGCAATCGAAATTGCTTCCCAAATATCCACACCAAAGCGATCTGCCAAACGGGAAAATTCGTTTGCTATGGCAATATTGATATCGCGATAAGTATTTTCCATCAACTTGACCATTTCAGCCGTCGTACAATCAGTGAGTACAATTTGACCCTTAGCAAACAAGCTATACAGGTCACGACCAGCCACAGCGGAGAGTTTATTCAAACCACCGATAACTCGCGCATTCTCTACAAGCTCTTTCAAAATTCGACCAGGAAGCACGCGCTCAGGTGAATAAACGACATAAAAATCTTCACCTGCTCTTAACCCGGAACATTCTAAAATAGGAACAACCAGATTGCGTGTGGTCAAAGGCGGTGAAGTTGATTCCAGCACTACCAGATTGCCGTGACGCAGATGTGGGACAATCGCTTCAGTGGCTGCCGTAACTGCCCGCATGTCCGCACGCTTGTCCTCATAAAACGGCGTAGGTACCGCAATGATAAAGGCATCTGCAGGCTCGGGTTCAGTGCAGACTCGCAATTTTCCTAACCGGATAGCCTCTGTCACCAGCTCATAAAGACCTTCTTCGTAAATATGAATTTTGCCATTTTGTAAGCCGTTGACAATATCCCGATTGATATCCACCCCGATAACGTTAACTCCCTGCCCTGCCAGCACAGCTGCCGTAGGCAAACCGATATATCCCAACCCTAAAACGCACACTTTTTCAAAGTTCATATCACCTCGTTGCAAAAGTTTTTATCTGTGGCGGCCTAATCTTCGCGATTCCATCTCAAAAGGGATAGTAATATCTTTATGCGACAATGTTTCACCATACTCGGCGAAAAACGTGAATGATCGAGCGATCCCGGCAGGGAACCGTTTGAGGTGTTGGCGCAAGTTCATCAAAATGACCGATTTGCGCCAGATTATTATAGAACGATTCTTTTACATATCGCTCGGCAACTAACAAATAATCTGCCTCTGCACGCCATTGTTGATCCAGCTCATCATTCCAGAAACCCAAACGATAAACTTTCTCCGGATCGCCCCCCTTAAGATAAGTGTACCAGTGGTTTAACTGCGGCGGGTAGATGGTATTCTCCGGCAACAGATATAATAGCGGCAAGGGCGATACATCATTCATCCAATATACCCGCGCTCCAGGTGGTATCAGTTGCCGCAAATGGCTGCCAACTGCCTCGTGCGAAGCGATCACGTCCCCCCCACAATCCGAAGGCAACTTACCGCCACTCAACAAACCAGTTGGTGACAACAAAGTTCCAATCATAAGAAAGGAACAGCTCAATATAAATCCGTAGTTCCCTACCGCCTGCCCACGCTTGAGCATTATGCGGTAAACCAGATACACGATCATTAAGAACAATATACCAAACAATGCTCCAGCAACAGTCGGCAAAATAACCTGAAGCTGCTCGTAGGTCAGTCCAAACTTGTTACTGAGCAATCGCCATAGCTCTGTACTGCCCGGCATCATACGCAATTCCTTCACACGCGGCACCCGGATTGTCAGCAACCCACCCAAATGCTGATAGGCGCCAAATCCAATACCAATTGAGCAGAGCAGTATCACCCCAGCTATCAAAGTTTGTCGAACGGGATGAACCTTTCGCTGCCATGAGGAAAACGAAATGAACACAAGTAATATCAACAGCGGACTAAAGAATGTCATATATCGAGAAAAACAAAAAGTGCAATAATCCTTGCCCAGCGCACCGTACAAATGAACTGCTATCAGCACCGTCAGCATCGCCGCCAACGTCATAGATGCCCTAAACGTTACGGCTTTTTTCCAGTCTTTACAACGGGGCAGAACCAACAGCGCCAGTACAGAGCCAACAAACCCCAAAAAGTTAAATCGAACACCTTCCCAAAATGAGAAAAGATTGGCAAAAGCTCCCAAGTCGTTGCGCCAGAGGGAAACACCTCCTCCCCTTGAGACTATAAAACGAGCAAACAGCCAGTGTTTGAATGGAGAAGGGGTTATATCCACCCAAATCTGCATGATACCCGGCCAGTAAATGGCATGACTGACCACCAGAGCCGCTAAAGATACTACAAGCGCCAAAGTCCCTTTGCGCCAGCCATGTTCCCAATATACATAAGCAACTATAAATGGAATCACCGGTGCCATATTCTGACGGGTTAAGACGACCGCAACTGCCAACAACGTCCCTAACGAGATTTGCCATCCCGATCTGTCCCGTCCCAGCACAAACACCAGTGACCAGATCAGCAGACAGGCAGTAACAACCTGGGATAGCGCCTGAGTGTAATTTGCCAGATTCGCTGGATTGAGCGCCGAAATCCATAATATAGCAATCGCCCACCCCTTGCCCGCCAGCCGCCTGGTCAGCCACCATAATCCTGCCAGCATAAGCAAACTTAAAAAAATAGAAAAATAACGACCGGTGCGCAAGCCGGGTTCAAATACTGCCTGAGCCAATCCGGGTATCAAATATGACAACGGCATTTTGTTGGTCAGCGGTCCGTATTCCTGAAACGGGCGATAAACGCCGCGTACAAACAGCAGCCCTTTTGTCAGGTAAGTTCCTTCGTCCATCGTCACATCCATCGTATGAGCAAGGACGAATGACTGAACTACATAAAGGACAACTGCCAGCAAAGCCAATATCGTTTGAAACCACGGGCGATGAAACAGCCGCCTGATCATTTCTCGCTCACTTTTTTTGACAGGAGCGAATGTCCAGCAGCCGACGAAATTCGTCCGTTCGTTTCGCCCTGACTTCATCGAAAACCTTTATGCAAGAATCCTCAAACAATTTCTGACCTTTCGCTCCAATTTGATCCCAGTATTTATCATCCATATAGATGTAGTCAAAACCTGCCCCACGGATCGCATAGGGATCAGGAGTTTCTGTCAACTTTTCCCACTCAGGCTTGCTGCGATACCAGGTGATGTTGGAATCGGTGAACCGTCCAAATACGGTGGGAGCACGGTAGGATATTGGATCAAAGATCAACGCATCGGTTTCCAGCTTGTTCCAGTGCCTTTGCATCATCTGGGCATCCAACACATTGATGAAGGTGGAATAGATCGGCTTTGGCGCTGAAAGTAGTTCAAAGCCAAACAGCACCATCCCCCCAAACATGCTAAACAAGAGCAGACAGGCAACTACAATCTTAATCCAGTCCTTGCGCCTTGCAGCAACAAAGGGCAGGTATACAAAGCCCAAAGCACCTAAATTCATCAAACTACCCTGCGCCCGTGTTAAAGCGGTTGGACCTGCCGGGCCCGCATATTGGGCAAACGCAAGCAAAATGGACGCCAGCGACCAGGCAAACCCAAAAACCAGATACCAGTGACCAGAACGGAAAGCTTTGTAAGCAAAGACAAACGCTATCGGTAAACCTATCAGAAGCAAGCCATTGGCTTCAAAGAAAAGTACCAGCAAGTGGTAGGGATTAGTTAATTCCAGATAGCCAAGGTGAGTAGATAATAGAGCAGGCGGCCAGCGCAGATGAAGACCACCGCTAAAATAGGACTGCCCCGCGGCAGCAGGAAAAAACAGATTATTGACTGCATCCAGAAACACACCGCTGATCACCCCACCCTGTACCAGCGTGACAAGACCTGCAAAAAACGCAGCGACAAACCACTTGCGCAATGAACCCGGAATCATACGACGGTATCGGATCAGGTAGACAAAAGCCACCAGAACCAGTCCGGCACATAACGCAACAAAGCCTACCTCATTACTGAGTGCCAGTGCAGACAATATTAGCACAGTCACCAACCCGCCCAACCATCCGCGCCAATGATGATAACTCAGCAACAAAATCCCTGTAATGATTCCACCCAAACCACCAGCGCCAGACTGAAAAGTCCAAACTGCTGCCGTATCCATTCCGCCCATAAAGGCAAAAGGAAACTCCCAGGTAGCACCCGATTCAATCGGGAATGGACTGAGCAGGGCAGCAATAAAATCTGGTCCAAGCCCCGCACTTGAACCAATAAATGTGATCTGCCCGCCGAGCTGATCCAACAAGTTCTCCGGTAAAAGCAACATCCCCCAGCGCAACCCGCCGCTAAACAAGCCAAACATCACTGCTACAAAACCCAAAAAACTGCTGCGGGTGAAACGTCGCACAAATAGCCCACTCAGGATCAAAGCCAGCGCTGTAGCAAAACCTCGTACCAGATCGAGCGCTGTCCAAACAAAAATATCGCCTATACGCAAAACCTGCGCCGAGAAAAGTAACGTCGCGTAGTGATAATTGAATGAGAGTCTTGGGTCAAGTGCAAAGTGAGGCGGTATATCTCCAGTTGCAAGAATCGAGGTCATCGGCAGATTTTGATAATCATCTAAAATAGCCAGCCCACGACCTACAGCAAAGAGCATGTATCCCAGTATAGCCAGAGCCAAAAGTTGCAGTGGACGAACGGGAATTTCAAGCAAACAACGCCAGTTGCGCCAGATCGTCAATCCTGCTGTTACTCCAGCCACAAACACCAAACCTGCCGCCAACCAGAACGCCAGCGGTACAGAAACAAAACGCCCCAACAGGTTTGCCAGCCAGTTTTCTAGCACTAACCCTAAACCAATGCCAGCCAGCACCTGTTCATCATGACGAAGGTTAAAGGCAGCACGTAGCAGCCAGATTCCACCTAACGCCCACAAACATGTCCAAAGAAAAAGATCAATGGCTTCTTGCATTTGGGGTTCCCGAGTTCACATCATAACGGATACCCAGCCTTTCCGTCAATGGTTCAAAAAACACGCCGGGTTCAAAGACCAGTGTAATTTTCATCAAAGCTTAACTTCTCTTAAACAACATGTCTTCACAACGCGCTATAATGCAAGTAATAAAGAGAGGCTCTGTTTTGAAAGAAATTCTGGAAGCTCAAATTGGTGACTGGCTGCGTCAGCGCAACTTGAAATTAGTTGTGGCAGAATCATGCACGGGTGGACTGATTGGACACCGAATTACCAATATCCCTGGCTCTTCAGACTATTTCCTTGGTGGTATGATTGCCTACTCTTACGAAGCAAAAGAGCGGTTACTCGGCGTTCCGCATGAGATAATTGCCCGGTATGGTGCCGTAAGCTGCGAAACGGTCATTGAAATGGCACGCAGCGCCCGGCAGGTTCTAGCAAGCGATTTCCCATTGCAACATATTATCGGGCTGGCAGTCAGTGGTATTGCCGGTCCTGGAGGCGGAATACCCGGCAAGCCTGTTGGTCTGGTCTGGATCGGCTTAAGCACCCCAGAATGGGATCGAGCATGGAAGTTTATATGGCACGGGAACCGTGTTGAAAATAAAGAACAATCTGCCCAAGCTGCCCTGCAAATCCTTCTTGATTATTTGAGCGGACAACTCACCCCCTAACTGAGCGCATTGCAGCGCTCATCAGGCAACCACTCTTCTGTTCAAGTGTTTCTAATGACAAGGAAAATACAATGGAAAATCAGACAAAACGCATACTGATTCTGACAGCGGATGCTGGCTTTGGACACCGCAGTGCAGCCAATGCCGTTGCTGCCGCCTTGCACGAATTATATGGTGATGTCTGTCGGGTGGAAATTGTGAACCCCCTTGAGGATAAACGAACGCCCGCTTTTTTGCGAGAGACCCAATCCGACTATGACCGCATTGTCCGTGAAATGCCTGATCTTTACCGCGTGGGCTTTGGAGCCAGCGACAACCTGATCACATCCGCTATTTTGGAAAGCGCCTTGATTCCCATGCTGTTTGAGCCATTGTGGGATATGGTAGAAAATTACAAACCCGATACCATTTTGACCACTTTTCCCATTTATCAGGCACCTTTGACAGCAGTATTTTCAATCAAAAAAGTTTTCACCCCTTTCTTCACTGTGATTACCGATCTCTCGACAATTCACCGTATCTGGTTTCACCGCAAAGTGGATGCTTGTTTCGTGCCTAACGAGGTTGTATACAGCTTGGGAGCCAGTTACGGTATGCCTTACCGGAAAATGATTGTTACTGGCATCCCGGTCAATCCGCTGATTACAAGAGAACGACGTTCTCCCAGTGAACTGCGCACCAGTTTGGGGTGGAACACCAATTTGTTCACCATTCTGGCGGTAGGCAGCCGGCGTGTAGAAGGCCTTACTAAAATTCTCAACCTTTTTAATCACTATGGTGCTCCGATCCAGTTGGTAGTTGTTGCCGGTAAAGACGAAGAGCTCTACCGTGAACTTCAACAAATTGAGTGGCACGTCCCCGCTCACCTCTACGAATATACGGATCAGATGCCTATCTTTATGCGCGCCGCGGATGCGATTGTCTGCAAAGCTGGAGGGCTGACGGTCACTGAATCGCTCGCCTGTGGACTGCCAATGATGTTGATCAATGTGATCCCCGGACAGGAAACCGGAAACGCCGAATTCGTCGTATCCAATGGTGCAGGTGTATTAGCAGAAGATCCTGTCACAGCATTGGAAACCTTGACACACTGGCTGATCAATAATCGTGCATTGCTAAAACAGCAGGCGAAAAACGCTCAGCGTCTGGGTAGGCCCTACGCTGCTTACCGAGTCGCCAGATTTCTCTGGCGAGCCGCAGAGCACGGCGTCTCCGATAAAACACACAAGCGGATTAATGGGCGATCCCTGTTGATCAAACTTCTGGACCAAAGCCGGATAGCATGGCGCAAACAAATCCAGCAGGTAAAAAGCAATAAAGTGAATTTATGATGGCTTGCCCAAACGAGCCCGTTCCTCCCCAACAATGGAGCTATCCAGTTTACGGAATAGCGGCTGGGGGGATTGAAGCCGCGTGCCTGCAGCCAACTGGCTGGCTTCCCAGCGCCCGCTGGCTTGACCGGGATAATAACGCAAAACCGTATGTTCTCCCAATTCATCCTGCACCGTCTCAACCCCTTGTGTGCCAAACAAAGGCTGAGAATAGCCCAGATAAGTGTTAAGCTTTTCGCTGGTGAAAGGCAAAAACGGCGCAAATAAAATCTTAAGTGAATCAATGGCACGCAACGCAGTGAAAATTGCTCTGCCGGCAGCAGCCTTGTCTGTCTTGATCAGGTTCCAGGGAGCAGTTAAATCCAGATAGCGATTCACTTCAGTCGCCAACCGCATCGCCTCGCCCACCGCATTGCGCAAATGCACCGCCTCTAACTCATTACCAACAGTCTCAAAACCGTTTTCTATCGTTGTCAGCAATTCCTTATCTTGTGCGGTAAGCTCTCCCGGATCAGGTACATGACCTTCCCAATGCTTGCAAGCAAACGAGAGCACCCGATTCGCCAGATTGCCCCAGGTTGCTACCAGTTCATCATTATTTCGCTTCAGAAAATCCTCCCAGTTCCAATCAGTATCTTTGGTTTCAGGCATGTTAACAGTAAGGTAATAGCGCAACGGATCAGGATCGTAACGCGTCAATGCATCCCGCGCCCATACTGCCCAGTTACGGCTGCCTGAGATTTTATCCCCCTCGAGATTCATAAATTCATTGGCAGGCACATCATACGGCAACACCAGTTCCATTGGAGGATAGCTGCCCTGCAACTCATCAAACGTTGTCCCACAGCCCATTAATTGCGCCGGCCAGATAATGGCATGAAAAGGAATATTATCTTTGCCGATAAAGTAAAAGGTTTTCGACTCCGCTGTATGCCACCATTCTCGCCACGCTTCTGATTGTCCAGTGATTTTGGACCATTCGATGGTCGCCGAAAGGTAGCCAATTACCGCTTCAAACCACACATACAAACACTTTCCGTCCCAACCCTCCATCGGTACTGGAATACCCCAGTCCAGATCGCGGGTGATCGCGCGCCCGCGCAAGCCTTCCGCTAGAATTTGACCCAATGACTGGCGTATCACATTCGGTCTCCAGTAAGACTCACGTGACCGCAAGAAACTCACCACTCGATCTTGCAGTTTAGCCAAGTCAAGGTAATAGTGTTCCGTCTCTCGTAATTCTGGTCGTGAGCCGTCAATTCTTGAGCGTGGATCAATCAGCTTTCCTGCTTCCAACAGATTGCCGCACTTATCGCATTGATCACTGCGCGCTTTGGTATAACCGCAAATGTAGCAGGTACCCTCCACATAACGATCCGGAAGAAATCGTCCCTGACTTGGCGCAAACCATTGCAATTCACGATCCGTATAAAGATACCCATTGCGGAGTAAAGCTAAAAAAACATTCTGGGATACCCGAAAATGATTAGACGTATGGGTGCTGGTGAAAAGGTCATACGTCAGTCCCATCCGCATGAAGAGGTCTAAGAACGTAGCATGAAAACGTTGATAGACTTCATATGCGGATACTTTTTCGGCATCCGCACGGACAGTAATCGGCGTACCATGCGCATCCGACCCAGAAACCATCAAAACCCGCCTACCCTTCAGCCGATGATAACGGGCGCAGATGTCAGCCGGCAAATACGCACCAGTTACATTGCCCACATGAATCTCTGAATTGGCGTAGGGCCAGGCAACTGCGATCAAAACAGGAAAGGACATACCTCACCTCATACGGATTGAAATAGACAGGGAAATTCTATCATGGAATGTACCAATGGATAAACTTATCGGTGACTGTTCCAAAACTGGTAAACTTAACTGACAACCGCCATATCTGGCGATCAGGAACACTTGCTATCCCCCAAATCTGGCGGTTTCAACGCATATCTACCAAATTTGGAACAA
>Ga0068707_1001535_pt1 | contig 16170 bp, 16 predicted proteins | sample YNPNPMetaG_FD_66600 | JGI IMG/M metagenome (GOLD analysis project Ga0068707, IMG submission 66600) | Anoxygenic and chlorotrophic microbial mat microbial communities from Yellowstone National Park, USA - YNP NP MetaG | ecosystem: Environmental > Aquatic > Thermal springs > Hot (42-90C) >...
AAGGAAGGACATCTCGTAATGCGCCAGCGGATATTCAATGGGATAGTGTAATTCGTTCCAGGTCTCTGGACTGGATGCGCCTTTGAAGGGCTTGGGCACAAACTTATTCCAGCCCGTGACCGAGGTCCCACCTTTGTTTCCAATGCTACCGGTCAAGACGTTCAAGAAGAAGAGCGAACGTGCCACTTGCCAGCCGCCCAGATTGCCCACACTGGCGGAGCGCCAAACATGGGTCGCAAGCTTGCCATCGCAATTTGCCACCCAACGAGCCGCTTGCTCAATCCGCTCTAAGGGCACATCCGCCTCGCGCGCGGCGCGCTCGAAGGTATATTCAGCATACAAGGCTTTCAGGAGGCGGTCAAACAGCTCAAAGTCGAAGCGCGCTTCAGCAACAGCCTTCTGAATTTCGGTTCGTAATGCCTGGTCGTCTACCGAGAGCTTCCCATCCGCCACGGCTTTAAGCGTCTCCTTCCAATTCACCCAGCGGCGCACGAAGGTTTTGTTGTAAAGGTTATTTTGGATCAAGTAATTCGCTATCGCCAGCAAGACCGTGATTTCACTGCCAGGATACGCAGGCAGCCAGACATCGCTCATCGAGGCCGTATTCGAGAGGCGCGGATCAAGGACAATCAACTTTGCGCCTTCGCTTTTTCCATCAATGATGCGCTGGGCATGGGGATTGAAATAATGCCCCGTTTCCAGGTGGCTGGAGACCAGCAGAATCACGCGTGCGTTAGCATAGTCGGGGCTGGGGCGATCCTGGCCGATCCAAAAATTGTATCCCGCGCGCGCCGAGGACGAGCAGATATTCGTATGGCTATTGTGTCCATCCATGCCCCAGGTCTGGACAACGCGATTGGTATACCCATCCTCGCCAGGACGTCCCACGTGATAGACGATCCCATTAGGACGGCGCAGTTTGGATTCGCGCATCTTCGCCGCAATTTCGTTGAGCGCCTGTTCCCAAGAAATGCGCTCCCACTTCCCTTCCCCACGCCTGCCCACCCGCTTGAGGGGATAGAGAATACGCTCCGGATCGTAGACCTGATTGTGTGTAGCTGGCCCTTTCGCACAATTGCGCCCACGCGAACCAGGATGGACCGGATTGCCTTCAAACTTGCGAATTTCAAACGTTTCTTTATCTACGTAAGCGAGCAAGCCACACGCAGATTCACAGTTAAAGCAGACTGTCGGGACCAGCGTATAGTGTCGTCCCACCTTCTTCGGCCACTCTTTACCATCCCACTCCACCCAATCCTCCCACATCTCCGGCGGCGGATACTGGCTGATCCGTCCATCCGGGTGCACGACCTCGATCAGCCGTATGGGATGGCGCTCAGAAGAAGAGAATTGCGGAGGAGCAATCCCCGCGGAAGTTTGAGGCACTTTCGTCTGTGTCATAGAGACCTCCGAAACCATAGACTTGAACCGCCGCCAAGCGTAAAGCAATACTGATTGCCATTCCAGGGATAGCCTTAGGGGTCTCCGCGCCTTGGATGACGGCTCGAAAACTCTTGATCGCTAAGCTCACGAATTCGGGATATATTGCGGTGCGAGCACAAAGGCGTACTCGTAGAAAAACATGCCAATCACCGCGCACAAAGCCGCTAAAGGCATCAGCGAGGGGGCGATTAGGATCAATACCAGCGGCAGAAGATGTCCTAAGATGATCCCACCCCACCAGTAGTGGTGACGGAAGCGTCCTTTCGTCATCTCGCGATACCCCAGCCAAGCCACTTCGGAGGCAAAGGAATTGAGCTTGCCGGCAAAGGTCATCAGCAAGTTCAAGACCACAAAACCGGGGAAGAGGCGTAACAGGAGATGAGTGAGCGATTCCGGGAAGGGAACAAACAGCGTCAGGAGGAGAAGGACGCCACTCGCCACCATCAACGACTGAGTAAACAACTGGAAAGGTAGCAGTTGACTTTGCCACATATCGCGTCCTTCGGCCTGTCCAAGCAAGAAGGCGGTATAGATCACAGCCAGCAAGGCCAACGGGAACGTGATCCACCCAGCAATGGGGCGCAGGCCGGTCACAAAGTCGGTGGGCAGAATCCCCATCTGGGCTAACCCCTCGAGCAACCACCAGCAGCCAGCCACAATCGAAAATCCAACCAAAATGAACGCGCCGCGCGCCACCCATGATTTCCACTGTGGACGTAGCAAAATGGTAAAGAAACGTTTGGGCTGGGATAGGTCTTTGATCAGCAGGAGCGCTGTAATCAAGGTGAAAAACAGAGCTGTAAAGCCCGCCGCCAGGAAAACGGCCGATTCAAAGGCAAAAATCCTCAAAGCGGCCCCCAGACTGAGGAGCATAAAGAGTCCACCGGCAATGTTCTTGGTAACCAGGTAAGTAGGCAACTCCCAATGCCAGTAGATTTTATGCTGAGCATTATAGGCCGTTTGCACCATGTGTTCAGCCACGCGCCCGCCGATCTGAATGGGTCCACTTCGCGGGGCTCCTTGAGGTTGGGGGATGCGAATCGCCACCCCACTGGCTGCGCGGGCAAACGTCTTTGAGGTATCTCGCCCATCATTGGCACTTGAACCAGCATAAGCGGCCACATTTTGCTCTGTGATCCTATCTGCCCACATGTACGAAGCATGAGTTGTAGAAGCGGTTGGATGAAGCGTCCAATCGCTGCCGTTGATGTAGAACAGCTTTGGTCCCGTCCCCTGTTCAGGTTTGCGGACAGTCGCCTGTGCGCGGCTCAGCTTGCGGCTGATCTCCGAGTTCGGATCATCCAAATCACCGGCAATAATGGCATGTTCCGGGCATACCACAACACAGGCCGGCTCCAATCCCATCTCAATGCGATGGGCACAAAAATGACATTTCGCTGCCGTGTGGGTATTCGGGTCAAGATAGATTGAATCGTAGGGACAGGCCTGAATGCACGATTTGCACCCGATGCAAATGCTTGAATCAAACTCCACAATGCCATCATGACGCTGATACATGGCGCCGACCGGGCAAATGCGCACACAAGGAGGATTCGCACAATGATTGCAGCGCGTCACCTGAAAGTGGCGCCGCACATCGGGGTACTCGCCCACCTCCACGTACTTGACCCAGGTGCGATAAACGCCCAGCGGCACCTGATTCTCAGATTTACAGGCCACCGAACAGGCATGACAACCAATACACCTGGATTGATCGATCAGGAAACCATAGTTTGCCATTTCCTTTCACCTACCTGGATTGCAAGGATGAGACCGCGTTCATAATCGCCGTGGCAAAATCGCCGGGCGTCACCCCTGGAGACTGAATCTGCAGCCGGTAGTAGGCTTCTTCGATCTTCGATTTGAGCGTCTCCGGGGTCGCTGCAACGCCGCGCAGGGATTGCTCCAGCGCCCCCACAGCAAAGATGGGGAACAGGGTAAAATCGCCGGAGATAGAGACATCATCAATGCGCCCTTCGCGCAAACGGGCGATGACGCGAATGAGTCCACCGGGCGCCTTGAACGCGGCTTCTGCAAGATAGACATCCTGATGAATGCGTACCGCTGGCTGGCGCAACCTGCCTTTCTGGTAGAGCCACTCCTCGGAAAGAAAGCGCGCGTCAATCTCCTGAGCCATTGCCTCTTCCTCTGGAGTCCACGTTCCCTCCTCGATCTCCGCTCCACCAAACGCCTCAGACACCTTCTGCAAATACAGGTCTTTGACCGCGGCGCGATCCGGGAGGTAGCCAAGTTGCTCAGCCATGGTCGTCATGTAAGCCTCAAGGGACTCAAAAATCTTGTCGCGCATTTTTTCTGAGGACACTTTCAGGACGCGCGACATCGTTTTCTTATCGAACGTGAACATCAAACTGCCGACCAGCACCTCGGCAATTCCCATTTGGGCTGCCCCAGTGCCGCCGATTTTCTTTCCCTGAACGTGAATATCGTTGATCGGATGATATTGCGCAGGGATGCCCAGCGCCCGATACGTTTCCACAATCGGCGCCACATAAAAGGCAAAGCGTTCCTCCAGGGAAACCGGTAAATCCTCTTTATGAAATACCCACTGGGTAAATAACTGTCCGTTATCCAGATACACAGCGCCGCCGCCCACCTCTCGGCGGTAGACCGGCAGGTTATTTTGAGCGCAGTACTCGAGATCCACCTCTTTTTCTAAATCCTGATGGTAGCCAATGCTCACATAAGGGGCATTCGGGGATACCAGAAGAATGGTGTTCGGTGTATCTGGCTTCATCGCATATCCGACCGCATGATAAACGGTCTGTGAACGAAGAGGAGAGACATTCTCCATGTAGAGCAAGCGGATTTTCATTTTTCTACCCATCTTATCCTCCTGAATGCGAGTTTTAACCAACACAACGAAAGCAATTGATTTTCAACGCCTCAATCTTTTGCTTATATTTGTGAAAGGCCTCTTCTCCCGTGACAAGATGCGATCCTTCCCCATCCAGGTCAAGAGGGCGCACTTTAACCAGCCAGCCCGTTGCATAAGGGTCTTTATTTGCCAGCAGGATGTCCTCCGCAAACCCGACCTCATTTGTCTCCACGATTTCGCAGGAAAACGGAGCGGGGAAAGGCCCCACCCATTTCGCCGACTCAATCGTTGCCAGCGGCTTTCCCTGGGAAACTTTTTTGCCAACGGGACGAAAATTGATGGCTGCGAGCTTTCCGCAGCGCGTCTGAGCAACATCCGTCATCCCAAGTACTGCGATTTCGCCCTCAAAACGCACCCATACGTCCCGTTCCACATCGTAATACAGGTGCTCAGGAAATTGACAGCCGCGGTAGATCATAAGAGTCTCTGGAAGGCAGCGCCAGCACAACCGAACAGAAGGCCGCCAGGCAGCAGTTGAAGAACGAAGTTCCCCATACCAGGTTTAGCCACAGGAGAGATTTTGTTCTTCCATGAATTTGCGATAGGCCTCCACCGCCTCCGCGCCCGTGACCAGGGAGGCAGATTCCGCCTCCCAGTTTGACGGCTTGATCTTGACAAACCAGCCCTCGCCATATGGATCCTCGTTGAGCAAGGAGGGCCTGGCTCTGGCCGCTTCGTTGACCTCTACAATCTCGCCGGTGACCGGGGAAGTGACGGGCCCCACCCATTTACCGCTCTCTAACGTCCCGGCGGATTTCCCTTTCTGCACCGTCCTGCCCGGCTCCTTGGGGGTGATATTCACAATCCCCTTTGCCAGATTCTGGGCAACATCGGTGATCCCGATTTTCACCGTCCCATCCGGCTCAGGAATGGCCCAGACATGTTTCTCCACCCAGTAGTAACGATCCTCAGGGATATTGCACCCGCGAATGACTGGCATTTTGACCTCCGAAAGAATTGGTGTGTTTGAACTTTCCTAACTGTTCAGTCTTGCATCAAAAACACGGCTGAGTAGTCAACAATGTTAGATTACCTGTCCCCTGTCATTGCGAGGCGGCGATAGCCGCCGAAGCAATCTCCTTGCGAGTCTAAGTTAAGCAGTCTCTCAGTTAGGGATTGCTTCGGGCAGAGAACGCCCTCGCAATGACAACGATGCCGAAATATAACATTGTCGAGGTAGCTACTCCTGGCCCATACCGAAGCCATGCTCTCCTTGCAGATGATAGAGAAGCAAATCAAAAATGACCAGCCGAATCTCATGTTCATACTCGATCAGGAACGCCGGATCGCGGCGCGCTTTCTTCGTGATCTGCTCATAGCTTGCTCCGCATATCGGGCAGGTAACAATGTAAAAAGCGTGCCCGGTGAACTCATCCCAGCGAACGCCCAGGGTATCCCCATGAGCCTCCGCGAGATGGTGATGAACCTCTGAGCGTTTACCCTGAAAATCACAATACGGGCACGGAAACATGTCTTTACGCCCCGGCCTCCGATACAGGCTCCACCACGCCAACCGCTTCGGCTACAAGCTGGATGATGTCGCGCACTTCGATCTTGCCTTCGCTACCGGTGGTTTTGACGGCATCCGAATACATGATCATGTCTTTGGGACAGGCGACGATGAAAAGCTGCTTTTTCCCATTTCCTGCATAGCTCTGCAGCGTGGCCAGCGCCTCGCGAATGCGATTTTCCGCCGGGCGCTCCCCTGGCGGCACCTTCCCCATCCAGATCTGACCGCCACCGGCGCCGCAGCAGAAGGAATTTTCACAGTTCCGTGGCATCTCGTGGAATTCCACTCCGATCCGCTCCAGTAGCTTGCGCGGGGCAGCAAATACACCGTTGTAGCGACCAAGGTAGCATGGATCGTGGTAGGTAACCAGATAATGGCTCAGCCGCTGCTTGACGGTCAGCCGACCCTCCTCCAGGAGCCGCAGCAAGACCATGGTGTAATGTTCAACCTCAAGTTTTCCACCATATTGAGGATATTCATTGCGCAGCGTGTTGAAAGAATGAGGGTCTGTCGTCACGATCCGTTGAAACTGCGCTCTCCCAAAAGCCGCCAGATTCTGCTCAACCAGTTGTTCAAAGAGGCCCTCTTCGCCTACACGGCGCACATCGTTGCCGGCGTTCGATTCCTGCTGATACAGAATGCCAAAATCCAGGCCAGCCTGATGGAAAATCCGCGCCACCATTCGGGTATTAGGCAGGACACGCTCATCAAAAGAGGCCGTATCCCCGACAAACCACAGATACTCTACCGCTTCCTCGGCCGCGTTTTTGATGGGGAACTCCAGCTCTTTCGCCCAACGTCCGCGTAGCCGGCGCCCTTTTCCCATCCAGTTGCCGTTGGTAGCCAGGGATTGTAAGGCGCTCTGCACTCCGCTATCCAGTTCAAACCCTTCCAGGATCAGGCGGCGTCGAATGTCCACAATATCCGCCATCGGCTCATTTCCAACCGGACAAATGCGCACGCAGGCGTAACAGGTGGTACAAGACCAGACCGCCTCCGGAGAGATCACCTTCTCCACCAGCGGCGCCTGCAAAAGTTCGGGATGCCCGCCAAAGGTGGCCTCCTTGAGAAGGTAGCGCTTGTTCACTTCATACGCCGAAGGGGAAAGAGGGCGTCCGTAGAAATTCGCCGGACAGACATCCTGACAACGATTGCATTGGACACAGGCATAGGCATCCAGAATGCGCTTCCAGGCAAGATCGGTGATCACCCTGGCGCCAGGCTCAAACGTCTTCCCATCTATCACCTTAAGCGGGATAGCCGGATCCAGCTGGCCGCGCGGGTTCTGCTTCGCCAACGCCAGGTTAACCGGCGCCATGAAGAAATGGGAATGTTTGGAGCGCGTCAGGTAGGGGATAATAAACATGACCCAGCCAATACTCACCCACCAGGCAATATGCACACCGATCTGAGAAGCGCCAGATATCGAGTTTAAGAAGCTCGCAAGCGGCATCCACGGATCGGGGCCTTCCGCCAGGCGAAAGGCCTGGCTCATCAAATGAGCACTGACATGCATGATCACGAACACACCTACGATCAGCGAATCTTTGTGAGGCCCCCCTGCCTTGACTTTCGGATACAGCAGGACGTTTTCGCGATATGTCAGTGCCTTGTCTTTGAGGATAAAGCGCCGCACCAGGAAAACCGTGATGGCGAACAACAGAAAGCCACTCATCACGTCAGAAATCAGGTTGTAGGCGCGCACCAGCGCCAGCGGCGCACCGGGAACATGCTTCCCGCTATAGACCAGGTCAAAGCCGGGCACGATTCCTTCGAGCACATCCATCAGATTCACAAACGCGTAGGTGATCAGGCCAAAGAAAAGGGCCATGTGAATCACACTGAGCAGTTTGCGGGTGCGCAGGATGGTGCGCTGCAAGAGGACGGTCACAGCCGCCTTCCAGAAAGCCTGCGGCAGATTTTTCAATGGTGGAGCAGGCCGGCCCAGGCGAATGGTACGAATGATCGTGACAAACCCGTGGAGGGTGAAGCCGGCTGAGATCAAGGCGAGGATGAAAAACACGAATTTTTCAAAAGGCGTTAGCAATGGAACCTCCCAACCCAATCAGATTCCGGGAATGTGCTCCTATAACAGCTCTAACATGGCCTCAGTGACCTCAAACAGATCCGCCACTGCCCCATAATGAGCCACGTTGAAGATAGGGGCTTTTTTGTCGGTGTTGATGGCGATGATCAGCTCCGCATCCTTCATTCCCTCCAGATGTTCCGGGGCGCCGGAGATGCCCAACATGAAGTAGAGCTTGGGTTTGACCTTCAACCCGGATTTACCGACCTGACGGGTGCGCGGCAACCAGCCAGCATCCACTACCGGGCGCGAAGCACAGACGACAGCTCCCAGTTTTTCGGCCAGCTCCTCAGCCAGCTCGATGTTTTCCTTTCCGCCAATCCCGCGCCCGACGGCCACCAGTCTTGTTTGAGTGGTAATATCCACATCACCGGCCTCAGGTTTGATCACTTCAAGAAACTTCATCTTCAACCCTCCCAGGTCAACCGGCGAAGGGATGACCGTTGCCTGTGTGGAACCGTGCCCGGCTTCTGCCGGGAAGGAACCAGCCAGGCAGGCCACAATTGCCATTTCGCCTTCTGGACTCACCTCGGCAATCAGTTTCCCGCCATAGGCTTGTGAGCTAACGACCAGCGCGCCATTTTCCACACGCACATCCTTTGCATAGGCCACACACGGCACCCCCATCCTGCCCGATAGCCAGGCCGCCAGGTCCATCCCGATCACCGTCCAGCCGAACATCACCAGGCGCGGCGAGCGTTCTTTGACCAGGGCCTCAATCACTCTGGCATAAGCCTCCGGATTGAAGTGATTCAGTGCCGCATCGGCCATGTGCAGCGTAGCATGGGAGGCAAAAACGCTGGCATCTACGCCCTCTCCCAGCACCAGCGCAATACTCTCCCCACCAAAAGCTTCTGCCAGTTCTCTGGCCTTTCCCACCAGCTCAAACGATACATCGGAAAATTTCCCTTCCATGTGCTCGGTGATCACCATGACATCGCCGCTCATTTTTACTTCTCCTCTGGCAAAAATTGGGAAGATAGCTACAGAAGGCCTCTGCTCTTCAGCAATTCCACGATCCGGGCCGCGATCTCCTTCGCCGTTCCCTGGATCATCTCTGCGTGGCCTGTCACGACCGGCGGAGCCATCTTCAGGAAACGTAACCCGCCGCTTTCCCCTTCTCCCGGCTCGATGGTTTCAACCTTTGCCGTCTGAGCAATCTGACGTACTTTGCTCACCGGCGCATAACGGGGGGGCTTGGGGGCAGCCTGGACCCCTGCCACAAAGGGGAGAGCAATCTCATAGCGCATTCCGATCCCACCGGGGAATTCTTTGAGGACCATCGCCTTCCCGTTGGTCACCTCAATCGCACTGGTTCCGCCGATATAGGGCAAATCCAGATAGGCGGCGATCAATGGGCCAAGCTGACCATCCAGATCGTTGGAGGCCTGAACGCCGCTCAAGATCAGGTCGGGGGACATGTTCTGGATGGCCTCTGCCAGCCATTTTGCCTGCTGGTGCGAATCTGCGCCTGGCTCTTCGGCCGCGATCTTCACGGCGCGATCTGCTCCTTTCGCCAGCGCGAGATGGAGGGCATTATCCAGCTCCCCGATCACATCCACCCCGATCACCGTGACCGTTCCCCCCACCGCCTCTTTGATCAGCACTGCCTGCTCTATCGAGTGTTCATCCCACTCATTGAGCACAAAATCCACCGAATCAAAATCTATGTTGTTGTGCCTCACCGGCAATTCATCCGCAATGCTTGGGATATGCTTGATGGCAACCACAATATGCATAGAACACCTCACGATTTATTGAGATTGGTGAATTCTCCAAAAACTATATTTCCACATCGCCACGCATCGAGCGATCCAGCAATTCCAGAATATCCAGCACGCGCATATGTTCATTGCCGGTCGATTTGACCGCGTCCTCAAAACGCGAGACCTCGAAAGGACAGGCCACCGCCAGGATGTCGGCCCCGGTCGCTGCTGCTTCCATCGCCCGTTTTTCAGAAAGGCGCATGGTGGTATGCTGAGCCGTAAAGGAATCCATCCACATTCCACCGCCTCCGCCGCCACAGCAAAAACCATTTTCCCGGTTGCGTGGCATTTCCACCAGTTCCAGGCCGGGGATGGCCTGTAAGAGCTGGCGCGGCGCCTCATATTCGCCGTTATGCCGCCCCAAATAGCAAGGATCGTGATAGGTCACTTTCTTGTGAATCGGATGCTTCAGGAGCGGCTTGAGGCGATCAAGGTAACGCACCAGGAACGTCGTGTAATGAAGCACGGGGCGCGAAAAGCCATACCTGGGATACACGTTCTTGAAAGCATTTAACTCGTGCGGCCCTGTGACCACCATCTCCTTCCACTCATACTTGTTGAAAGTGGCAATGTTGTACTCGGCCATCATTTCAAAGAGACCCTTCTCCCCCGCCAGGCGCTGCGAATCGGCATCATCCTTCTCTTCCTTGCCCAGGATCGCAAAATCAATACCCAGGGCATTAAAAATACGCGCCGCGGCGCAGGCCGCATCTATCCCGCGAGGATGATAAGAAGGGTAGGAACCCACATACCAGAGCACATCCACCGGGCGGCCCAAATCCTTAAGGATCGGCACAGGAACACCGGCGTTCTGTGTCCAGGCATCGCGTTTGCGCTGAGGTTGTCCGAGCGGATTTCCATATTTGGCCGTGTTTTCAAAGGCTTGCTGCAATTCCGCCGGCACGAATTTGCCATCCAGAATCGCCTGCTCGCGTACCGCAGGCATGATCCTGACCATATTCACTTCCTTGGGGCACACCCGTAAACAATTGGCGCAGGTTGTGCACAGCCAGAGTTGAGGCGCTTCGGTCAAATCCATGCCCGTCTGCGCATAACGATAGAGCTTTCGCGGGCCATAATTGCCCACCACGTCCACCGGACAAACCGCCACACATTTGGCGCACTGATAACAATTTGCAAAGGATTCTGCCCCTGGGATGGAGGCTACTTTCTCGATCAGCTCCGGCGTGTAATCAAAGATGGTGCGCTGTTCAAAGATACGGCTCCAGGGGCCTGAAATATCCATTCCATCAACGATGACATTCTCCTTCTCAATGGCAACGGCCTTTTCAATGGGTGCCATAGGCTTATTCTCCTCTCACACAGATCGAATGGCTTAAGCATTCAGCGTTTGTTCCGCCGCCGAAGGGATTCGGCTGCTTCCCTTTTTCAACCCCAACAGGCGCCTTACCATGTCTGGTAACCTGGGCAGCAGACTGTGGAACTCCCTGCTCAGCCTCCAGCCGGTTGTGCCATACAGATAGACACAGTACATGCAGGCCAGGAAAACCGTAGCGGCAAAGGGCCGACGCTGTTCATCCTTCACCAGCTCTTCCGTCCACAGACCTGTTTCCTCGGCAACGTGAACGCTCATGGCCGTCACGGTTCCGACGCGACGATACGCCTCCGCCAGGTCCTCAGACAGCAGGTTATGGGTGCTCCCTGCAAGGAGAGGCAGGATGCCACTTGCGGTTCGGGGGTTCCACAACCATCGGGTCCACCACCAGCAGGACTCCGGGAACGTGTTATGCAAAACGCCGCTCACCAGCTCAATCGCCAGGGCTGGCTCCAGATCGCCGCTTCGCTCCACAAATGCCGCAACTCGCTCCTCCGCCGGCAAAGGGTTGCTCAGTGCCTCGATGAGGGGGGTGTAATCGCCTTGGCTGAAGAAGCGGACTAAAGTTTGAGCCTGCGCCCTGGTATAGGTCACAGCAGAGGCGATCTCAGCGAATCCAGAGACCAGCGCGTGGGGATTCGTGCGCAAGGGGCGGAACAGCTGCCGGTGACGGGCAGCCATCTCATCCGCGATCTGGATCAAATCCTGCGGCGAAAGCTGCGTCAGCGCCTCGTTCAAAATCTCCTGCAATTCCGGATCCTCTGGGCCGGTCTTCGGCTTGATCAGGTGACTCTGCCACTGCGGGAGCATATCCGCCTGCCTGCTTCTAAGCGACCTGGGTCTGATAGAGCACAGCGACCGCTCGCGCCGCAGCCAGTCCTGCCATGGAAAAGGCGTCGTTCAGATCAGCCGGGCCTGCGGCTGCGCCGGCGACGAAAATTCCCGGCACGGAAGTCGCCACCGGATCCAGCCCCCCTGGGCCACCGGCTTCAATGAAACCGTACTTATTCTGCTTCACCCCCAGCAATTGGGCGATCTGGCGCGTTCCTGTGCTCGGTTCCATGCCTACAGAGAGCACCACCAGATCCATGGTCACTTCCATTGGCCGCCCTAAGGTGGTATCTTCACCGCGAATCAGCAGTTGATCGCCCTTTTTCAGCACCTCACTGATCACCCCTTTGACATAATTCACCTTATATTGCTCTTGCGCCACCCAGTAGATTTCGTTTTCCCAATAGCCATACATGCGCATATCAATATAGAAAATCATCACTTTGCTATCGGGTAACTGCTGCCGTAGCTCAACAGCCTGTTTGCTGGCAATGCCACAACACACCTTTGAGCAATACTCGTTCCCTAACTGGCGATCGCGCGAGCCCACACACTGGATGAAGGCGATGCGTTTGGGCGGCAAACCATTGGAAGGGCGCACCACTTTGTGCTCTTTCAACATTTTCTCAAGATCGGTCAGGGTAATTACATCTGGAAACGTATAATAGTTATAGAACTGGGTGGCGCGACCGGGATCAAAATGCTGGAATCCCGTAGCCACGATGATCGAAGCCACCTGCACATCTTCGCTCACGCCACCGCATTCAATCCGCACCTGGAACTGACCTGCCTGTCCGGAGACTGCTTTGACCTCGGCCTGGGTCTTTACCTGCACCCTGGGGTTGCCGGTGACAGCCGCGACAAGTTCCCCAATGGCCTCCCCCGAATCGCGCCAGTGATGGGTAAGTTTGGCATAACTTTCCCGATCCGGCGTGCCGCCCAGGCGCTCCCGCTTCTCGACCAGGATCGCTTCGCCCCCCAATTGAGCCACACAGCGCGCTGCTTCCAGGCCTGCGGGGCCACCACCAATGATCAAAACTTTGCCGGCCATGAATGTTCCTCCTGTCCTCCGTGTTGAAATGTTTCCTATGCGGTTGATTCACCCCTTCTCACGCAGAGCGGGTGAAGACAACCGGCTGGTCTGCATCTTCCCAGGTAATGCCCTTCTTGCTCCCCTTGCGGATCGCTTCCAGGTCCTGCTCAAACTCATCCCAGTATTTCTGCCAGTCAATTCCCAGTTTTTCCATCATTGGGCGCCAATCCGTGGAATGCCAGTGGAGCTGAAGGACACGGAACGGATGCGCCCCCATCGCCAGCGCAGCCACTTGAGCATCCGAAAGCACGGGAATTCCCACCTTGCGCTCGTGTGCTTTGGCCGCGAACTGGCTCTTATCCAGGGTTGTCACGCAGCCGGTATCATGGGTCACCGTCAAATCGGGATTGACTTCGTTCTTCATCGTCTCGATCTTGCGCAAAACGGCAAAGGATCGCGTGAAATCTCGCTGTACCAGGATGTGGCGGAATCCGAAACCGCAGCAGTCAAACCAGGTGGAATAGTCGGCGACGTTTATGCCCAACGTCTCGAGCAGCGCGGTAATCGTGGCAATGCGCTGCCCACCATAAATCTCCGGATCGTAAATCGCATCCTCGACCACGATCTTGTAGTAGTGGCAGGCGGGGTGCACCGTCGCCGTGAGCATCTTCATCTCCACGACCTGGCGCTCGGCGATCTTATGGCGCATCACGTGCACCCATTCGCTATAGTGGACGATTTCCTCTGGAAGCACCAGCGGCTTCCCTAACTTATCCAGCACCCGGCGCACCTCGTCACGAAGTTCCTTGTGATGCACCAGTTGCTCCCGCACCTCCTTGTAGTGACCATAGGAAGTGCCGCAATGGATCAACGGAAAATATCCGGTTTCGTAGGCCGCGGCGAAGTTACGCACCATCACCGCCGCCTGTGCCACTGCGTTTGAGGTCGCGGAAGCGTAATAGTTCCAGCCCGTGCAAGAGGTCTGATCCGTGGGATCGAGATAATCAAGTCCAAACTGGCGATGCAGCCAGAAGATCGAGGAGCTATACCCTGGAATATGTCCACACTGGCCACAGGATTTGTGGTGCCAGGTATGTTCAATGGGGATCTTCTTGGTGCGACCAAACTTTGTGGTCACTTCCACATATGGCTCCGGCACGCGTTGCACGATGATTTCCCCCTTCGCTTCCAGCTCAAAGAGCGCCTCGCGAATATCATGAGCGGGTGCCTGAGCCGGATCACGCACAACCGCCTGTGCTTTTCGTTCCAGAATTTGTTCAACAGCAGTGGTCATTTTCGATACCTCCTGAGAAAATCGAAACGATAAGCGATCTATCCTTCTTCCAGCTCCTCTTCCATCACTTCAACCAGCAGGTCATACAATCCTTCATCCACTTCTTTGATGATCTCCATGTTCCCCGTCTCAAACCAGATGGTATAGAGTTCGCGCAATGTCTTGCTATCCACTCTCCACGCGGCGTCGGTCACGCCCCGCAAAGTGTCCACAGGGATTGCCCTGCGCCAGACGGGCATATTCGCCGAGAATTGTTGCACCCACGGACCCCAATCGGGGAAGAAATCAGGCTGCAACATGTCCGGCGAGACCTGATTGCCCTTCAGCATGACCTTGTAAATGACGCGGCTGTAGCCCTTGAGCACTTCGCGGGTTTCCTGCAATCCATTTCTGACCGCGACCTCGCGCAGCAGGGTGACCAATCCACCAGGATTATTGCCACGCGGACAACGCACGCAGGAAAAGCACTGAGCACAATTCCAGATATCCTCTACCATGATCTCGTAAATGCGCTCAATGTCCTCGCGCGCCATGGCCTGGGCAATCACGCGCGGCGAATAGTCGTAGAAACGCGCCGAGGGGCAGGCAGAAACACAAATCCCGCACTCATAGCAACCATAGAGGAAATCCTCATAGCGGGGATCGCTTTTGACCTCCAGGAAAAGGCGCTCTTTCTCCGCGTAGGGCACGTTCGGATAACGTTCTTGTTTCTTACCGGGATTCCAGTTTTCCATTGTCGTAGGCATAGGACACCTTTAGCTCCTCTTTCGCTTGTTCAATCGCTTCAAGCAGTTCCTCCCATTTCGGAACACCCACGAAACGGGTCTGGTGGACAAGAATTGTGGGCAGTGAGAGCACGTTCAGGGAGCGGGCGATCTCTCGTCCTTTCTCGGTCGCCAGGCTGATCAGGATCATGCGTAGCTGCGGATCGCGCTCCACGACTCGCTGAACCATCTGGATAGCGGCAGGGCAGGTCGTACAGGTAGGATGCGTAAAGACGCGAATTTCAATCATCGGGAAATTCATATCCTTCACAATGTACACAATCTTCCAGTTTCCGGCTTTCCATCAGGCCGGCATATGCCCGGGCGGCACTTTCGGCGTTTAAAAAATCGCTTAGCTCCAGGTGCGCCGGGCGAAAACGAACCAGCCAACCCCTGCGATAGGGGCTACGATTCACCAGGCCGGCATCTTCGAGCAAATCCTGATTGACCGCCGTCAACCAGCCATCCATGGGTGCCCGCAACGGTCCCAGCCACTTTGCGCTCTCCACGACCGCTATTGTTTTCCCTTTCTGGTAATGTGCACCGACGGGACGGAAACTCACCACCAGGATTCGCCCCGCCGTCGTCTGCGCCATGTCCGTCAAACCAAGCGTGATGGTTCCGTCTGCTTCCATCCTGAGCCACAGATGCTCCTCCACCTTGTAATAGAGGGAAAGAGGGAGGACACAACCACGAATGGTCAGGAAAGCGCTCATCCCTAAAAACCGATCACAGCATCCGCCTCACAGGCCATCTCGTTGAAAGCCGCGCCGCCGATCATCTCCACCCCTTCGATCAGGTCATCCAGGGTATACCCATGGAGGTCCAGCGAAGGCTGACAGACCAGAAAGCGCACCCCGGCCTCCTGAGCCTGATTGACAAAGAACGAAAGGGGTTTGCCCCCTCCCCCCTTGCGCGGAATGATGATCTTATCCACATTCTCTTTCGCCAGGCACTGAGGGCCATTCATGGTAAAGTAGATAGCGACTTCGTTATCCATCGCCGCAGCCGCCGTGGCCAGAAAGAAAGGGGTGGCGGTACGTTCGGGGTCCTTTTCACCGTGGGTCTGAATATAGAGAATCTTTCGGGTGTCTGGATCGTTTGTTTTCCACAGGCCCATATTTGCTCCTCGATGTTCAAAAAGTGTAACTATTCAGCCATGTCATTGCGAGCCGTTTTTTGGCGAAGCAATCTCCCGTTTATAAGGCCAG
>Ga0068707_1001536_pt1 | contig 16160 bp, 8 predicted proteins | sample YNPNPMetaG_FD_66600 | JGI IMG/M metagenome (GOLD analysis project Ga0068707, IMG submission 66600) | Anoxygenic and chlorotrophic microbial mat microbial communities from Yellowstone National Park, USA - YNP NP MetaG | ecosystem: Environmental > Aquatic > Thermal springs > Hot (42-90C) >...
ACCGTTAGCGATTCGGTTGTAATTCCAGAGGAGTTTGCCGGTCTCGGCATCCACGCTAACGGCGCCGCGTCCCACAATGGTGACGTATTGGCGAACGCCCTGGATCACGGCCGGTATGATGGAGGCATAGCCAGCGCCGTCCTGTCCGTTAGGGCCAAGGTTGCCGGGATCGCATGCCCAAATCAACTTGCCCGTCTCTTTGTCAAGAGCGACGATCAGGGCCTTCGGGCCTCCCGATGTGCACACCAGCTTTTCTCCGTCCACCAGGGGTGATTCGCTGTAACGCCACCCGGACATCATGCGACCGCCGAAATCCCGGGCAAAACTCTTCGTCCAGAGGATTTTTCCGGTTGCCGTCTCCAGGCAAGCCAGGTCGCCATCTGTCCCGATGGCATAAACGCGCTGACCGTCCACGGTGGGTGTGCATCGCGGACCACCATCACGATGCGGTGGACCGATTCGTGTCGCCCAAAGTTCCTTTCGGGTGGATAGGTCAAATGCGAGGACAAATTGGGCTTCGCCATCTTCCGTTTTCCGATCTCCCATCGTGTACAACTTGCCGCGGCTGATGGAAACCGTTGAGTAACCCCGCCCGAGGCCCTCGAGTTGCCAGAGCAACTTGGGGCCGCCTTCCGGCCAGGAATCGAGTAAACCGGTTTCTGTACAAATGTTGTCACGGTTTGGCCCGTGGAACTGTGGCCAGTCCTCTGCACCGTGGGCCACCCGGAGAAAAGCACACATTGCAAGCACGACAATAATCGCCGACCATTGCCAGGAAACAGGCGCGCGGTCACAGAGATCTCTCGTTGCATGTCGCTTCATAAAGGACTCCTACGCTCTTGCGGATAACGGGGGCTCAGAAGGCTATGACCTGGACTTTGCAAGGGGAACTATAAGTATAAACGAAGACGTCCGAATTTGCCATCAATTCGACTTCGCGGGGCTGGGTACGCTAGCCGGTCGGTACAACTTTATCGGACACGACAAGCAGGTGCCTCCGACACTGGAGGGACCTGCTTGTCAGGTCCGCCGCACAACCACCGATAATCCATTGCGTTCCATCGGGCGTGACAAGTACGCCCCTCCGAAGCGGACGCGACAAGCGCGTCCCTCCGAATGGGCACGACGATCGCGCACTCCATTTCAACTGTCTTCTCCCAATTCCGAATCTGATGCCCATACCATCAAGATTGGGATGCCGCCAAATAAGCGGCCAAAACCCCTAGATTACGGACGAACGTTTGGGTTGTGATAATGCGGGTGATCGGGGCATTGGCCGGGGCCGTTTTCAACCGTCCTTGTTCGATCCAGCGACCGCGTTGATCCAATTGCTCAACGACCCGGCGGGCCTCTGCCGTCAACGAGGATGAAAGACGCGGGGCCGTTGGTAATCGGCCGAGACGCGGCTGGGGACCCGATTTCAGCGCCTGCTCGTATTGACGCTCAATCGAAGCAAGCTGGTTATCAACCTTGAAGGCGTAATGGGTCGGCGTGTCAGCATCGCTATAGGTCAACTGGTAATCCCGGGTAAAAAAGAGGGGGCGGTTTGTTTTCAATTCGTAGAAGCGGGCGAGGTTTCCATCCGGTAAAACCGATTGCCGCAGATATTGCAACGCCCGCGGGATCGGCTCCAAAAAGCGCTTCTCGCCGGTTTCGTGAAAAAGGAGGATTAACGTTCGCATCACCCCCTGAGATTCTCCGCCTGTGATCGCTGGCGGCTCAAACTTTCGCGCCCAACAGGGTTGCATCTGAGCGTCGTACTGCTGCGCCCAGGCGGGCTGAGGATCCGGCATCTGGGCCTTGATGAGAAATTCGCCCGCCCGCCGCGATGCCATCATGTAGCGATCGTCACCGTAGATTCGCCAGGCAAGGAGCAGCGCGCTCACCGTATCTGCATGCGTATTATCATTGATGGTATAACATTCCCAATAGTCTTTTTTGGACAACTCGCGCGACCAATCAGCGGGATAGGAGGCCGCAAGGTCGGGAAACTCCTTAGGATCCGGTGGTTCAGCAAACCCTTGAGGAAAACCTCCATTGGGACGCTGAACGGCCAACAAGGCAGAGAGCGCATATAGCACAGCTTCGTGAACAACCTGATCTTGCATCCTGGTTTCTCGATCGTACTCCATCAGGAACCGCAAAGCGGATTGTGTGGTGTCGTCATCCAGCGTCGAGACGTTGAAGGCCTTCTCACCACCGGCCGGTGGTTTGCGATAGCGGTACCGTGTCCGGGCTTTCGGATCGAATTCAATGCGATATGTCCATCCTCCGGAAAGAAGTTGTCCTTTCACCAGGGCGTGTGCTGTTCGTGTCGCTGCCTGAAGACAGATCGGCTCTTTTGTCAAACGATAGGCATCCAGCAGGGCCATCCCGACCGTTGGTGTCCCCGGCGGCTGAACCCAGGCCGTCTGAGCCGTCGCCTTGCCTTCGCCTTCGCGGAGGCTCAGATCCTCGGCGTACGTCCAAACATAACCGCCTTCGATCGAGACCTCTCCATCAAAAAACGAGACCGCCCGTTGCAGGGCATCCTGAACCACGGCGCGAAAATCTTTTTCATCCTGTGCGTGGGCGTCGGCCCATCGTGCTCGATAGAACGACGTCATCCCTCCTGTCAGTAAAGCAAAACGGCAAAAATCTCGGCGCAACATACTTGTTTCCTTCTGCAAGTCATAATGGGGAATGTCACGATCAGGAAAGGATCATCCTTCACGGAACCACGGGGCGGAACGGAGGTTCCGTTTTTTCTCTTCGATTTGGAAGACGCGACGCGCGTTTTCGTGCATGATGGGATCCACCAGGGCCAAGGCGTCATCCAGGCTGAGCCAGCCCTCCTCAACCAACTCGGAAAGGGCCAAGGCGATCCCCTGGCGGGCAATCAGGGCGTGCCCTAGCACTGGCTCGACAGGTCGGTAATCGCCGCCGAAGGTGAAAATCTTGTTGGCCGGGGCCGTCACAAGATATTTTTTGAGAAAATCTTTGGAGGCGACTGGATTGATAATCCAGCTCCAGCACATATCGACATAGGCATTGGTGTAGTGCTTGGCAACGGCAAGCAGCTCCTCGTAATAGGGATAGCAAATGTGCATGAAAACAAACGTGGTTTGGGGGGACATGCGGCAGAGGTCGCAGGCTGACCCGGCATTGTGCAACAGGCGAGAAAGGGGCATGCGGTTGTCGCCTGCATAGTAACCCGTGTGCAACTTGACCGGCAGACTGTTTTCCGTTGCCTTGCCGACGGCATACCAGAAGAGATGATCTTCCAAGGCCTTTTGTTCCTCCGAACTGAGTGACTCACCCTTGAGGCGTTTTGCAAAGAGCGGTTCTGCCCGTTCTTGCGGAACCTTTTCATAATCGATGTTACGGCTGTACGCGTTTTGGGACTTTACGGCCACAGCGTATTTCGCGTAGCGGTCGAACCACCAGTCGATCACACGGTACCAATCGGTCAGGCCTTTGACCTCGATACCGGTCCGCTGGCCGAATGTGCGGAGATCAGGTCCTGCGAACATGCCGACGATACTGATATCCTGAAGAAGGAGAAGCGGCTGTGTGGACTCGTGGTATGTTCCCGTATTGACCTGGCAGGAGTCGATCTTGCCCAAATCGCAGAGGATGCGTCTGTAGAACCCCGGACGACGCGTCGCCTGATACTGTTCCTGGACTTTTTCCACGGTCTTTTCTGAAAGGTCGTCGATGCCATAGATTTCTCTCAAGGCAATCCGCACGGCCTGGCCGTACCCCGTGTTTTTCACAGCCGGCCAGAAAGGAGCGAGGATCTGCCACTTTTCCTGAGGAGCCCCCGGTTTTTCAAAGAACGCCTCGTACTGTTCGCGGGTCATTCCCGCCGCCCGCAGGTCAGAATCCAGGTAATGCCGGAGGAGCACGGTCCACTCCTCCTGAGGCGTTCCACCCGGGCCGCGCAGACAGGCATCTTCATCGGGAAGGTGTTCGTGACTGTCGATCAGGGGTGTCTCCCAGACCCGTGTAAAGATTTGACGACGAACGTCGTTGGAAAGCGGAATTGACGGGGATTCTACGGACGGTAAGCCGTGAGCAGAACCACCAACGACCATCCCGCCTGCGCCAAGGACCCCGAGTACCTTGAGAGTGTCACGACGGGTAAAGTGACTCATGGCGTGCCTCCCGACCAGGTGAAAGTATCGCTTATAGAAAGCGTAATCCAAAGGACCGTCTTGTTAAATCCGGCACGTGGAGGGACGTGCTGGTCGCGTCCATTCCTCGGAGGGACCTGCTTGTCGGGTCCGCCTTCGGAGGGACGCGCTTTCCAGGTCCGAAGAATAACGTTTGATAATCCATCCTGCTTCAGCGGGCATGACAAGCATGCCCCTCCGACACGGACGCGACAAGCGCGTCCCTCCGAACGGGCACAACAGGCGTACCTCCGAAATCTCCTTTCGGCGCCATTGTCTCGCAGCACCCGATCCAGCGATGATTGTAATTGCCAAACCGCAGCAATGCGAGACGGGACGATGAAACCGAGGCTATGGAACCAGACATCACGGGCGGAGAACCAGGCAACTATTTTTCCTCGGGATCATATGCCAGATTGGCGGCCAGCCATCGCTCCACTTCCTTGACAGGCCACCCCTTTCGCCGAGCGTAGGCCTCAACCTGATCCCGTGTGATGCGATCCACGGCGAAATAGCGGGCATCGGGATGGGCAAAATACCATCCGCAAACAGAAGCCGGTGGCTCCATGGCGAGCGACTCCGTGAGCCGAATCCCTGTCGCGTTCACTGCATCGAGAAGAGCAAAGAGCGTACGTTTTTCCGTATGATCCGGGCATGCGGGATAACCAGGGGCAGGACGAATTCCCCGATAACGTTCTTTGATCAAATCTTCGTTGGTCAGATTCTCGCTCTGACCGTAGCCCCAATCCCGACGTGCCCGCTGATGCAGCCATTCGGCAAAGGCCTCCGCCAAGCGGTCAGCAAGGGCCTTCATCATGATCGCGCGATAATCATCGTGATTGGTCTCGTATTCTCGGGCCAAGCGCACGGCCTCATGTCCCGAGGTCACCGCAAACGCCCCGATGTAATCGAGACGGCCGCACTCTACCGGGGCAATAAAATCGGCCAGGGCAAAGAAGATCTCTTGCCCCTGCCGCCGCCACTGCTGCCGCAGTGTGTAAAACCGCGCAACCACGCGGTTGCGGGTTTCGTCGGCATAGACCAGGATGTCGTCTCCCTCGCTGTTAGCGGGCCAGAAGCCATAGACACCGCGCGGCCGAAGCAGCTTTCCGGCCACAATCTCTTCGAGCATTCTCTGTGCATCCTGCCACAGATTGCGCGCCTGATGACCGAATCGTGGGTCATCGAAAATCTTCGGGTATGTTCCGGGCAACTCCCAGGCAATGAAAAACGGCGTCCAGTCGATGAAAGGAATCAGAGTCTCGACTTCGACATCCACTTGTTGTGTCCCCAGGAAGCACGGTCGGCAGATATCCACCACTTGCCAGTCGCAGGTGAATCGCTTCTTAACGGCCTCATCGTAAGCGACAAGATTGGCTGTTCTTCGTTGAAGATAAGCCTCGGCAAGCCTTGCTTGTTCACGGCGGATATCCTCACCAAATCTGTTGCGTTCATTGGGATTGAGAAGACGTTCGACCACAGAAACGCTCTGCGACGCATCGGGGACATGGACGGTGATGCCCGCGTACTCCGGAGCGATCTTCACCGCCGTATGCTTCGCACTGGTCGTTGCCCCGCCAATCAACAACGGTTGTTGCATCCCGCGACGATTCATTTCACGTGCCACATGGGACATTTCCTCAAGACTGGGTGTGATCAGCCCGGACAAGCCAATGATGTCCGCGTGCTCCTTATCGGCCGTGTCCAAAATGGTTTCGCAGGGGACCATGACCCCCAGGTCGATGATGCGATAGTTGTTGCACGCCAGGACAATCCCCACAATATTTTTTCCGATGTCATGCACATCACCTTTGACGGTGGCGAGGACAATCGTCCCTCGGTGGTGCGTGTTCTGGCCCACTTTGTTCTTCTCAGCCTCCATAAATGGTTCAAGGTAGGCGACGGCTTTTTTCATCACCCGTGCCGATTTGACCACCTGCGGGAGGAACATTTTTCCTTCGCCGAAGAGGTCCCCGACAATCCGCATCCCATCCATCAGGGGACCTTCGATGATTGCCAGGGCGCTGGGGAACTGTTTGCGAATTTCCTCGACATCTTCTTCGATGAACTCATCGATTCCGTGAACAAGGGCATGCTTGAGCCGTTCGGCAACGGGCGCTTCTCGCCACTTTTGATGTATCTTTTCCTGCGCGTCGGTGGTCGTTTGAGCCGATGTCTCGGCATATCGGATAAGCCGCTCCGTGGCGTCCGGGCGCCGATCAAAAAGGACATCCTCGACGAGTTCGCGAAGAGTCGGGTCAATGTCTTCATAGACATCGAGCTGTCCGGCATTGACGATAGCCATGTCCAGGCCCGCACGAATGGCATGATAAAGAAACGCGGCATGCATGGCCCGTCGAACGGCCTCGTTCGAACGAAAGCTGAACGAAATGTTGCTGACTCCGCCTGATGTTTTCACACCGGGACAGAGTTGCTTGATCTGGCGGACGGCCTCGATGAAATTGATGGCATAGCGGTTGTGCTCTTCAATTCCCGTTCCAACGGTGAGGACGTTGGCATCAAAGATGATATCCTCGGGTGGGAAGTCTGCCTGTTCGGTGAGGAGCCGGTAGGCCCGCCGAGCAATCCGAACTTTGTGTTCCACGGTAACGGCTTGACCTTCTTCGTCAAACATCATGACGACCACGGCCGCGCCCAAACGGCGAATGCGTCGTGCCCGTTCCAGAAACGCAGCCTCGCCCTCCTTAAGGCTGATGGAATTCACGATCGGCTTGCCCTGGAGACACTTCAGCCCAACTTCGAGAATTGACCACTTCGAGCTATCAATCATGACGGGGATTCGAGCGATATCCGGCTCGGCTGCCAACCGGTTCAGGAACTCTCGCATCGCATGTTCCCCGTCGAGCAGGGCATCGTCCATGTTGACGTCAAGAATATTCGCCCCGCCCTCCACCTGCTGCCGCGCGATAGCAACGGCCTCGTCGTAGCGGCCTTCACGAATCAGTCGGGCAAACCGCCGCGACCCCGCCACGTTGGTCCGTTCGCCAATGAGGATGAAATTACTCTCCGGGCGAATCACCAGCGGTTCCAGACCCGCCAGACGGGTAAAACGGGGAACGTTGGGAGGGACGCGTGGCGAACAACAACGGACGGCCTCGGCAATGGCCGCGATGTGCTCCGGCGTCGTCCCGCAACAGCCGCCCACGATGTTTAACCATCCGGCACGGGCAAATTCGCCCAGGGTCTTTGCCATTTGCTCCGGCGTTTCGTCATAACCACCGAATTCATTGGGGAGTCCTGCGTTGGGATGGCAGCTCGTATAGATTGGCGCCAAGGATGACAATTCCTCGATGAATGGCCGCATCAATTCAGGTCCCAGGGCACAATTGATCCCGACGCTGAAGAGCGGCGCATGTGAGATCGAGATCCAGAATGCCTCGAGCGTTTGCCCCGACAGTGTCCGCCCACTCCGGTCTGTGATCGTTACGGAAACCATCACAGGGAGACGCCGTCCCAGTCGATCAAAAAGGTCCTCCAGGGCCACCAGGCAGGCCTTCAAATTAAGGGTATCAAACACGGTTTCGACGAGAAGGATGTCGGCCCCGGCTGCGATCAGGGATTCCGCCTGTTCGCTGTAAGCCGTATATAGATCATCGAATGTGACGGCCCGATAACCTGGGCGGTTGACATCCGGGGATAAAGAGGCCGTCCGGTTCGTCGGACCAATGGAAGCGGCGATAAAACGCGGTGTCGTATCATCGGGATGGGACGCATCATAGCGACGAATCGCCTCGCGCGCACATTGAACGGCCGCCCGATTGATCTGATCCACTCGGTCTGTCAATTGGTAGTCGGCCAGAGAAATACGATTGGCGTTAAAGGTGTTGGTACAGATGATGTCGGCCCCGGCTTTTAGATAGGCCAGATGGATGTCGATGATGGCTTCGGGCTGCGTGACAGATAACAGATCATTGCAGCCTTTCAATGGGACAGGGTGTTCCCGAAAGAGGTCGCCTCGGAATGCGACCTCGTCCAGTCTTAGCCGCTGAATCATCGTCCCCATAGCCCCGTCAAGGATCACAATCCTCTGACGAACAAGGGCGGAAAGCTCCTCAGCGGAAATGGGTTGGTACTGCGGGTCGGTGCTGGATGGTGACGAACGCACAGATGGCACAGCCGACATTTCCCCTCAAACGAAACCAGACATGAATGAAATGTATCTCTCGACGGGTAAGCCGTCTTGTCACTTACACCCCTCCGACAGGGCGAAGGCCTGATCCCTTAATCATACGCTGTTAGGGTGTTTTGTGAAAAAAACCTGTTTGGGCCACTCCGGCAGCCGGTTTGACGAGGACGAGCGTGTCGGAGGGGCGTGCCTGTCACGCCCGCCGATGTGGGATGGATCATCAAATGGTATTTCGCGGACCCGACAAGCGGGTCCCTCCGAAAGCGCAAAGGCGCAACCCCCTTCCACCCCCCGCATGCGGGGGAAATATCTTCTCCCGCCCCACGCGCGGGGAGGGGCTGACTCCAGTCACTCCTGCAGGATGTGCTTTTCGGGGACGACAAAATCCCTTATATTGACACTGTGATGAAGTGTTGTCTGAAAGCTGCGCCAGGGATGCAATCTGCGGTTGGTTGCCACTGGTTCGCGGTGGGGTTTTGTCTTCTGCCAGTTGCGAAAATCCTGAAAGACAATCCCTGCGGTTGTCCGTTAGAATATTCGGCAATGAAAGTCGGGTCGCTTAAATATGTCGGAAGAACCGTTGTCGTCAAGGTCGGATAAAGGTCACTGGGATAAGCTGGCGGAGTCTTTGGGGATCAAGCCTTCGGTGGAAACGGGGGATTCGCTTGGCGGGGGTGTATTAAAGCAACCGGAGCACTCAGAGACAAAAGAGGAAACACCTTCTGGCGAAGCCAGCCCAAGCTCCGCCGTCGAAGACCAAACCAAAGTGGAGGGTTCGGCATCGGCTCCTAGTGGTATTCCGCTCCGGCGGGGATGGGCGTCAGAGTCTCGTCCTGCGAGTAACTGGGACGAAATCGCCAGGCAATTGGGCATCGTCCCGAGTCACCCATCTGCAACTGCAACGTCCGATTCGTTGGAACCCGTGCCGGCGTCTGCGTTGACCAAGGGGGCGAGCGGGGTGGCCCCAGCCCCAGCAGCACTGGAGCGGATTTCACCTCAGACGGCAGCGAGCGATCCAGGGCCGGTTTTGTCACCAGTGGAACAGACCATCGAGCCGCCGGTGTTTGAGGATGCAACGTCGGTCGCCGTGGCAGGTCCGGAAGAGACGGCAACCATTGTCCAAGAGGAAGTGGCTCCTTCTGGGGATTGGCTGGAAGAACAAGTTGTTGCTCCGGTCGAAGCTTCTGGGGCATCGGGTGATACCTGGCCTATCACGCAAGACATTCTCGACATTAAAGATTCCAAACAGGCGATTGCCGCGGACACGCTTTTTCTGCCAGAAGTGACATCGGTGGTGCCTTCGGATAAGCAAGAAGACGAGGCAGAATCGCGGGCTGCCGAAAAGAAGGGCCGTAAACGTCATCGCAGGAAAAAGAAATCCCGTGGTACGACGCCTGTCAATCCGGAGCCTTTTGAAGAGGAATTGCCCGAGATCGTTGAACTGGCGAGCGCAGAGGAAGATAATGGGGCCTTGCCCGCTCCTCATGGATCGAACGAAGGAAGCGGAACACGACGGCAAGAGGTTGTCGATGCTTCGGATGGGGCGCGGAAAAAAGGGCACCGTACAACTTCAGAGACAGCACATGTGACCGATGATGTTGAAGAACTTCCCGAAGGCGGCGAAGACAGCGACGTGGTGCGGCCTGCTCACAAAGCAATTCCCGGTTGGTCAGAAGTGGTGGGCTATGTGATCCAGAAGAATATGGAGTCGCGTTCTCGGCGGCCAAATCATCGGGATCGGCGTCGGTAAAGTCAAGATGGGGATGTTACAAACCGACGGCTGGGGTGTTAAGCTGGTCAGTGTCAGAAGTTGGGAGAGGGATTCAACGCGTTGATCATGCCGAGGGAGTGGTGCGGCAAGGATAACGTCCACTTTTTTCAGGAAGATATGCAATATGGGCGTGCTGCTTTCGATCATACTTGCGGCGATTGTGGCGGTCATATTCGTCTGGTTCTTTCACTGGCTGGAGCGCTATCGCCGTGAATGGATTTACCTCTTCGGGGGCGTGTTCGGATGGGGAGTTGTCACGGGCGCATTTGCCGCTCTGTTTCTGACGCTGGCGGTCCCCTGGGGGATGGCATTCCATCTTGAAAGCGAGGCGTTTGAAGTGCCGCGCCGTTTTCTCTTCCTGGCACCGCTCGTCGAAGAAGGTCTGAAGGCCCTTGCCATCCTGGCCGTGATGCTCATGTTCCGCCGCGAGTTTTCCTATCTCCCTGAAGGGATGGTTTATGGTGGTGTCATTGCCGCAGGGTTTGCTGCCAGCCAGAATGTCTTCTACTTCTACCACGTCGGTTATCTCGAGGGGGGCATTTCTGGCCTTCTGGCCGTGTTCATTCAACGGGGATTGTGCGGTGGCTTTACGGCTGTGCTTTGCGGTGCCGGAATTGGGGCCGGTCTCGCCTGGGCACAGCGTCGGCCCAAGCAATGGCAACGTTGGCATACTGCCCTGACCTTGTGGACCGGCGTCTACTTTTGCCATGTCGTTCGCAATGGATTGGTGCTTTTTATCGGTCAGCAGAGTGGTTTGCAGCCGCTCACCGCAGGAATGGTCGTCGACTTAACGGCATGGTTGGTGGCCGGGGCACTGGTGCTTGCACTCCTCCGGGGGGAGTATCAGCGATTTCTGGAGTGTCTGGGGCGGGAAGTGAAAGAGGGCTGGCTCAAGCAGGAACAGGCCGAATTGCTTAAGCAACGATTCTGGAAGGCACGCCTCCAGATGCTCTTGCCCCTTTGGGAGGATCGAACCTCCCGAGTCATTTTCCTTTTCAGCGAACTGGCCCAACAGCAGGTCACCACAGCAGAGGCAGCCCGCGGTTCCGAGGGCAATCCCTTTTCTCAGCGATTGCATCAAGAACTGGCCCGACTCGTCTCGCAATTGCCCCAGGCGTCGTAAATTCCGAAGCACTTCCCGGGGCACGATAAACATGCGCCTCCGGCCATGGAGGGACGCGCTTGTCAGGTCCGTTTCTCGGAGGGACCTGCTTGTCAGGTCCGCCGCGCAACGTTTGATAATCCATCCCCATTCTGCGGGCATGACAGGCATGCCCCTCCGAAATTCCCATTGGAGGGACGCGCGTGTCGCGTCCGTCGGACTTTTGGCAGACCCTTCATCTTGCCGGACGGATAGCTTCCCGAATAGGATTAAACACCATCTTTAATTTGGATCTTTGGAAATGAAAGGAATACAGGGATATGTTGTGGTGGATTGCTCGATGTCATCCGTCGGGCCAAAGTCGAGGTGAACCTGGCCGGCCTGGTGTGTCTGTGCCGGTGGGCCGTCGTTTGCTGGCCGTGATTCTTGTTGCCGTGGCGGGACTATTTTTCGTGAAGGAAGCCTCTTGCGTGGAACAGTTGCCATTTGCCCTCCGTCGTCCTGTGCCTGATCTACCGGAAAACCTTGAGTGGCTCAACACATCGGGTCCTTTGACCTGGCGGGATTTGCGGGGGAAATTCATCCTCCTCGACTTCTGGACGTACTGCTGCATCAACTGCATGCATGTCATTCCGGAATTGAAAAAGCTGGAGGATAAATATGCGCAGGAGCTGGTTGTGATCGGAGTTCATTCCGCCAAGTTTTCTGAGGAAAAGGACTCGCAAAACATCACTCAGGCGATCCTCCGGTATGGAATCGAGCACCCGGTGATCAATGACTCTGAAATGGTCGTGTGGCGACGTTTTGGCGTCAATGCCTGGCCGACGCTGGTCCTCATCGACCCCGAGGGATTTGTTGTCTGGGCGCAGAGTGGCGAAACCACCTTCGAGGCCCTGGATGCGATTCTTTCGCCCGCGATTGCGTTCTACCAGAAAAAGGGATTGCTCGATCGTTCGCCTGTTCATTTCGCCACCGTTTCATCCCGCGTTACGCCAACTCCGTTACGTTTTCCGGGTAAGATCCTGGCCGATGCGGCGGGACAGCGAATCTTTATCAGCGACAGCGGCCACCATCGGATCGTCGTGGCTCGTTTCGATGGGCAAGTGTTGGAGGTCATCGGCGACGGTGAACGAGGTTTGCGAGACGGATCATTTGGTGAGGCGAGGTTCAGTTCTCCTCAGGGGATGGCTCTTTTGAAGAACAGCCTCCTGGTGGCGGATACTGAAAACCACGCCATTCGTGAAATCGACTTTGTCAAAAAGACCGTTCGGACCGTAGCCGGAACGGGTGTGCAGAGGCGTCAGCCCCCTGTAATGCGGATGGGATCACCATTGCAGACCGATTTGAGCAGTCCCTGGGACCTGTGTGTTATCGGCGATTGGGTGTACATTGCCATGGCGGGATGCCATCAGATCTGGCGGATGGATGTGGAGTTCAAGCGAATCGGACCGTACGCCGGAAATGCCCGCGAGGACATCGTCGATGGTCCCCTCTTGCCGTCGTCTCCTTACGCGCTGGGATTTGCGTCTTTTGCGCAACCAAGCGGTCTTGCGACCGATGGTGAATGGCTCTATGTTGCTGACAGCGAAGGCAGTTCGATCCGTGCCGTGCCTTTGAATCCCCGGGGGGAGGTCCGCACGATCGTAGGCACCTCGCGTTTGTTCGCGGCCCGATTGTTTACTTTCGGAGACCGGGATGGTCCGCCGGATCAGGTGCTCCTCCAGCATCCGATCGGTCTTTGCTATGCCGGAGGTTCTCTTTATGTGGCCGATACCTACAACAACAAAATCAAACGGATCGATCTCCGCACAGGCGTGACGTTAACAGTGGCGGGTGACGGACAACCCGGTCAGACCGACGATCCGCCGCGGTTCGACGAACCTGCAGGAATCGCCCCAGCGGGCAACGTGCTCTTTGTGGCCGACACGAATAATCACGCCATTCGATTAATACATTTAGACTCGGCAATCAAAGTTTCGACACTGCCGTTGACAGGTCTGGAACCACCGGCAGGCCGCGAGAAAACCCCGTCGTTCCCGCTGGGCCAGGTGGCTTTTCAGCGAGAACCGGTCGCGAAACTCCGTACCAGTGTCGCTCTTCGACTGGAGATTCGGTTCGATTTTCCGGCAGGACTTGGGCTAAACCCGAATGTCCCAACAGAAGTCGCTGTTCAGCCGATTCGCGACGAGAAGACGCTTTCGGGAGAGGAAAGGCAAGTGTTTCGAATTGACCCTGGGGAAGGACCGCTTGAGGTCTCTCTGGGAACGCTCAGCGGCGATGTGACAGGCCTGCAGATTGCTTGTACATATTACTGGTGCGAAAAGTCGGGACGGGGACTCTGTCGAATTGGCACAGTCGGTTGGTCGGTTCCCATCCAATGGACGGATGATGGTTCAGATGCCATCGTGGTCACCCACCGGGTTAAAGTTGATCAATAAAAGGAATCCGATTCTGCCGGGATCGGTGGTCCCCGATGATGTTGTGTTGGCCTGTTGTTTGGAGGCAGGTCACTTGACATGGATACGGATAACTCCCGAGCAATCCGTGGAGGGGCACGTTTATCGTGCCCGTTCGGAGGGGCGTGCTTGTCACGCCCGCCGAAACGAGATGGGTCATCCAACGTTGCGCGGCGGACGCGACGAGCGCGTCCCTCCGAGGGCGGACCCGACGAGCGCGTCCCTTCGAAAAGCTGATCCAATGAGTCCGTCCTGCGGATTTTGCTCGTCGCGTCTCAGACGGAAATCTAAGGCACATACGATGATCTTGTCAGCGGTTGCGGCGAAGGCGTAGAAGCTGGCGGAGAAAGAACCAGCCATCGGCCCAATAGCGGGGGAATAATCGCTGTGGTTCCTGAAAGATGCGATAAGCCCATTCCATTCCCAGTTGCTGGATAATCTGTGGGGCACGACGGACACGGCCTGCCACGAAATCGAGTGCAGCCCCGATCTGCACGGCGACAGCGACGCCCGTGCTTGTCAGGTTTCTTGCTAACCACAATTCACCCTTGGGCTGCCCAAGGGCGGCAAAGAGGATGTCTGCCTTTGCCTTGCGAATTTGAGCGATGAGTCGGGCCTCGTCATCAGCTGACATCTTATCGAGATTTGGTGCCGCCACTCCGGCAATGGCTAGCCCGGAAAACCGTGCTTGAAAACGCTGCCCCGCAGTTTCTGCCACTCCCGGAGCGCCACCCAAAAGGAAGATACGATACCCCTTGTCCGCAGCCAGTTCACACATGGACCAGACAAGGTCCGCCCCAGTAACCCGCTCGGGCAAAGGCCGACCAAGAAGACGTGACATCCAAACGAGTGGCATACCATCGGCCACGATAAATGCTGCCTGGGAGTTGACACTTTGCAGGGCCTCGACACTGGCCGACAATCGTGCATAGTGCAAGTTGGCCGTGATAAAGTAAGAAGGCGTGCCCCGCTGCACAAGCCAGTCGATAACTTGGATCACCTCGTAATGGTGCCAGGGAACGATGGGCAAGCCCAGAAGGTTGATCGGTGGGGGCAACGTCAATGTTGGGTCGGCGAACTCGGGCTGATTTCTCATTGCCGCCCCGGGAGGTAGGGGAAATCTTGCTTGCGGGGGCTTTGGGACGCGACAAATGGCGGACGAACGATTCGTCAACTCGTCAGCCCTTGGCAAATCGACAATGGACACGGGAAACTGCACCATCACATCACCTCCACGTGATCTTGGCGGACAGGAAGAACCCTGTCCCCGTTCCCCGTGAAAACCTGGCTTATAGAATCGAACAATGCCGACAAGATCGGTCCTTCGTCACCCGAATGTCAGGGAGAATTCAGGCCAACAATGCCGGGAATTCAGACGAGACGGTTTTTAACGGCCCAAACTGCGGCCTGGGTGCGATCCGTCACACCGATCTTGCGGAGGATGTGCTGAACATGTTCCTTCACTGTCTCATAACTGATGTTGAGGATCTGAGCGATTTCCTTGTTCGTCAGACCGTTGGCCAATTGTTTCAGGACCTCGCTTTCCCGCTGGGTCAGAGGAATATCCACGTCGCCAGCCATGCGGGGGGTGGCCAGGCCACCGGCGACCCGGCGGAGTTCATCTCGGGTCCAGATGTTTTCACCCCGGGCAACCCTGCGGATGGCATCCAGCAGTTCATCCCGCGAACAGCTTTTCAACAAGTAACCCTGAGCCTGAAAGGCCACAGCGCGGGCGACATACGTCGGATTATCAAAGGTCGAAAGCATTAAGACCGGCAAGTCGGGTTTTTCCAGTTTGATGCGACCCAGGGCATTCAGGCCGTCGCCACGCGGCATCCGAACGTCCAGGATAACCACATCGACATCGTTATTTAAAACGAAATTGACGGCGTCTTCACCTGTAGCGGCCTCACCAGCGACCTCGATATCCGTCCCGGCAAACATGGCCTTGAGACCAACCCGGACCATATCATGATCATCCGCAATGAAAACACGGATTCTCTTTTCAGTCAAAGGATTTTGAGTTAATTGAGCCATGGCACCTAGTTCCTTATCAGTTCGAGCGCGTGGACTCGATTGATAAAAGGGACATCCGGGACACAGGTGAGTGGCCGATTTCGCAAAGGCCAGCCCCCCAACCAGTCTGTCATATCTTACCAACCGAGGTCCATCTGCGGTAGTACCACACCACCAAGTTGGGGTGAAATTTTGCCAGCTGGGGTACAGATATTTGCGAACTTTATCCTCGACAGAATTGGAGGCGCACGTTTATTGTGCCCGTTCGGAGGGGCGTGCCTGTCACGCCCGCCGAAGCGGGATGGATTATCAAGCGTCACACAACGGACCTGACAAGCAGGTCCCTCCGAGAGGTGAAATCGGAGAGGCACGCCTGTCGTGCCCGCCGAATTGCGATGGATTATCAAACGTCATGCAACGGACCCGACAAGCGGGTCCCTCCGAGGGTGGGTCCGCAAACAAGAACGGACACAATTTAGCCCACCGCGGGAGTGCTTCGACCGCTGGCGGCAGC
>Ga0068707_1001538_pt1 | contig 16146 bp, 11 predicted proteins | sample YNPNPMetaG_FD_66600 | JGI IMG/M metagenome (GOLD analysis project Ga0068707, IMG submission 66600) | Anoxygenic and chlorotrophic microbial mat microbial communities from Yellowstone National Park, USA - YNP NP MetaG | ecosystem: Environmental > Aquatic > Thermal springs > Hot (42-90C) >...
TTCAGTTGGGGAGAGCTTGATCTGAGCGATGAAGGCATGAGCCATACGGTTCAGGTCTTTGTCGTAAGTGAACAACCCTGCTGCGGCTTTTGGGTCGTAGAGAGCGACCTCGAGCCGACACAAACTGGGAGCCAGGGCCTCTCTGGAAACGGTCACGCTATAGGTTTCCGCAAAGACATTCAGTGGTTGCCACTGACTTGTGGGATGCATTCCCATGGCTGAATCAATGTCCTGTCGCCCGATAATCTGGTCGTCTCGTCCCCAAAGCTTTAGAGACACAACATAATCCCGCTCCAGTTGCCTCAGGGCCCTCCAGTAAAGAGTCACCTGCAATGTCTCTCCAGGGTGGACCTTTTCGCTGCTGAGGGCATAGCCGACCAACTCGGCTTTTGCCTCATAGAAAATATTCGATTGGTGAGGAATCCCTTCCATATCAGCCGGCGAGAGAGGAGGTGGCGTGGTGCGGAGTATTCGAATAGTTGGACCAGGCACCCCAAACTGCTGTTCCAGGTAGAAACTGTCAAATAACTCCTGGCATCGCTCGAACTCAGCAGGATATTTTTCTTTTGTGTACCGTTCGCATACCGAAGTGGCTATGACGTAATCAAACCCTTCCTGCCGGTACCATGCCAGGTCGTGGGCTATTAAAGACCCCACTCTGGTTACCTTGTATGATGTCTCCATAACAAAAGGACCATAGGGCTCTACGGCAATGCTCTTGCCATGGGGAATGTGGGTTTCGATCCATCTGGCAGCAGCAGTTCTGGAGTCCTCTGCTGCAATAAGTAGATCACGATATTCCAAGATCTGGAATAGGGGTTTTGTTGCAAGGAACATGATCACACCCACAAGCAGCGCAATGATGGCAGTGCGCATCCATTGTGAGCGAGCTCTTGCCTGCAAGACTTTGGTGATATCCCAAAGAAACACGCCGGCAAATAGAGCAAGGAAGGGTTCCAGAGGGATCAGCCAGCGGTCAAATCTTACAGTAAAAAAAGAAAACACGAAATAATAAGAGAGAGGAGTCGCCAGCAGGAATATTCCTTTCCTGCCATACTTGAACAGAGCCCAGACGATTCCGCCCAGGGCGGATAGAAAGACAAATTTCCAGTTTTTACCCAGGAAGGAAGTCACCACCCACCACCAGGTATCTGTGCCCTCGAAGCCTGGGTGGCTTCCGCCAAAGACATAGGGATCTCGCCAGATCCCACCAAAGATATAGTCCATAAGCGATAATACATTGAAATCGCTTCGCAATAGTAGAAAAGGGACTGATATGATGCAGGCAAGTAATAAAGCGGCGAAGGCTTTTCCTAAGCTTTTAGTCTTCTGGGCTTTCAGCAGGACGAGCATGCCCAGAGGCACTAAAGCAATACGACCATTGCGCTTTGCGTAGATAGCAAGCCCCGCCGCCAGCCCGGTCAGAATGTAGTAACGCCATTGCTCGTGCCTGTAGGCCAAAAACCCGAAATAGCAGGCCAGCACAATGAAAAATGTTCCAGGTACGATGGTGGTTATGGAATTGGAGTTCTCGATGTGTAGGGGAGCACACATGAGAAAGACGGCAGAGATGAGTCCTGCTTCTGGAGAGAAGGCTTCCTTGCCGAGCAAATAAACTAACCAGACTGTCATGGTACCCAGAAGGGCGACCACGAATCTTCCCCACAGGTAGTACTCTGGCAGGTTTGTAATCCCACCCCATCGCGAATCGTGTCCAGAGATGAGAATGTCAGATGGAGCCACCTGATGCCCCTGGACCGTCTTGTAGGCAAGAGCAGCCTGTCCCACCAGATATTGAATATATGTATGCAATTGGGGGCCAGGATGATGACGAGGATCAAGGTCGCCTTCTTTCAACATTTTGAGGGCCCCCTCGGCGACCGCGTATTCGTCCGGGTGGGTGTACCCCACATAGGGCAGGCCATAGCTAATGCCATAGGCTCGGACTGTCAGAGCGACAATCAAAATCAGAAAGAGAGTGAGACCTTCCCAGTGCTTCTTCAGCATCATACCTCCCAGTACTCCTCCTCTCAGATCAATTGCATGGCCCGCAATATATCCAGCACCCTGGGCAAAGGCTCCTGCCACAGCCACTCTACTTTCAGCCAGAAGCCAGGTACTGCCTGGGAATGATACACCCCTCCCACTTCAGGCAGCACCGGACGGTAGAAGCCCTCCTCGTCCAGTTGGTAAAACTCGGCCCTCTCCCGCAGAGGGTCAATCAGCCAATACTCCCTCACCCCAGCCGCTTCATACTCCACAAACTTGCTCCCCCGGTCGCGCTCCACACTGTCTGGCGAGACAATTTCGATCACCAGATCGGCCGGGCCATCCAGGTAGTTCTCCTTCAGACGGTCCAGATGCTCACGGGCCACAAATAGCAGGTCCGGCTCCCGCCCCCGCTCCAGCTTCATCAAGAAAGGCGCACTGCGGACCACACCCAGATCATGCGCTTCTACGAAAGCTCGCAGAGTGAAGACGAACCAATCTCTCAAATCCTGATGCCTGTCACTTGCTGGTGAGAGCACGATCACCTCCCCGTCTACCCATTCCGCCCAGGTGTCCTCATCACACCACTCCAGAAACTCCTGGTAGCTCATCTTCACTCCAGTCGCTGGTGAACCAGGCTCTTCTATCATCTGCTCTAATGGCTCTTTTGCCATCACACTCATCTTGGCCTCCTCATTCCAGAGGGAAGCAGACGCTTCAACGTCACCTGAAGTTCATGGGACGAGCTGCCCGAAGGCCAGCAGCACACTGACCACCGTGCCGATGAGGGCCAGCGACCCGATGAGCCAGCGCGTCTGCACCAGCATCCGATCGTACATCTGATCGAAGCGCTCGTTCATCTCCCGGCGCAGGTCCCGCACCTCCACTTTGATGTCAGACACGTCGTGCTCCAGGATGTCCAGCCGCGACAGCACCTCACGATACTCGTCACGGGGCACAGCACGCTCCGCAATCCGGTCATCGAGCCAGCGCACCAGTTCGTCAACCCCTTCCTCGCCCAGCACCTCCCGCAGCCGAGGTAATGTGGGCACAGCCATCATTTTCCCTCCATCCTCTGGCGGCTTATGTTGTAGAACGCCGCCAGTCCAGGGTACACCGCCGTCTCTCCCAATTCCTCCTCAATCCGCAGCAACTGGTTGTATTTGGCCACTCTGTCGCTCCGGCACGGTGCGCCGGTTTTGATTTGCCCGGTGTTGAGAGCGACCACCAGGTCAGCTATGGTCACGTCTTCGGTCTCGCCACTGCGATGAGAGACGACCACCGTCCATCCGGCACGCTGAGCCATGGTCACGGCAGCAATGGCCTCAGTCAGCGTGCCGATTTGGTTCACCTTGCACAAAAGGGAGTTGGCCGCTTTCTCCCGGATAGCCCGCTCCACCCGCTCCACATTGGTCACCAGCAGGTCGTCACCCACAATCTGCACTCGCTCGCCAAGGCGCGCCATCAACAGTTTCCAGGACGCCCAATCGTCCTCGGCCAGGCCATCCTCAATGGAGATGATAGGGTACCTGCTGACCCAATCCTCGTAGAAAGCCACCATCTCTTGACCCGAAAGCACCCGGCCTTCTTTCTTCAGGTGGTATTGGCCGTCCTCGTAAATCTCACTGGCCGCCGGGTCCAAAGCGATGTAGATGTCCTCACCAGGCCGGTAGCCAGCTTTCTCAATAGCCTCGACGATGACCTCGACCGCTTCTTCATTGGAACTTAAACTGGGCGCAAACCCTCCTTCATCGCCCACGTTGGTGTTGTAGCCCCTGCCCTGGAGTACCTTCTTCAGGCTATGGTAGGTCTCAGCTCCCCAGCGCAGGGCCTCAGCAAAGCTTTCGGCCCCCACAGGCACAATCATGAACTCCTGAAGGTCGGTGGAGTCCACAGCGTGCTTACCGCCGTTGAGGATGTTCATCATGGGCACGGGCAGGGTGCGGGCTGAAACGCCGCCAATGTAGCGATAGAGAGGCAGGCCCAGGACCTCCGCAGCCGCCCTGGCCACTGCCAGAGAGACACCCAGGATAGCGTTGGCTCCCAGGCGGCCCTTATTCGGCGTGCCATCCAGGCCGATCAGGAACTCGTCAATACCGGCCTGATCCAAAGCGTCCCAGCCGACGAGTTCATCGGCGATGACCGTGTTGACGTTGTCCACCGCTTTGAGCACACCCTTGCCCCCATAGCGGCCTTTATCCTCATCACGCAGCTCAATGGCCTCATGGGCACCGGTGGAAGCACCCGAAGGCACCGCTGCTCTCCCTATCGCCCCACCGGTCAGAGTCACCTCCACTTCCACCGTGGGGTTGCCCCGCGAATCCAATATCTCACGAGCTACTATTTCTTCAATCAGAGTCATGGGTCACCTCGCCTACAAGTTCTAAAGCCCCCACTGCGAGGTGGGGGTGAGTCACAGCCAACCCAGGAAGTTATAAAGATGCCTGGAGGCCGATCTTACCTGGTCCAGGAGATCTGCTCGCTGAGCCAGTCTTTGTAAGTGCCGCCAGTAGGGATGAGTCGGCGCTGGTCGCTGCCGTCAGCGTTCATGATATGGAGGGCCCAGATTCCATCCCGATCGGAGAGGAAAGCGATGTGTTGGCCGTCAGGCGACCAGGCCGGCAGCCCATCATTGGCTGGATTCGTCGTCAGCCGGCGAGGCTCAGGGTTGGCCAGGTCCACAACGTAGATTTCCCAGTTGCCATCCCGGGCAGACATGAAGGCTATCTGGCTGCCGTCAGATGACCAGGCCGGGGCATTATCGCTGGCATCGGTGGTCAGGCGAGTAGGGTTGGCGCCGTTCTCATCCATGATGTAAAGTCCACAGTTATCGCCCTTTTCATCACAGCCCCGGTAGACGATCCGATCGCCTTTTGGCGACCAATCGGGTGACTCTCCCAGGCACAATTCGATGGGCTCACCTGTCCCAGCCAGCCAGCCGATGTAGATACGCCACTTGCGGTCAACTTCCTTATTGGAAGCGAAGGCGATCTTCATCCCATCTCTTGACCAGCTAGGGGCACCGTCTTCGATTTTAGTGCCCTGAATGATGTCAGCCATCTCGCCACCCTGGGTGCTGACCACCTGAAGCCCCAATCGGTCCTGTCGCCAGGAGTGAAAGACGATTTTTTGCCCGTCGGGGCTGAAGGCAGGTTGACTGGCCTCTCCTATCACGCGGGTCAGGCCACTCCCATCAGCCTGGACCACGTATATGGTGTAACTTTTCTCTGCGTCGGTGTAAGTAGCAAAGGCAATCCGGCCGGTAGCCGGAGTAGAAAGGGTAGGAGTCACCGTCGCCGTCTCAACCTCAGCGGTGGCGATGGTAGTTGCAGGCGTCGCCGTAGCGACGCGAACTGGCGTGGCGGCCACAGCGATTTTGCACTGCTGAGCTGCCTCATCTCGTTTGGTGAGGACTTCTTCTCTGGAATCCAGGGCCGTAGCCCGTTCGTAGCTCTCTTCAGCCAGACACCAGGCCTCTTCGCTGGCGTAGAGGTTACCCTGATTCAGATAGGCCTCGTACAGGCGTTGCCTGACGTCCCTGTAGTCTGGATCTAGCTGATAGAGAGTTTGAAGGTTTTCGATGGCCCTGACCCAATCGGTCTCCCAATAGCTCAGGCCGGTTAGATACAGGGAAGCCAGCTCCTTTTGTCTCAAGACCTCGGGATCCCCCGGCTTCACCTCCAGGGCTTTATCGAAGCTACGCTGGGCCCCTTCCAGGCGACCTTTATCTACCAGATCTAAAGCCATGTTGTAGTAACTGGAGAAGAGCATCTCCGTTACATTATCCTGTTCATAGTGGGGATCCAGGCCGCGCAGTTGTTCCAATTTCATGGCTGCCTCTATCCAGTTTCGCTGACTGTAAAGTTGCTGAGCCTGCTGGTAGAGGAGGTCAACGGCTTCGTTCCTGAGCTCTGATGTGGGGGTGGCCATGGCTGCGACCTGAGCCTTGACTTCCCGTAATTTATCAGCCGCTTCCCAGTAGTCCGGAGCCAGGCGAAGGGCTTCTCTGAACTCGGCTTCAGCCAGGTTGTAATCGCCCTCTTCCAGATGGGCAAGGCCCTTGTTGTAATGTTCTTCTGCCTTCTGGCGGTCCAAAGCCGCCCGTTCCTTAAGGCCCCCGTAGACTCCAGCCAGGCCAACGCCCAGCACGCTCATCAAAATGCAGCCGATGAGCAGGCCGAATCCCAACAACCAGACCCAGGGCGGAAAAAGTTGCTCTCTGGGTGAGAGAACAGCTCCCTGGCTCTCTTCCAAAGGGTAATCATCGCCCCCGCCAATTCGATGTCCACAATGGGGGCAGAAGGTAAAAGCTTCTTCTACCTCAGATTCACAATATTCGCAAAGCATTTAGCCTCCCATTGCTCTGTCTGGGGCCAGGAGCCCCGTCGGACACGTGCCCAATGATTATAGCTCTTTTTGCCTCACTTGTCCAGTCAATCCAAGTGAGGCCAGGCGTGCTGCCAGGCAGTGTGGTCTTGAGGTCGTCGAAGGGGTTTCGTCCTGTCCACTTCGGGGCTCCTATCTTCTAAGAACCTGTCCGAAAAACTGTAGGGCAGGCTTTCCAGCCTGCCTGGACAGCCTGGAAAGGCTGTCCTACACCTTCTTCGGATAGACTCTAAGCAGAAGCCTGGTAAATGGCCAGGTCTACTTCCCCGTACTGCACCTTCTTGAACCCATCCCGCTCCTCTTGGGAGCGCAACTCTCCGGTGGGCCTGTACCAGGGGATGGTGGCATCCAGCCCCATCTTAGCAGTGCGGGTCTTCTGGCCGGGGATATGGATGGCCGAAGGGTCGAGGGAACTGGAGGGCTGGTCTGCCAACACGACCAGGTTGCGGTCGGCCTGGAAACGGGTCGCGATGGCCCATTCCACCTCGGTCGGATCGAAGGGATCCACGTCTTCGTCCACCACCACAACGTGTTTGAGGGAGGTGTGCCCCTGGAAAGCGGCGGCAATGGCCTTCCGTCCGTCGTCGGGAGCCTGCTTGACGATCTGCACCACGGCGTGAAGCCAGGACATGCCCCCGGTGGTCATGAAGACATTCTTGCACCGGCAGACCTGGTTCACCGCGGCGTAGATGGTCGGCTCACGGGGCATGCCCATAAGCAGTTTGTGCTCCAGACGGCCGGGCAGAAGGGCGTGGTAGATGGCATCATGGCGATGGGTGAGGCAGTCAATTTCGATGACTGGCTGCTGGCGGACAATATCCCAGGTTTCGGTCAGATCAAGGAAAGGTCCCTCAGCCGCTGTGCGCCGGGTCATACGCCCTTCCAGGACGAACTCCGAATCGGCTGGCACTTCCAGGTCCACGCTGCGGCATTTGACCAACGGCGTAGGCCGCAAGGCGTTGGCGATGCTCAGTTCATCCACCCCTTTGGGGGGTGACATGGCCGCCGCCAGCAGGACCGGGATTGAGTTACCCAGGCAGATAGCGACTTCCAATTCCCCTGAAGTTTTCTGGAGAGCCGTATCAGTCCCGCGCCCCTCGACAATGCGGGCCACAAACTGACGGGGACCGATGCGCATCAGACGGTGGAAGCACATGTTCCGTCCGTAATCAGGGTCCTTGACGATGACCACCCCGGCTGTGACGTAGGGGCCGCCGTCGTCAGGCAGGTGGGTCAGGACAGGCAGGGTGTTCAGGTCCACCTCTTCCTCGATTACCTCCTGGCAGGGGGCTATCTCGACCATCTGCGGAGCGACGGGATGTTCCAAAGCCCTGGCCAGAGCGAAAAGCAACTGACTCTGGTCCAGGTCCAGGTCCAGGGCAAAGTACTTCCTGGCGGAACAGATGCCGGCGACAACCTGATAGGGTGAACCCTTGATCCTGGTGAAAAGCACGGGCTGTCCATCGAGAGCGTTGATAACACGGGCCATCTCCAGATAGGGGTCAACCTCTGTGGCGATAGTCACCAGGTAGCCGGCCTTCCGGGCTTTGGAAATAAACGACCTTAAGCTCATCTATTAGCCCACCTCCGTCACAATGACATTCCTGGCTCCTGCCAGCCGCAGCATCATGCTCACCTGACTGCATGTTTCCGGAGTGACCAGAGCGATCATGTTGCCTCCGCGGCCGGCTCCAGAGAGCTTGGCTCCCAAAGCTCCGCCCTGCCGCGCTGCACCGATCAGCCCTTCCAGTTCTGGCGAGGAGACCTTGAGCAGCCGCAGCAGCCGCTGGTTCTCGTTCATCAGGCGGCCCATGACCTCCAGGTCTCCCTGCTCAATGGCCCGTCGGCCCATTTCGGCGATGGTGCCAATGTCGTCAAAGAGTCCCTCGTACATCACCGGTTCCCTCTCCCAGGCCCGGCGCACATCCTCTACGGCCACTTTGGTGGGGCTTTGCACCCCTGTGTCGGCGATGGCCAGCAAGAAGGGACGCTCTACCCAGAAGATTTCCATCCGTTCCCCTTTGACGAAATAGACGGGCTTCTCAAAAGCGATAACGGTGTTGTCAATGCCACTGGGGGTGCCATGGTAAATTTTCTCTGTTTCGAAGACCAGGTCAGAGATGGCTCGTGAGTCCAGCCATCTGTCAAAGTGTTTCAGCAGAGCCCTGACGATGGCCGTGGAGACCGCTGCCCCGCTACCCAGCCCCCGCGCCACAGGGATGGTGGAGGTGATCGTGATGGTCAGGTCGTGTTCCAGTCCCACCCTGGTGCGTTCCAGAGTGTTGACGATAATGGTCCGCAGGGCATCATCGGGCGGGGCCTCGCTCAATGTGTAGGTCTGTCCCAGGTCTCTGGCTACAATGGTGATGCCCTGTCCCTGTCCGGCGTCTTCGACCTCGGCCCGGGCCTGCACCTGGGTGACAGGCACGGCGATGGCCGGTCGCCCATAAACCACAGCATGCTCGCCAAAGAGGATCACTTTCCCTGAAGCGTATCCAACAGCCATGATGTGCTCCAGATTCCGGTGGCATGGAGCGCCTGGGTGGTCTCCCTCTTGAAGGGTTGTTGAAAGCGGGAGGCTGCTATAGTATACCACAATAGCTGAGCCAGGACAAGGAAAAGAGGCCCCCACTGCACGTGAGGATAGCTCACAACCAACCCAGAGGCTCCCCCGGCTTCAGGGCTTTCGCTGAAGCCCCCCTATCCTCAAGATCAAAGAGGCGAATAGTTGCAACTACACCGGGCTATGGTATAATGAAAAACATCAACAAGCCGGAGCGGCTGATCAGACCTTTCCCCTGAAAATAAGCGGAGGCACTGACGAGCGATGGACCTCTTTGAACACAGCCGCAGGGAGCAGATCCAGCGTGAGGCTCCCCTGGCGGCGCGGATGCGACCGCGCACGCTGGAGGAGTTTGTGGGGCAGGAACACATTGTGGGCGAAGGACGGCTGCTGCGCCGGGCTATTGAAGCCGATCGCCTCTTTTCATCTATCATCCTGTGGGGCCCTCCTGGCACAGGCAAGACTACCCTGGCTATGATCATTGCCCGGCACACTCAATCCCACTTTGACACTATCAGCGCGGTCATGGCTGGCGTCAACGACATCCGCCAACTGGTCAAGGCGGCCAGGGACCGACGGGGGATGTACGGCCAGCGAACCATCGTGCTGGTGGACGAGATCCATCGCTTCAACAAAGCGCAACAGGACGCTCTCTTGCCGCATGTTGAGGATGGCACCATTATCCTGATCGGAGCCACTACGGAGAATCCTTACTTTGAGGTGATAGGACCGCTGGTTTCCCGTTCGCGAGTCTTTCAGCTCAAGCCCCTGAACGAGGACGAGTTACGGGTGATCTTGAAGCGAGCCCTGACCGACGAGGAGCGGGGCTATGGCAGGCGGAAGGTCAGGATAGATGAGGAAGCTCTGGCCCATCTGGTGCGCATTGCCGGTGGAGATGCCCGCATTGCCCTTAACGCTCTGGAGTTGGCTGTGGAGAGCACGCCACCCGACGAGCAAGATGTGATCCACATTGACTTGAAAGTGGCTGAGGATTCGATCCAGCGCCGGGCTTTGCTCTACGATAAGGATGGTGACGCCCACTATGATACCATCTCGGCTTTCATCAAGAGCCTGCGGGGGAGTGACCCCGATGCGGCGCTCTACTGGCTGGCCAAGATGATCTATGCTGGCGAGGACCCTCGCTTTATCGTGCGGCGCATGATCATCTTCGCCTCGGAGGATGTGGGACTGGCCGACCCTCAGGCACTGGTGGTAGCCACCTCAGCGGCCCAGGCTCTGGAGTGGGTTGGTCTGCCTGAAGCCCAGTATAACCTGGCCGAGGCAGCCATCTACCTGGCCACCGCCCCAAAGAGCAACTCGGCCGGAGCTTATTTCAAGGCCCTGGCCGATGTCGAGCGGGAGGGTAAGGTCGAGGTGCCGAACCATCTGAAGGACGCCACCCGCGATGGCCGGGCACTCGGCCATGGCCAGGACTACAAGTATCCCCACAATTACCCCGGCCACTATGTGCGCCAGCAGTACCTGCCCGATGAGTTGCAAGGACGGCGTTACTACGAGCCGGGGACCCTGGGCTATGAGCGGGAGATTGCCAAACGGTTAAAGACCCTTCGGGAACAGATCGCCCTGGAGGATGAAGACTGACAGGGCCTGATGATGGATTCGTCTTCGGATGGACGGCTCTTGATGCAGGCCATCTCATTCACAGCCAATCTTGTGGTTTTGACGTTTCTTACCCTTTGGAGTATACTTTTGGCACAAGGATATCTGGCTTGCAGGAAGTGAGGTTTGCCATGACCAGGACGATCACGATCCATTTACCTGACACGCTGTACAGGCGGTTAGAGCGGGCAGCCGAATTGTTTCGCCAGCCAACTGAAGCCATCGTCGTACAAAGCCTGGTCCACAGCCTGCCTCCTCTGTTGGAAGACATTCCTGCCGAGTACCAACCAGACGTCTACCCGCTTTTGCAAATGGATGACGCTGACTTGCAACAAGAAGCAAAGCGCGTCTTTCCTGTAGAGCGTTGGGCTGAGTACGAAGCGCTGCTTAACAAAAAAAGATCACGCCTTTAACCGTTGAGGAACAGATTCGCCTGGATATCCTCCGCCGCGAAGCGGATATACTCATGTTTCGCAAGGGCTATGCGGCTGTTCTGCTCAAAAGGCGTGGCTACCGCCTGCCAACACTTCAGGAACTGGAACAATATGGCTAAACATATCCCCATAATCATTTGTTTCATCATCCTGTTAAACCTTTCTGGATGCAGTCCCCTTGCCAGGCCAGCCACCACGCCGCCGCTGCAGCCAGTGCCGACAACTACAGCCGTGACTGGGGCTGTCGAAACGCCGACAACGGCTACGGCCATGACCGCGACCGCAACACCGACCACCGCGCCTGTCACCCCGACGCTTCCAACAGCCCCTCCAGTCACCACCCTGACCCTGTGGACCGCCGAACCCTTCTCTCCGGCTCAGGCAGATACCAGCGGTCAAATCCTGAGCCAGCAGCTCGAAGCCTTCACCGCTGCTCATCCTGACGTGCTCATCAAGTACGTCCTCAAAAAGCCCTACGGCAAGGGGGGTATCCTGAACTTTCTTCTCACCACCAGCGCCGCTGTCCCTGAAGCCATGCCAGACCTGGTGGCCATTGATACCATCGAATTAAGGGATGCGGCCCAGGCTGGCCTGCTACAACCTCTGGACGAGTTGATTTCTGCCGAACTCCAGGAAGACCTCTTTCCTTTTGCCCGGGAAGCCGGGCGCTTCAGAGGCCAGTTGGTTGGCCTCCAATTCGAGGCTGACATCGAACACCTTATCTACAATACCAACAAACTGAAGGAGCCACCATTGACCTGGACTGATGTGCTCACCGAAGGGGTCAGTTACATCTTCCCCGCTGGCGGCCGCGAAGGTCTGGTCAACAATGCTTTCATCATCCAGTATCTGGCCCTGGGTGGCCGGCTGATAGATGAAGAAACCGGAGAGCCGGCTCTCAACCAGGAGCTGGTAAGCCAGGTTTTACAATTCTACAAAGACGCCTATGAAATGGGCGTTATCCCCCCCGCGGTTCTAAAATTTAAGACTCTGGACGACTGCTGGCCCGTCTACCTGTCAGCCGAGGTGGCCATGACCAACGTCAGCTCCAACCGCTATCTGGCCGATCGAAAACTGCTCATGTACACCCGTTTCGCATCCATCCCGACCCGAGACGGCAAAGTCACAACTCTGAGCCAGGGCTGGGCCTGGGCTGTTGTCACCTCGGACCCGGCGCGCCGGGCCCTGGCCGCCCAATTGATCGAGTGGCTGATGGAACCTGAAAACAATGTCCAATGGAACCTCGCCGCTGGCCATCTGCCCACGCGCAGAGCAGCTTTTGAGATCCTGGGAACTGAGGACAGCTACTATCCTTTCCTGCGCGAACAATTGGAGGGAGCCTATCCCAGGCTGGCGGGCGTCGTCTACTCCGAGGTGAGCAGAGTCCTGCAACAGGGTGTCGAGAGGGTTCTGACGGGGCAGGCCACACCTCAGGAGGCGGCCAAAGCCGTCATTGAATCCATCGGAAAGTGAGGTGGGTGATGCTGCAACCCAAAAGGCGTCTTTCAGATACCGGGCGAAAGAGGCGCGAACAGGTCTGGGACATCCTGTCTGCGGCTCTGGGCGCCGTTGACCCGGCTCAGGCCATCAGGCAAAACGTGCGCCTGGAAGGAGATAGCCTGCGGATCGGGCAGCGGAGCTATGATCTATCCAAATATAAGCGCATTTTCGTCGTCGGCGGAGGCAAAGCTGGCTCCCCCATGGTCGCCGCCATCGAGGAGATCCTGGGCCAGCGGATAACCGCCGGCCTGGTCAATGTCAAGCATGGCTACCTGCCTCCTGAAGGCGTTAGCATCCGCCGGGTGGAAATCGTCGAAGCTGGCCATCCCACCCCCGATGAGGCCGGGCGGCGAGGTACTGAGCGGATGGTGGAGATGCTCTCCGGCCTGACGGAGAAAGACCTGGTCTTATGCCTCATCTCCGGCGGTGGCTCGGCCCTTATGACTCTGCCTGTACCTGCCATCAGTCTGGCCGATATCCAGGTTCTCACTGGAGCCCTGCTGCGCTGCGGAGCCACCATCAACGAGATCAACGCCGTGCGCAAGCACATCTCCCGTATCAAGGGCGGTCAACTGGCGCGACTGGCCCATCCGGCCCAGGTGGTCTCCCTGATCCTTTCCGACGTGGTGGGCAACCCTCTGGATGTCATCGCCTCCGGCCCCACCGTGCCCGACACCACCACTTTCGCCCAGGCCTACGGTGTGCTGGAAAAGTACGATCTGCTGGACCAGGTACCGGCCTCTATTGTCGAGCACCTGGCGGCCGGGGTAGCGGGTAAGATAGCGGAGACGCCCAAAGAGGGAGACCCGGCCTTTGCCACAGTCTACAACCTGATCGTGGGCAGCAACGAAATCGCCGCCCAGGCGGCCTTGAATCGGGCCAGAGAACTGGGCTTCAACGCCCAATTGCTCTCCACCTATGTCGAGGGCGAGGCCAGGGAAGTGGCTAAAGTCCTGGCCGCATTGGCTAAAGAAATGGCCCGGTCGGGGCGGCCCATCCCTCGACCCGGCTGCCTGGTGTTGGGTGGCGAAACGACGGTGACCATTACCGGTAAAGGCCAGGGAGGGCGCAACCAGGAGATGGCCCTGGCTGCGGCCCTGGCCCTTGAGGGCTGGCAGGACGTGATGGTCGTCACCCTGGCCACCGATGGCAGCGACGGCCCGACGGACGCAGCAGGAGGCGTGGCTACCGGAGAGACGGTCGCCTGGGCCAGGGAAATGGGCCTCAACCCTGAGCAATACCTGGCGGACAACGATTCCTACCATTTCTTTGAAGCCCTGGGCGAGCTGATCGTCACTGGCCCCACCAACACCAACGTCAACGACCTGGCTTTTGTCTTTGCTTTCTGACCTCACCCCTACCTCCTGGCCCCCTTCAAGGGTGGGTTTTTTTTCGGTGAGGAGCCACCTGACCCCCGGCCCCTGAAGCTTGGCTGCCCGCGGGGAGATAGAAAATAATTTTTCATTGCGGCGGCTTCGCCGCAATGAAAAATATATTCTTTTTGCTCCCATCGGCCTGCCAGGGGCGGCTTTAAAATCTGCTTTTTCGCCCCTTCTCCCAAAAGCAAAACTTCAGGGGAGTCTCCCCTCCCCGCTTCGGAGAGAGGCCGGGGGAGGGGTTTGCCCCACCGGGTGAAAAACCTACCCCTGAAAGCTGGCCCCCTTCCGGGAAGGGGAGTGAGGGATGGGGTGAGGTGAACAGTTGCTGAGGTGATATCAAGTGAGAATCCTTTTAGTAAGCCCCATTTCCAAAGTGTGGAACTCGCGCAAGCACATCCCCCTGGGTTTGGGATACCTGGCAGCGGTGCTGGAGCAGGCCGGGCATCAGGTGCAAATCTACGATGCGGTCGTCGAGGATGAGCCACTGGGTGATGTTTTGAAGCGCGGCAAGTTCAAGGTGGTCGGCATCACCAGCACCACGCCCCTCATCAACGAAGCCTGGGAGGCCGCCGGCGAAGCCAAAGCCCATGGCGCCGTCACCATCCTGGGTGGCCCTCATCCTACCCTCCTGCCCGACGAGTCCCTGCACCGACCCGAGGTAGACCTGGTTGTGCGCGGCGAAGGGGAAGACACCATCATCGAAATTGCTTCCAACCTCGCCTCACGTTTTACGTTTCACGAGCCAAGCCCCATGCCTCACTTGTTCGAGCGGGCCGTGTGGTCTCGAATCGCCGGCCTCTCCTTCCGCGACGAAAACGGCCAGATCGTCCATAATCCGCCGCGCCCCTTGCGCAAAGACCTGGACAGCCTCCCCTTCCCGGCCCATCACCTCTTCAAGATCGAGCGGTACACCAATTTGCAGCCCCTGACCGACGGTCTGGACCCGAACGCCCGCGCCTACACCATCATCACCTCACGGGGTTGCCCCTACAGTTGCATCTACTGCTCCAAGGCCATCACCGGACGCACCTGGCGGCCCCGTTCGCCGGAGAACGTGGTGGCCGAATGGCGCTGGCTGGTGCGTGACCTGAAGGCCACCGAGATCGGCGTCACCGACGACACCATGACCCTGGACCTGGAGCGTGCCAAGACCATCTGTCGGATGCTCATCGCCGAGGGTTTGAACACTGTGCCCTGGATTACCATCCACGGCATCAACGCCCGCCACACCGACGAAGAGCTTCTGCGCCTGATGAAACAGGCCGGTTGCAAACGGGTGGGCTTTGGGGTGGAGAGCGGCAACCAGCGCGTGTTGGACAGCATCAAAAAGCAACAGACCGTTGACGATGTGCGCAGGGCCTTCGCCAATGCCCGAAAAGCGGGCCTGGAGACCATGGGCTTCTTCATTTTCGGCCTGCCTGCCGATACAGAAGAGAGCATGGAAGACACCATCAGGCTGGCCCTGGAGCTGGACCCCGAGTTGGCCAATTTCATGATCGCCGCCCCTTTCCCTGGCACAGAGATGTACGACCTTGTACTGCGAGAGGGGCGCCTCTTCAGCCACGACTGGCGCGACTTTGCCATCCACGATGAGAAGGCCCGCTTCGAGATCGGCGACCTGACGGCGGAGCTGGTGGAACGCAAATGGCACGAAGCCTACCGCCGCTTCTACCTGCGCCCAAGTCGCATCTGGCGTCGCCTCACCAGTTTCGATACCTGGCGTCGTCTGCCGACCTACCTTAGCGACTTCCGGCGCTTCTTCATGGGGCGGCAGAAAAGAACAGTGGAGTGAAGAGATGGTGGTAGGAATTAGCCGTAAAGCGAGCAAATTGAATACATTGAGAGAGCTCTTGAAAGGCGATTTGAATTTCCATGAGAAAGACAGCGCCTATGCCTCTCATAACTTCCATGCTTTCGCTGCCAAGTTCCCACCACAGCTACCCAAAGTCTTCATTCAGGGGCTAACAGACCGCGGGGATGTTGTGCTGGATCCCATGATGGGTTCAGGGACAACGATAGTGGAGGCTTTTCTGGCCGGGCGGAAGGCAGTTGGCTTCGACATAGACCCCCTGGCTGTGCGTCTATGCCGGGTGAAGGTGACGCCGCTGGATGTTGAGCGATTAACGGCTCTCGGAGAGGAAGTGCTCAATGGAGCCAGGTGGTTGCTTGCTGCCCCTACAGTGGTCACAGAGGAACTCTCCAGGCGCTTTGACCCAAAAACAAAGGAGTTTATTGATTACTGGTTTCTGCCCCATACGCAGCGTGAGCTCATGGC
>Ga0068707_1001539_pt1 | contig 16145 bp, 15 predicted proteins | sample YNPNPMetaG_FD_66600 | JGI IMG/M metagenome (GOLD analysis project Ga0068707, IMG submission 66600) | Anoxygenic and chlorotrophic microbial mat microbial communities from Yellowstone National Park, USA - YNP NP MetaG | ecosystem: Environmental > Aquatic > Thermal springs > Hot (42-90C) >...
AAAAAAAATGAGTAAATTAGAAGAAAAAATTCTTTCTAACTTACAATCCTAATTCATCTGGAGTTCCAATTCTTCCAAGAACCCCACTTGCAGCAGCAACTGCAGGATTACTAAGATAAACCTCACTTTCAGGATGTCCCATTCTTCCGACAAAGTTTCTGTTTGTGGTTGCAATTGCTCTTTCTCCTTTTGCAAGTATGCCCATATGCCCGCCAAGACATGGTCCACATGTGGGAGTTGATACAACAGCTTGTGATTCAATGAATATTTCTATTAAACCTTCTCTTAATGCTTCCATATATATTGTCTGAGTTGCTGGTATTATTATCATTCTTACATCGGGGTGGACTTTTTTCCCTTTAAGCACTTTTGCAGCTTCACGAAGGTCTTCAAGTCTTCCGTTTGTGCATGAACCAATAACAACCTGATCAATTTTTATATGAGAAAGCTCTCTGGCTGGTTTAATATTTGAAGGAAGATGGGGACATGCAACAATTGGTGAAATCTCAGAACAGTCATACTCTTTAATTTCAAAATATTTAGCATCAGAGTCTGAATTATAAAATTTATATGGTCTTTTTGCTCTTGGTTTTACATAATCTTCGGTAACTTTATCAGGTGCAATGATTCCTGCTTTTGCACCTGCTTCAATTGCCATATTACACATTGTAAGTCTTTCGCTCATTGACATATTTTCTATAACTTCACCAGTAAACTCCATAGCCATATAAGCCGCTCCTTCAACGCCTATATCACCAATTGTATAAAGGATTAAGTCTTTTCCACTTACCCATTTTTGCAACTTGCCATAATAGACAAATTTAATTGTCTCAGGAACTTTAAACCAGCACTCTCCTGTTGCCATTGCAACTGCAGCATCAGTGGAGCCAACTCCTGTAGCAAAAGCACCTAAAGCTCCATAAGTGCATGTATGACTGTCTGCACCAATTACAAGATCACCTGGAAGAACAATTCCTTGCTCTGGTAAAAGTGCATGTTCTATCCCAACTCTTCCAATCTCGAAATAGTGCTTTATATTATATTTTTTTGCAAAATCTTTAAGTATTTTGCATTGTTCAGCAGCTTTTATATCTTTCTGCGGGGTAAAGTGGTCTGGAATTAAAGCTATTTTATCATTATTAAATACTTTTTTTATCCGAAGCTTTTCAAATTCTCTTATAGCAATAGGTGCTGTGATGTCATTTGCCAGAACAATGTCAACCTTTGCGTTGATTATCTCGCCTGCAGAAATGTATTTTTTACCTGAGTGTTCTGCCAGAATTTTTTCGGAAATTGTCATTCCCATTTGAATCCTCCTGATTTAATTATTTTGAAATTATTATTGCATAAAGAAAAGGATTTAATCAAAAATAAAAGATGAAAACTTTCAGGGAAAAACTTGAAAAACTTTACAATTCATTTGATTTTGATGAAGCTGTTAAAAATGACCCTATAAAGTTTCCTAAAAGATTCAGTAACCCATTAGATATTGAGATTTCTTCTTTAATTTCTTCTTCATTTGCCTATGGTAATATTAAGTGTTTTTGTGATTTTCTTCAGAAACTCTTTGGAATTATGGGAAAACATCCTGCGGATTTCATTTTAAATTTCAATCCTGCGAAATTAATCAAAGAACTTAACATAAGATACAGATTTAGCTCAATTAATGATATAGTAGCATTTTTATATGTTATTCAATTTTTATTGAGAAAAAACAGTTCATTACAGGTATTATTCCTTAATCAACAAGCTCTAACTGAAAAACATTTTGCATCATACCCTATAATTTCAGGGATTTCAAATTTTGTTAAAGAGGCATTAAAAGCAGACCTTTCGCTTATCTATGGAAAAGATGTAAAGCCAAGAGGTTTATTGCATTTTTTCCCGAATCCCAAAAAAGGAAGTCCATGCAAAAGAATAAATCTTTTTCTTAGATGGATGGTAAGAAAAAGTGATGTAGACTTTGGTTTATGGAATACAATTAAACCATCCCAATTAATCATTCCACTTGATATTCATATATTTAATGTATCTAAAGAGCTTGAAATAACTCAAAGAAATACACAGACATTAAAAACTGCAATAGATATAACAGAGTTTTTCAAAAAAATAAACCCAGAAGACCCATTAAAATATGATTTTGTCTTATGTCATAATCATATGAAAAAGTTTATTTTGCTTGAATAAATAAACAATAGTGGTTTAACATAAAGTATGGTAAAGATTTTAGAGAAAATTTTTGGCACAAAAAATGACAGAGAACTTAAAAGACTTTATCAGATTGTTGAAGAAATAAACTCACTTGAATCTAAAATAGCATCTCTATCTGATAGTCAACTAAAAGCAAAAACAGAAGAGTTTAAAGGAAGACTTATTAAAGGGGAATCTCTTGATTCCCTACTTAATGAAGCCTTTGCTACAGTGAGAGAAGTTTCAAAGAGAACTCTCGGAATGCGGCATTTTGATGTTCAGCTTATTGGAGGAATAGTACTTCACGAAGGCAAAATTGCTGAGATGAAAACAGGTGAAGGTAAAACTCTTGTTGCAACTCTTGCAGCTTATTTAAATGCCTTAGAAGGTAAAGGAGTTCATATAGTAACAGTAAATGACTATCTTGCAAGAAGAGATGTGCAATGGATGGGTCCTATTTATCACTTTCTTGGACTTAGTGTTGGAGTAATTCAGCCAGATGCTTCTTTTTTATATGACCCTAATTACAGGGTTTATGACAAGCGTTTTGACAGATTACGCCCCTGCAGTAAAAAAGAAGCATATCTTGCAGATATAACATACGGAACAAATAATGAATTCGGATTTGACTATCTGAGAGATAACATGCGTTACAGCCTTGATGAACTCTGCCAAAGAGAACTTAATTATGCAATTGTTGACGAAGTTGACAGCATTCTTATTGATGAAGCCAGAACACCTTTAATAATTTCAGGACCATCCGAAGAATCCACAGAAATATACTACGCAGTTAACAGAATAATTAAATATCTCAAACCAGACGAAGACTTTAAGCTTGATGAAAAACTCAAAACAATAGTTCTTACAGAGCAGGGTTCACAAAAATCTGAGAAACTTCTCGGAATTTCCAACTTATATGACCCATCAAATATTCAGATTGTTCATCATATAAATCAGGCAATAAGGGCACACTATTTTTTCAAAAAAGATGTTGATTATGTTGTAAAAGACGGAAAAATCATAATTGTTGATGAATTTACAGGAAGACTCTTACCAGGAAGGCGTTGGTCTGATGGTCTTCATCAGGCAATTGAAGCAAAAGAAGGATTAAAAATTGAGGCAGAAAATCAAACACTTGCAACAATAACCTTCCAGAACTACTTTAGAATGTATAATAAACTCGCTGGAATGACAGGAACTGCTGACACAGAGGCATCAGAGTTTGCTGAGATATATAACCTTGAAGTTATCATTATCCCGACACACAGACCAATGATAAGGGAAGATTATCCTGATGCAATTTACAAAGTTGAGAAAGCAAAATATGAAGCAGTAGTAAGAGAAATTGAAGAGTGTTATAAAATAGGACGCCCTGTTCTTGTTGGAACCACATCAATTGAAAAGTCCGAACTAATAAGTAGAATGCTTAAGAAAAAAGGCATTCCTCACAATGTCTTAAATGCAAAGTATCATGACAGGGAAGCTGAAATTATTGCTCAGGCAGGAAGAATTGGCGCTGTTACAATAGCTACAAATATGGCAGGAAGAGGTACTGATATACTTCTTGGTGGAAATCCTGAATTTCTTGCAAGAGAAAAACTTGCTGGAAAAGAATACACAGAAGAAGAATTTCAGGAGGCTTTAAAAAAAGCTAAAGAAATATGCGATAAAGAGCATGAAAAAGTTGTATCTCTTGGCGGACTTCATATAATCGGCACAGAAAGACATGAATCCCGTAGAATTGACAATCAGTTAAGGGGTAGGGCAGGAAGACAGGGTGACCCTGGTTCTTCAAGATTTTATCTTTCTCTTGAAGATGAGTTATTGAGGCTTTTCGGAGGAGAAAAACTTCAGAGTCTTATGCAGTTTTTAAAAATTGAAGATAACACTCCAATTGAAAATAAGATGGTCTCAAAAGCAGTTGAAAATGCTCAAAAAAGAGTTGAAGCTCATAACTTTGACATAAGAAAACATCTTCTCAAATATGACGATGTAATGAACAGTCAGAGAAAGGAAATTTATGCATTTCGTAGAGAAGTCTTAGAGAGTGACTCTTTAAAAGATAAAGTTTTTGAACTTCTTGAGATAGAGATTGATGAATTAGTTGAATTTTATCTGTCTCAGGAAGAAAGCGGAGTTGAGAAACTTAAGGAACAAATAAATGTAAGATTTGATATAGATATTGACCTCATTAATAAATCAAAAGAGGAAATAAAACAGTATGTTATTGAAAAACTTAAAGAAGCCTATGAACAGAAGGAAGCAAAAATCGGAACTCTACTCATGCGTGATATAGAGAAGATGGTTTTTCTTCATGTAATAGATACAAAATGGAAAGACCATCTATTAGGCATAGACCATATAAAAGAAGGAATTGCTTTAAGAGGCTATGCCCAGCGTGACCCTCTTGTGGAGTATAAAAAAGAAGCCTTTGAACTATTTGAAGAAATGTCACGAAACATAGTTTCTGATATTCTTACAAGGCTATTCAAAATTCAGATAAAAGAAGAAAACTCTGTCAAAATAGCCCCAAAGCAACATATTAACAGAAGCGATGGTGATAGACCACATGAACCAATAAAAAAGCCTCACAAAATTGGCAGAAATGACCCCTGCCCCTGTGGAAGCGGTAAAAAGTATAAAAAGTGTTGCGGTAAAAATACTTCTTAGTCTTCAAGTTCAATTGGTCTGTCTCTTTCAGCGTCAACAATACAAAAGAAACCAAATGTTTCTTTATATGGATTTGACAGTTGATGTATCTCATTTGGAGCTATGTAAGCAATATCAAGATATTTCAGAATTTTGTATCTATTACCCAGTCTAAGCCTTCCTTTACCTTTAACGCATATAACAACATGGACATGATTGTGATATTCAAGAGAGGAACAACCTCCGGGAGTTATTTCAAAATATCTGACTTCAAATTTCATTGAGTTACTACTTGCAAGAGGAAATCTTTTAATAGAAGACCATTTCCCTTTTTTATGTTTATAGGGAAAACTTTTAATGCCAGCCCATTTATTTTTTTTGAAGCGAATTATCTTGCTTTTTTCCAATCTATTTTGTGAAGGAATCTCACAGAAAAATTTTTCTTGTTTTTTTATTCTCTTCATGTTATAAAATTATAGACTAAAAAAAGAACTTTATTAAACTTTTTTGAATACAGAAGAAGGAGGTTCATATGTTTAAAAGTATTTCAAATCTTTTTAACTCTTTTTCCTTAAGCAAGAGAGTATTTGTTCTTGCAGTTATTTCAATATTGATAGTTTACTCTGTTGTGGCATTAGTAATTTATTTGCAGACAAAATCAAAGATTGAAGGCTACAATATTGAGGCATTAAAAAGAGAAGTCAATCTTGTTAAAGATCAGATTGCTGTACTTGATGAAACTGCAAAAGACTCTGCTGAAAAATTCATGAAGATTTTTCAATCTATGGTAAAAGGAATAAAACCTGACAATGAAGTTTGTGACAGATTTACTGCCATGACTGGTGGTTCAGTGGCAACTATTTTTGAGAAAAAGGGAGAGGATTTTTTAAGAATTGCCACATCTCTTAAAAAAGAAGACGGCTCCCGTGCTGTAGGAACAACCCTTGACAGAGGGCATCCAGCCTATCCATTGCTTTTAAAGGGTGAAACATATATTGGTAAAGCCACACTTTTTGGCAAAGACTATATGACAAAATATGTTCCTGTTAAAGATGGTTCTGGGAATGTTATCGGTGTTTACTTTATTGGATTTGACATAACAAAAACAATAAAACAACTTAAAGATTTTATTCGTTCAGTTAAGGTTGGGCAGACGGGTTATATGTATGTTCTTGACTCATCAGAAAAAAACAAAGGCACACTTATAATACATCCAGCAAAAGAAGGGCAAAACATTCTTGATTCAAAGGATGCTAAAGGAAGAGAATTTATTAAAGAAATTGTAGAAAAGAAAGAAGGAATAATTTATTATCCCTGGATAAACAAAGAAAAAGGTGAAACTTCAGCAAGAGAAAAAGTTGTTGCCTATGTTGAGTATCCAGCATGGAAATGGATTATTGCATCAGGTAGTTATGTTGAAGAGATAGCAAGTGCGGTGGCAGGAATAAGAAATCTAATGTTTTTAGTAAACATTATTGGTGCAATAGCAGTATCTCTTCTTATTCTTTTTGTGACACAGAGAGCTTTGAAACCAATTCCTGATATGGCACATAAACTTGAAGAAGTTGCCAAAGGAGATTTCAGTCGTGTAGGTTTTGGTAAAGGGTATCGTGAAAGAAAAGACGAAATTGGATTAATTGCAAGAAGTGTTATAAAGGTTGAAGAATTTACACAACAGCTTATCAAAAATATAAAAAATTCCGTAACAACTGTAAATTCTGTTATAGGTGCTTTAGAGAGCAATATTGAAACAGTTAAGTCAAAAACAAATGAACAGACCTCACAGGCACATCAGATCGCAACTGCTGCGGAAGAAATGAGCCAGACAATAACTGATATTGCCAAAAATGCTGCAACTGCATCAGACATTGCAACTGAAAGTATGAATATATCCCGTGAAGGTCAGGGCTTATCAGAAAATGCTATGAAGACAGTTCAGTCTGCAAATCGTTCTACAGTAGAACTTAAAAAGACAATAAATGCCCTAAACAGCAGGGTCCAGGAAATTGGAGACATTGTTACAGTAATTAAAGATATTGCGGATCAGACAAATCTTCTTGCCCTTAATGCTGCAATTGAGGCAGCAAGAGCAGGTGAACAGGGTAGAGGCTTTGCAGTGGTTGCAGATGAAGTAAGAAAACTTGCAGAAAGAACAATCAAAGCAACAGATGAGATTGCAGGTAAAATTACAGCAGTTCAGACAGAGTCTCACGAAAGCATAAAGAGTATGGAAGCAACCTCCAAAGAGGTAGCAGAGGCTCTTAAAGCACTAAATGAAGTTAAAAAATCTCTTAACAAAATTGCTGAGTCATCACAGAAAGTAAAGGACCAGATAACTCAGATAGCAACTGCAACAGAGGAGCAGTCTTCTGCTTCTGATGAAGTTGCCCGTTCAGCTGAGCGTTCAAGCATACTTGCACAGGAAGTAAAAAATACTACGGAAAATGTTGTTAATGAAGTTGAAAATCTTAATGCAGTAATTAGAAAGCTGTCTGATTTTATCAAAGGTATTAAGATTTAAATACTAATAAAGAAGGGTGGAAAGATAGATGTTCCGCCCTTCTTTATTCAAATATAATCATACATTTTAATGAATCTTTTGCGCTTGCTGTAATGTCATAACCTTTTTTTGTATCATAGATGCCGAATCTGTGAGTAATTAAAAGATTTACATCAACTAAACCATTTGCGATAAAATCCAATGCCCTTTTTGTATCATCTGGGCCACAGGAATAACTTGTTACTATATTTATATCCTTAAAATACAAATCATTAACTGAAAGAAAGAGTTTTTGCTCAGGCGGAGTAGGTGTAAAGATAACCAGACTACCACCCCGTGAGACAAGTTTTAAAGATTCTCTTATAACATCAGAATTTCCGGGTCCAACAATAACAGTTTGAGCCATTAATCCATCTGTAAGACTAAACATTCTTTCATAAATATTTTCTTTTGATACATCAATGACAGCATCTGCACCAGCTTCAAGAGCTTTTTTTAGCCTGAAATTAACCATATCAGCACCTATGACTTTTTCAGCGCCAAATTGTTTTGCAAGCATAATATGAATCTGCCCCATTACTCCAAGCCCGATTATAAGAATAGTATCCCCTTTTTTTATACTTGCTCTTTTTAATGACTTCACAACACATGCAACGGGTTCAACCATTGCTCCCTGCTCAAATGATACATTTTCAGGAAGTTTAAGGGTATCATTTATTAAAATTAATTCAGGAAGCAGAATGTATTCGGAAATACCGCCGGGATAAATTTTTGAACTTTTCCATGTATCACATTGAACATAATCACCACGCAAGCAATAAAAACATCTCATACAGGGAGCATGATGATGAACAGCTACTCTGTCTCCTTCTTTAAGTTGTGTATTTTTTTTAACTTTTTCACCTATTTTAACTATTTCTCCAGAGATTTCATGACCGAGTACAAGAGGAGCTTTTTTTTCAATATACCATGGCATTACATCACCTGAACATATACCGCAGGCTTTAACCTTTACCACTGCATCTGTTGGTCCTGGTTCAGGGTCTGATATAGATTCAATTCTTATATCACCGAATTTGTAAAGTTTAGCTATCTTCATTTTTAGACTCCTTTCTTTCTCAAATTGATGAGCATGATATATAAAATTTTTCAGCACTGGCAGGTAAGAATAATTTTTTATATTTATTTGGTTGTTTTTTTACAAGCATTTCTTTGTATATTAACATTTTTTAAAGTTTTATGACAGATTTATTGACTTAAATAATCCTTAATTGGTAAAGTATTTAATCAAAAAATCTAAAAAGAGAGGGGTGATAAACTGGATGCCCTCTGTGAAGGTAAGAGATATGGATTCATTTGAGGCGGCTCTTAAGATTTTTAAAAAGCAGTGCGAGAGGGAAGGTATTCTTTCAGAGATTAAAAAGAGAGAGCATTATGAAAAACCAAGCGTGAAAAGAAAGAAAAAAATATTAGCTGCCAAGAAAAAAGCCGCAAAGAAAATGAAAATTTACTCCCGGTAAAATTGTTAAAAGGAGACTTTTTATTAAAGTCTCCTTTTTTATCCTTAATTTAATGGAGGAACTTTAATGAAATTAAAAGATATTTATAAAAAAGCCATTCAGATAGGTATAGAAAATGACCCTCGTGGTAAGGATTTTGTTCAGAAAGAATTGAAAAAAAGAAAAAAAGACTATAAAAATCTTCCTGATAAAAAGAAAGAATTTTTTGATTTGGAATCACTTGAAAATCCTTACAGTGATTCAAGAATTCTTTTTGGTACTGGCAATGAGCAGGTAAAAACAATCATTGCAGGTATAGACATGGAAGTCCCTGAAATTGTTCTTGCTGATGCCTTAAGAAGAAAAGGGGAAAATATAGACTTAATTCTTGCTCATCATCCTGAAGGTGGTGCCTATGCAAGATTATTTGCAGTTATGAATATGCAGGCAGATATACTTGGTAGATTCGGTGTTCCTATAAATATAGCAGAAAGCCTTATGGAAAGCAGAGTTAAAGAAGTGGAAAGAAGATTAATGCCTGTAAACCATACAAGAGCAGTTGATGCTGCAAGACTTCTCAATATTCCTTTTATGAACCTTCATACACCTGCAGATAATATGGTTGCAACCTATTTACAAAAACTTTTTGATGAGAAAAAACCTTATACTTTAGATGATATAATAGACCTTCTTCTTGAGATACCTGAATACAAAGAAGCCGAAAAAAATGGCGCTGGTCCGAGAATTTTAATAGGCAGTAAAGATAGAAAGGCAGGAAAAGTATTTGTTGATATGACAGGCGGAACAGAAGGCTCAAAGGATATCTTTCAAAGTATTGCTTTGAGTGGTATAAACACAATTGTTGCAATGCATTTAAGTGAAGAACATTATAAAAATGCAGAAAAAAATCATTTGAATATAGTAATTGCAGGACATATAGCAAGTGATACACTCGGATTGAATTTATTGCTTGATAAAGTTTTAGGAGAAGAAGATATTAAAATTCTTGAGTGTTCAGGTTTTAAACGTATAAAAAGGCTCTAAGCCTTAAAATGGATTTTCAAAATATACTGGAAGAAATTAAAAAAAGACTTGATATTGTAGATGTTATATCTGATTATATTGACCTGAAAAAAAGTGGACAGTATTTTAAAGCTTTGTGTCCTTTTCATTCTGAAAAAACTCCTTCCTTCACTGTAAGTCCTGCCCGACAAATCTTTCATTGTTTTGGTTGCGGAAAAGGTGGAGATATTTTTACATTCATTATGGAGTATGAAAAAATTAGCTTTATTGAAGCAGTTTCAATTCTGGCAACCAAAGCTGGATTGGATTTAAACAAGATTGACAAATACAGAACTTTAACTTCAAGTTCAAAAGAGAAATTATACAAAATTTATGAGGAATCTTTAAATTTTTATATAAATCAATTAGAAAAATCAGAAAAAGCCAAAACTTATTTAAAAGAAAGAGGAATAAACGAAGAAATGTCCAACATGTTTAGTCTGGGTTATGCTCCAAAAGATAGGGACTCACTTTATAAATATTTAAAATCAAAAGGTTTTGAGGATGCTACAATTAAAATATCAGGACTTGTAACTTATGGTGACTCACCACATGATTTTTTCAGAGACAGATTAATAATACCGATTCATAATTTAAGCGGAAAAGTTGTTGCATTTGGAGGCAGATTAATTGAGAATTCAGATAATCTACCAAAATATATAAATTCATCAGAATCGCCGATATTCAAAAAAGGAGAAACTGTTTACGGGCTATATCATGCTAAAAAAGCAATTAAACATAAAGGATATGCCTGTATAGTAGAGGGGTATTTTGATGTGATTGTCTGTCATAAGTTTAGATTTAGAAATACTGTGGCACCACTTGGTACATCTTTAACTAATCAGCATTTGAAAAAAATAAAAATGCTGACTAACAAAATCCTGCTTGTCTTTGATGGTGACGAAGCAGGTATTACAGCTACTGAAAAGGCACTTTCATCAATGTTAGGAGAAAACTTTTTTGTTAAAATCGTAATATTACCTGAAGGTGAAGACCCGGCAAGCATTCTCCAGAAAAAAGGAGAGAAATTTTATAGAACTTTAATAAGTAAAGCCTTATCACCAGTTGATTTTTTTCTTAATTGGATACCAAAAAAAAATTTAACTGAGAAAGTTCAGTCATTTCTTAATATTATCAGCAATCTAAAAGATTCTATTTATGTTGAGGAACTTCTTAAAGAGCTTAATGAAAAAACAGGAATAAATGAAATGATACTTAGAGAAGAGTTAAAAAAAATAATTTATGCAAAAAAACAGCCTGCAGACTTTAGAGAGAGAAAAATAACTCTTATTACGAAAAATTCTCTATTAAAAGAAGAGGAGCTAATTCTAAGAATTCTTCTTTCATATCCTGATAAATCTGATGAAATTTTCAAAAATCTTGATATAGAGGATATTGAAGACAATATTACAAAAGAAATTTTCAGAAAAATAAAAGAACTTTACCAGCAGGAAAACTTTTCAATTCATAAACTTCTAAATGTTCTCAATGATGATGAAAAATCCTTTGTGTCCAGACTTATAATTTCAGCAGAAATTGATGAAGAGACTGTTCATCAAAACCTAAAAGACTGTTTTAAAAAAATTTATCTCAAAAAAATTGACAAAAAAATTAAAGATGTTTCAAAGTCTGGTGATAAAAAACTTTTAAAGGAGCTTATTGAAAAAAGAAAAGAAATTATAAGGAGCATAACATGAATGACTCTGAATATTTTCAAGAAAATTTTGAGCAATTTGAAGAGCAATTAGAAGAAAAAACAGAACAAAATGAGATTTTTGATTCAATAAAGCTCTATTTTAAAGGAATAGCATCTATACCTGTTTTGTCACGAACTGAAGAGGAAAAAATTGCAGAAAAAATGGAGACAAAGAAAATTGAATTAATAGAACAGCTCCTAAAAATTCCATTTGTTCAAAGAAAAATTTATGAATTAAGCCAGATTTTTTCAAAAAATCCTGAGAAAGCTTTTGATATAATTGATGAAGAAGATTTAAAAATAGAAGAAATAAAAGAAAAATTTTTACAACTGCAAGAAGACATAAAAAAAATTATGAGAAGAAAGAAAACACCGAAAGACCTCCTTAAAAGAGTTTTTGATATACCTTTACGAGATGAACTTACAAATATGTTTGTTGAAGAACTTGAAAGATTTTCAAATGCTTTACAGAATGGCAAATCAGTTAAGAATATTACAGGCATTTCGGATGGTGATTTTATAAATATTTTTATAATTATAAGAAAAACATTTTCAGAGTTTGTTGAGGCTAAAAACAGGCTTATTGAATCTAATTTAAAGCTGGTTGTGAGCATTGCTAAACGATTTATCGGCAGAGGTTTAAGTTTCGAAGATTTAATACAGGAAGGGAATATCGGACTTATGAAAGCAGTTGATAAGTTTGAATATAAAAAAGGTTTTAAATTTAGTACCTATGCAACATGGTGGATAAGACAATCTATAAGCAGAGCATTAACTGACCAGTCAAGAACTATCAGAATACCTGTGCATATTATAGATAATCTATACAAAATTAATAAAACCATAAGAGAACTTCAACAAAGCGAGGAAAACGAACCTGAAATTGAAGACTTATCTTCAAATTTAAATATTAATTCAGAAAAAATTCTTGATATCCTTTCTATGACAAGAGAGCCTATTTCAATAGATATTTCTATTAGAGATGATGATTCACTATTGAAAGAATTTATTGAAGATAAAAATTCTCCTACACCTTATGAAGTTGCCATGCAGAATGATTTAAGAGATAAAATTGAAAAACTTTTATGCATACTCAACAAAAGAGAACAGGAAATAATAAAACACAGATACGGCATAAACGAAGAAAAACCCAAAAGCCTTGAAGAATTGGGGAAAGAATTTTCTGTATCAAGAGAAAGAATTAGACAGATAGAATTAAGAGCAATGCGAAAGTTAAAAAGATACTGCAGGCTTTCCTGGCTTAAAGAATTCATTCGCAGTTCTTGACTAAAATAGCCACCTAAGATTATAGTATTATTGTATTTCTTTAATGAGGGCCCATAGCTCAGCTGGTCAGAGCTACCGGCTCATAACCGGTTGGTCCCAGGTTCGAATCCTGGTGGGCCCATATCTTATATTGTGGAGTGAAAATTGAGTGAGGAATTAAATACTCTCGTTAAACTTCAAGAAACAGATTCAATGATACTTTTTCTTACAAAAAAAGCTGAAGAACTGCCTAAAGAAATACAAAATCTTGATAAACAAGCTAAAGATTTTGATCAAAACTATGAAAATGAGACAAAAAAACTATCACAATTAGAGAAAAAAAAGAGAGAAAAAGAAAGACAAATAGAAGAACTCAATGATAAAATAAAAAAACTCAGGGAAAAAACATCTCAAATTAAGACAAATAAAGAGTATCAGGCTATATTAAAGGAAATTGATTCATTTGAAAATGATATAAAAAAGGAAGAAGAAAACCTTCTGGTTATTTTATATGAGTTTGATGAAACAAAAAAAAGACTTGCAGAGGTTAAATCTGAAATAGAAACACAAAAAAAGGAAATTGAAAATAAGAAGAACGAAATCAATGAAAATATAAAAGAAATTAATCAAAAAATAGAAAATTTAAAACAAACAAGAAAAAAATTAATAGAGAATTTATCTTCTGATATTTATCAAGAGTATAAAGAACTTATGAAAAAACATAAAGGATTGGCTGTTGTAGAAGTAAAAAATGAAATATGTCAGGGATGTTTTTTACATATTCCTCCACAGTTATATGTTGAAATAAAAATGAATCAATTTATCCATTACTGTCCTCAATGTGGTCGTATTTTATATTTCAAGCAAGAAGTTGGGAAGGAACAATCTGAGGCTCAGGCTGGATGAAAGCCCAACTTTATTGTGATGGTGCATCAAGAGGTAATCCGGGAGACGCTGGCATTGGTTGTGTGATATTATTAGAAAATAAAAAGATTGAAATTTCAGAATATATTGGTAAAACAACAAACAATGTAGCTGAATATACTGCTTTAATAAGAGGACTTGAGCAAGCTTTAAAACAAAATGTAAAAGAGATAGATATTTTCTCCGACAGCGAACTTCTTGTCCGTCAAATTAATGGATTGTATAAGATCAGGAATAAAAATCTAATTCCTCTTTACAATAAGGTTATGGAACTTTTAAATAAATTCAAAAAATATCGAATACTACACATATACAGAGAGAAAAATGAATTAGCAGATAAACTTGCGAAGAATGCATCCTGGAAACTGGAAATCTGATATTAATGTCTTGAGGTATAAAAATGGATGAGGTTTTAAAGGCAGTTAAAGAAAGAAGAAGCATTAGAGCTTTTTTAAATAAAGATATTCCTGAAGATTTGATAAAAAAAATAATAGAAGCTATTATGTGGGCACCTTCTGCAGGAAATCTTCAGGCAAGAAAATTTTACTTTGTTAAAAAAATGGAGATAAAATTAAAGATTGCATATGCAGCCCTAAATCAAATGTTTATTGCAGAGGCTCCTTTAGTTATTGTTGGATGCATTGATAAAAATAAAATATTTCCAAGATATGGAGAAAGAGGTGTGGAACTTTACGCAATTCAGGATGTAGCATGCAGTATCACAAATGCGATGTTAGTTGCTCATGAAAATGGACTTGGCAGTGTTTGGGTTGGAGCATTCAGAGAAGAAGAAGTCTCAAAAATTTTAGACCTACCAAAACATTTAAGGGCTGTTGTAGTATTGCCTGTTGGATATCCATCTTATGTGCCTTCAGCACCACCAAGAGTTTCAATCAATGAAGCAGTGGAGTTTATTGAATGAGAGACTATCTTATTGTTGCAATGGAGGCTGCCCAGGAGGCAGGAAAAATTATAAAAGAAAAAATTGGGACAATTACTGAAAATGAAATCACTCAAAAAAGTATTTCAGACTATGTAACAGAAGTAGATGTTTTATCTGAAAAAACAATAATTAGTCGGATTAAAAATCACTTTCCAGAGCATCAGATAATAGCTGAAGAGTCCTCAAATGACAATAAAAAGGCAGAATATCTATGGATAATTGACCCTCTTGATGGAACAACAAATTTTATTCATGGTTTTCCTGCTTTTGCCATATCTATTGCTTTAATGAAAAAAGGTGAAATAGTTTTAGGTGTAGTTTATGACCCTTTAAAAAATGAACTTTTTTATGCCGAGCAAGGCTCAGGAGCGTTTTTAAATGGAAAGAGAATTCATGTTTCATCAATAAAAGAGCCAGTTTTTAGTCTCATTGCCACAGGATTTCCTTTCAGGAATAAACATTATATTGACGACTATCTAAAAATTTTTAGAGAACTTCTTTACTCTGTCAGCGACCTAAGAAGAGCAGGTGCTGCAGCAATTGACCTTGCCTATGTAGCATGCGGGAGAGTAGACGGATTTTTTGAATTTGCCTTAAGTCCCTGGGATATTGCAGCAGGTGTAGTTTTAATAAAAGAGGCTGGTGGTGTGGTATCAGACTTTGAAGGTGGAGACGGATATTTAAAAACAGGCAATATAATTGGTGGTAATCAAATAATTCATACATTTTTATCCGATAAAATAAAGAAAACTTTAGGCTTTATTAGTCAATAAATACTATTTCAACTGGTCAATGAACTGTAATATTTTTTTTATTCTTACAGGAAGCTCTATTTCAGGATTTTCTCTTTTTATTTTCAGCCATTTCCATAGCCCAATTGGACAAAATGTAGCAAAACTAATTCTAAACTTTTGGCATACTTCAGGACGACTTTTGTAAATTCTGCAAGATGATTCTGTCCATGAGTTTTTATTTATTGAAATATCATTCAGATAAGGACATTTTTGATTTTCAGGTTTTTTATTTCCATCAGGTAAAGGAACAGCCCACTGATAGCAGCATTCTGCACACCTGAGGCATATAAAATTTTTATCTGCAACATCCAGTATTTTATTAAGTAATTTACTATTTAAGCTCATATACTTGATAGTTTAACATTTATAAAAACCAGAAAACAAACTTTGTTACCTTTATTTATTACCTCAATATGTTACTTTTTATAATAAACTACCTTTCAAAGCCTTATTTTTAAAAGTTTCTTATATGGCATGGATTTTACTTGTCTTGACAAGTGTCGTTCTTATTTCCTTTGCCTTGTTATACAAATCCTCTTTTATCTCCTCTATCTGCTCTGCTGAGTAGGGAAGATTCATTGACTGTAGCAGTGCCTTTATTTTGTTCGGGGAATAACTTTGA
>Ga0068707_1001543_pt1 | contig 16129 bp, 11 predicted proteins | sample YNPNPMetaG_FD_66600 | JGI IMG/M metagenome (GOLD analysis project Ga0068707, IMG submission 66600) | Anoxygenic and chlorotrophic microbial mat microbial communities from Yellowstone National Park, USA - YNP NP MetaG | ecosystem: Environmental > Aquatic > Thermal springs > Hot (42-90C) >...
CCCACGGCCTCACAGATGCCCCGTTTGGTGGGATTGGCCTACGCCTCGGTCCTCTATCGTCACGAGCCAGCCTTGCAGGGGATGACGCAGTTCTCCCATCAGGGCAACGAAGTCGCCTGGGGCAGCATCGGCAACGCCTCGACGGCTGAGGGCATGTTCTGGGAGGCGGTGAACGCCATCGGTGTGCTCAAAGCTCCGGCGATCATCTCCATCTACGATGACGGGTACGGCATCTCCGTCCCCAATGCGTTTCAAATGCTCAAGGAGAACATCGGCACTCTCCTCAAGGGCTTTGAGCGCATCCCCTGCCCGGCTGAACAATGCGATTGGGGCTACGACATCTACACCGTCGCCGGTTGGGATTACCCCGCTCTGGTCGCCGCTTATTTCGACGCCGCGGAAACTGCCCGGCGCTATCATGTCCCGGCCCTGGTGCATGTGATTGAATTGACGCAGCCGCAGGGCCACTCCACCTCCGGCTCGCACGAGCGTTACAAGTCTCCGGAGCGTCTGGCGTGGGAAGAGACCTGGGATTGCATCCGCAAGTTCCGGGAATGGATCATGGCGCAGGGCCTGGCCGATGCGGCTACCCTGGATCAGCTCGAAGCGGAAGAGCGGCAGGCCGTTGAAGCGGCCCGTCAGCGGACCTGGGAGGCCTTCCAGGGACCGATGCGCAGCGAAAGGCAGCAGCTCCTGGCTCTGCTGGAGGCGCTTGAACCCCACACGCCCGAGCTGGCGGCTCTGCGTTCCCGGCTTACGGAGGCCCCGGTCCTCAGCCGGCGTCTGCTGGCCGCTACCGCGCACGAGGCCCTGGAGCGCACCCTGCACGTCACCGCACCGGAGCGCGCCCGCCTGGCCGCCTGGTACACCGCCTATCAGGCCCGTCAGGCCGAACGCTACGACACCTTCATCACCTCGCCCTGGCCGGATGCCGCTGAGCGCGTCCCCGAAGTGAAACCCGTCTACGCCCCGGATGCCCCCCTGGTCTTTGGCTTTGAAGTGCTCAACGCGGCCTTCGACGCGGCCTTTGCGCGCGATCCGCGGCTGGTAGCCTTTGGCGAGGATGTGGGCAAACTGGGGGATGTCAATCAGGCCTTCCGCGGCCTGCAGGAGAAATACGGACCGCTGCGCATCAGCGATACGGGCATTCGTGAGATCACCATCGTCGGGCAGGCGATTGGCCTGGCCATGCGCGGTTTGCGTCCCATCGCCGAAATCCAGTACCTGGATTACCTCCTCTATGCCCTGCAACTGATGGCGGACGATCTGGCGAACCTGCTCTGGCGTACCCACGGTGGGCAGAAGGCCCCTGTCATCATCCGCACCCGCGGCCATCGCCTGGAAGGCATCTGGCATGCCGGATCGCCCATGGCGGGCATCATCAACCTGGTGCGCGGGATGCACGTCCTGGTGCCGCGCGATATGACGCGCGCCGCGGGCTTCTACAACACCCTGCTCAAAGCCGAAGAACCGGCGCTGGTCGTCGAAGTCCTCAGCGGCTACCGTCTGCGCGAGCGCCTGCCCGCCAACATCGCCGAAATGACCGTGCCCGTTGGCGTGCCGGACATCCTCCGCCCCGGTCGGGACGTGACGGTGGTCACTTACGGCGCGTGTGTGCGCCTGGCTTTGCAGGCTGCTGAGCGTCTGGCCAGGGTTGGCATCGAAACGGAGGTGATTGACGTGCAGTCCCTGCTCCCCTTCGATCGTCACGGGCGCATCGTCGAATCACTGCGCAAAACCTCGCGCGTGCTCTTTGTGGATGAGGACATGCCCGGCGGCACGACGGCCTACCTGCTGCGTGAGGTGTTGGAAGTGCAGGGCGGCTATCAGTGGCTGGATGCCGCGCCGCGCACCCTCTCGGCCAAACCTCACCGCCCGGCCTATGGAGATGATGGGGACTACTGGTCCAAACCCAATCCCGAAAGCATCTTTGATGCTGTCTACAGCCTGATGCGCGAAGCGCGGCCCCATGATTTTCCCGCCCTCTATTGAAGCGGGGGCGACTCATCTTTTGCATTCAAGTTAAGGAGGTAAGCTATGCCCATCAAAGTCCTGGCTCCCCGGCTGGGGGAAGGCGTTGACGAAATCAACGTCATCAAATGGCTCAAGCAAAAAGGGGATGCGGTGGAGGAATACGAGCCCCTGGTTGAGATCGAAACCGACAAGGTCATCACCGAAGTGCCCAGTCCGGCCAGCGGCGTGGTGTTGGATATCCTGGTGCCCGAAAATACCACCGTCCATGTGGGCACAGTTTTAGCCTGGATTGGGCAACCTGGGGAGCGGCTGGAAGCGGAAAGCGCTGAGCCAGTCACGGCGGTGCCAGAGGCGGCCCGCGCCGCCGTTTCGTCTCCCGCCGCGCCGCCCGCCGGCGAAACGCCAGCCAGCGGCTTCATCTCACCCGTCGTGCGCAAAATGGCCGCGGAACACGGCATTGACCTGAGCCTGGTACGCGGTACCGGTATGGGTGGACGCATCACCCGTGAGGATGTGGAGCGCTATCTGGCGGAACGCGCCGTCAGCACTCCTGCGGTGACCGCTCCCGCACCGGCGAGCGAGCCAGCGCCTGTTCCCACACCGGCGAGCGGACCGGCACCTGCTCCTGCGCCGGTGAGTGAGCCGGTGGTGACCGTTGCCCCGGCTGCTACCAAAGCCCCAGCGCGTCCGGTATCCGGCGTGCCAGGCACACTGCGTCCGCATACCCCCATGCGCCGTCAGATTGCCGAGCGCATGGTCGCCAGTCAGCAGACCGCGCCGCACGTCCTCACCGTCATGGAAGCGGATCTTAGCCGCGTGCTGGCGCATCGGGCTGCCAACAAAGAGGCGTTTGAGCGCGAGGGCGTGCACCTGACCCTGACCGCCTACTTCGTGATGGCCGCCGTCGCCGCCCTCAAGGCCTATCCCCTGGTCAACGCCTCCTGGACGGAGGAAGGCGTCTTCGTGTACGATGAAGTCAATATCGGCATCGCCGTCGCGCTGGGGACGGAGGGCCTGATCGTGCCGGTCATCAAGCGCGCCGATCACCTCTCCCTGTTAGGCGTGGCGCGCGCCATCAATGACCTGGCGCAGCGCGCGCGCAGCAATCGCCTCACCCCGGAGGATGTGCGCGGGGGCACCTTCAGCCTGACCAATCACGGGACCGGCGGCTCCCTGTTTGCCACGCCCATCATCGTGCAGCCGCAAGTCGCCATCCTGGGGACCGGCGCTGTCCACAAGCGCCCCATCGTGGTGACGGACCCCGTCACCGGGCAGGAGGCCATCGCCATCCGGCCTATGGTCTACCTCTCGTTCGTCTTTGATCATCGCCTGCTGGATGGGGCGGGCGCCGATGCCTTCCTGAGCAAGGTTAAGGCCACGCTGGAGCAATGGGCTTGAGTCCGGGGGCGCGCATGAAGACGTATGACGTGGGAGTTATTGGCGGAGGGCCGGCGGGCTACGTGGCGGCTATCCGCGCTGCACAGTTGGGACTGCGCACCTGCCTGGTGGAAAAGGAATGGTTGGGCGGCGTGTGCCTGAATGTGGGCTGCATCCCCTCCAAGGCCCTGTTGCGCAATGCGGAGCTGGTCTATCTGGTGCGGGAGCGCGCGGCTGAATTTGGCCTGTACATGGATAACCTGCGCCTGGATTACAGCATCGCCGTCAGGCGTTCGCGCCAGGTCGCCGCACGCCTGACCAAGGGCGTGGCCTATTTGATGCAGAAGAACGGCATTGAGGTGTACCTCAGCACCGCGCGCCTGACCGGGCGTACTGCGGAAGGGCAAGTGCGCGTGGCGCTCGCCGATGGGACGGAATTGACCGTGCAACACCTCATCCTGGCCACGGGGGCCAGTCCAGTCGTTCCCTCAGGCTGGGAAGTGGACGGGCGGCAGGTCCTCACCTATCGCCAGGCCATCCTGCAGGAGACTTTGCCGGCCCGCGCGGTGATCATCGGCGGGGGCGCGATCGGCGTCGAATTTGCGACCATCTGGAACGCCTATGGCGTGGCGGTGACGGTGGTGGAGATGATGCCGCATCTTCTGCCTAACGAGGACGAAGAAGCCGCGGCTGAACTGGGCAAGGCGTTTAAGAAGCGCGGCATCAAAGTGTTGGAGGGGACGCGCGTAGAAGCGCTGGAGCGCGAGGGCGAGCTGGTGCGCGTCCGGGTGACCTCGGCGCGCGGCACGCAGGTGCTGGAAGCCGATCAGGTCCTGCTGGCCATGGGCTTTCGTCCCACCACTGCCGGGCTGGGATTGGAAACCCTGGGCGTGCCCCTGGACGAGCGCGGCGCGGTGGTGATTGACGAGCGCATGGCCACCCCGGTTCCCGGCGTGTGGGCCATCGGTGACGTGACCGGCAAGCTCATGTTGGCCCATGTGGGGTCGGCGATGGGCATCGTGGCAGCGGAAGCCATCGCCGGGGTGGAGACGGTGAAGCTGGATTACACGGCTATGCCGCGCGCCGTTTACAGCTTCCCGCAGGTAGCGTCCTTTGGCCTCACCGAAGCGCAGGCGCGCGCGCGTGGGTACCCGGTCAAAACCGCCCGTTTTCCCTTCCAGGCCAACGGCAAGGCCCTGGGCCTGGGCGAGCCCATGGGATGGGTCAAGCTGGTGGTGGATGAGCACTACGGGGAACTGTTGGGCGCCACGCTGGTCGGCCCGGAGGTGACCGAACTGCTGCCAGAGCTGACCCTGGCGCACATGATGGAACTGACGCCGGCGGAAATCGCGCGCAACGTGCACGCCCATCCCACCCTGGCCGAAGCCTTGATGGAAGCCGCTCACGGCGCCGAAGGGCATGGCATTCACCTGTAGGCTGACGACGGAAAATGAGATAGTTTTCTATTTGTGGATGTTCAGGGGCGGCAAAAGGAATGCCGCCCCTTCTGTATGCCGTTGTGCATCAGACCATCTCCACCGCGCTTCAGGCCCTATGGTTTTCTGTTGGGTATAGGGATGCCTGCCCTACAGACTACCATAACCCCCCGTAGCGGCGGCATCCCCATGCCGCCGCATAGGGACGGGCAGGCATAGGGATGGGCAGTGGGGATAGGGATACCTGTCCTGCCCTTAGAACAATTTCCAGCGTTTATACTGGGCCAGCTCTTTCTTGACGCGGTTTTCAAAGTCTTGTTTATCGTGTACGGCAGCATCCGTTCTGGCAGTTACCAGGGCCTGTTCTAAATACGTTTTGGCCTCTTCCTTCCGCCCGGCCTGCTTACAGAGAAGGCCCAGATTGAAATAGACCGGCGCACTGCCGGGCCGGATCTGTCGAGCTTGCTCCATGGCCTTGATGGCTTCTGCCAGGCGTCCTAAAGCACTATGGCAGGCGGCTAAATAGAAATAGGCGTCAAACAGCTCTGGGGCAACCTCAATCGCATTGAGGAAATAATGGATCGCCATGGTATATTTTTCATTCCTGAAAGCCTCAATGCCGTAGCTCATCATGATCGTGACTTCGTGATCGGGAGAGCGATAGGCTGGGTTAGCCCGGCCACAATAAGAGCATACTTCGTCGTGGTCAGACACATTTGCTCCACAACCGGCGCAGCTGGTAGCCATAGGTTTCGCTCCTTTCTGGTGGGTAGATGCTCATTAAAAAATTTCTGTTTGCGGATTCACGACCAGGACTTATTGCAGAGGCCCGATTTCTCTGCGGCGTCTTGGGGGTGTGCATCGCAAAACGCTAAAAAGTATAGCATGAAACCCACTTTCCGCACTTCTGATTGAGAGATCGCCATATTTTAGGCTGGTCTGCCTGAATTGGCCTCTATTCGCCATACATAGCCATCCAGAATATGGCAGTTTTTGCAGGAAATTGGCTTTTTTCTCCATATTTTGGGTTCTGGAACCGGTATTACGAGAATAGCCACTGCTTCAAATGAAACCGCTGTGGCGGACAAAAACCCTGAGACAGGGAAGTATGGGTCCGCGTTGCGCCAGTGGCCAGGTACAGGAGGATCTGGCGTCGGCTTCTGTTACGCCAGTTTTTTGATTGCCATGGCGCTAAAAACGGGTAGAATGCCCCTTTGTGAGCGAGAGTGTCAATCGTGATTTGGTCCGTTCTTCGGCGCTGCTCACCGGCGCCGGGCTGATCAGCCGCTTCCTGGGCATGGCGCGGGAAGTGCTCAAGTCGCATCTGTTTGGCGCGGGGGCTGCGGTCAGTGCCTTCGATGCGATTTACGATCTGCACACGCTGTTGTACGACGGTCTGGTAGGCGGCTTGCAATCGCCGGTGCTGGTTCCGGCCTTTGCCGGTCTGGTGGAGGAGGAGGCGTCTCTGGCGAATTATCGTCGGCTGCTCGGCCTCCTCGTCCTGGTGTATACCGCGCTGCTGGGACCGCTCGCTTTGGGCTTCAGCCTGGCCCCGCGTTTCTTCTTCGCTCTGGTCGGCGCCGGGCTGGGCGCGACGATGCAGAGCGAAAGCGTCTGGCTGATGCGCCTAATGGCGCCGCTGGTCTGGGTGATGGGGATGTATGGCCTGCTCAGCGCCGCGCTTTACGCCCGTCAGCGCTTCCTGCTGCCCGCCCTGGCTCCCGGCGTGTTCAATCTGGTGGTGATGGGGGGGATGCTGTTGGGCGTCCGTCTGGGCTGGGAGGTGCGTGCTCTGGGCCTGGGCGTGCTGCTGGGCTGCATCGTGGTCATGGCCTGGATGGGCCTGGCCGTGCGCGATACGCTTCCCCTTTGGACCGGTTGGGCGCAGGTGTGGCCGCTGTTACGGCGGATGGCGCTGCTCAGCCTGCCTTTGCTGGCCGGCATGGTGCTGGACCAGGCGACCGTGGCGCTGCGGCTGAACCTCATCTCCCATACTGGCCCGGCTGGCATCGCCTGGAGCAAGTACGCTACCTTTGTGATGCAGGTGCCCTTCAGCGCGGCGGTCATGGCGGTGGGGATCGCTGTGCTGCCCCTGCTCACGCGGGCGGCGCTGGACCGTTCGTTGGACGAGGTGAGCGCTCTGGTCGCGCAGGCGATACGGCTCAACTGGCTGATTGTGCTGCCCTGCGTCACCCTGGGCCTGGTGCTGGCCGAACCTCTGATCGGCGTTTTGTATGAGCATGGGAACTTTTCCGCCCTGGATACCCGGCACACGGCGCAGGTCTTCCGGCTGTTGCTGCTGTGGCTGGCCCTGACGACGCTGGATCAGCCGCTGAATATGGCCTTCTATGCGCATCACGACACCTTGTATCCCGTGCTGGCCAACACGGCGGGATTGGTCACCTATGGGCTGCTGAGTCTGGCGAGTGTGGCCCTGTGGGGGCCGCAGTTGCTGGTGCTCACTGCCTGGCAGGCCGTCCAATTGGGGATGCGGGTCACGGTCATGCTGCGGGGCTTCGTCCGGCGTTACGGCTCGCTGGCCGGGGTCATGGGGAGGAGCGCCAGGCAAATCCTGGGCGCGAGCCTCCTGGCGGGCGGGGTGGCGGCCGGGCTGCGTCTGGCATTGCCGGATGGTCTCGGAGCGGGCTGGTGGAGACATGGGCTGGAGCTGGCCCTGGCCGGCGGTGGCGGCGGTGCGGCGTATCTGATGCTGCTGGTGGGCTGGCAGAACCCCGAAATGCTGAGCCTGGGGCGTCGCCTGGCTGGAGGCTATCCATGGAAGAGAAAGTGACGGTGGAGGTAACAACATATCAAGCCTGGCTGTACACGGCGGTGCGCATCGCGCAGGAAGCGCAGGCGCTGGTGCAACGTGAAGCCGGCCTGGGACACGCGGTACACTTGAAAGGCTACCGTGATCCGGTGACCGAGGTGGATGGACGCGCCAATCAGCTCATCCTGGAAGCGCTGCGCGCCGCCTTCCCGGAGCATGGCATCCATAGCGAGGAGAGCGCGCCGGAACAGGATGAGGCGGAGGTGGTCTGGTGGGTGGACCCGCTGGACGGGACGACGAATTTTAGCCGGGGCCTGCCGCTGTTTGGTTTATCCCTGGCCGCGGTGCGCCAGGGCGTCCCCGTGGTCGGGGTGGTGCTGGATGGCCTGCGCGGTGAATGTTTCGCCGCGGCGCGCGGGGGCGGGGCGACGCGCGACGGCCAGCCGTTGCGCGTTTCCGGTATCCAGACGCTGGAGGCAGCGATGGTGGCGCTGGAATGGCCCCGTGATAACGCGCTGCGCTATCAGGCCTGGCAGAGGTTGGGGCGTTTGATGCCGCAGGCGCGCGGCTTGCGGGCTTTCGGCTCGGCGGCGCTGGGGATGGCTTACGTCGCGGCGGGGCGGCTGGACGTGTACTTCGCTCATTCCCTGAGCCTGTGGGATCAGGCGGCGGCGGTGCTGCTGGTGCAGGAAGCGGGCGGTCTGGTGCTCGATCTGCAAGGCGGGCCCTGGACGGTGCATACACGAGCGCCGCTGGTGACGGCTTCGCCGGCGCTGGCGCAGGCGGTTTTGAGTTCCTGGGAGGAATAGGGATGCGACGTTGGTGGATCGTTTTGGCCGTAATCATGAGCCTGGGCTTGAGCTACGGGATGCAGGTGCGCGCTCAGGCCGGGGAAGAGGCGCCGGGCCTGCTGCTGGCGCAGATCAATCAGGCACGCTTGCGCAGCGGCCTGGCCCCCCTGGCCTGGTCGCCTTTGCTGGCGCAGGCCGCGCAGACGCACGCGGAGGATGTGGTGCGCACCGGGCGGCTGGATGGGGTGGGGAGTGACGGCAGCACGCCCGTCGAGCGCATCCGGGCTACCGGCTATCGTGCCTGGAACGACGGCATGGCGGTGAGCGAACACCGCTGGGCCGGCCTGGGGTCGCTGGACGATGCCCTGCGTTGGTTTTACGAGGATGCGGCGGCCTGGCCGGATCTGCTGGGGACTTATCGTGAAATCGGCATTGGCTATGCGGAGGACGAGGCCGGGACGCGCGCGGTGGTGATCACCCTGGGCGCCCGGCCGGGCGTGTTGCCGGTCTTTATCAACGATGGGGCTACTGTGACCACTTCGCCGGTTGTGGCGCTGCGCCTTTCCAATGAGGAGGTGGTGCCCCTGGGCGAGGGGAACTGGATGGGACGCGCCATCGAGGTGCGCGTGAGCAACAGCCTGGATTTTGCCGACGCTTCCTGGCAGATGTGGACGCCGGTGTTGCCCTGGGAGCTGGCCGATACGACGCCGGGAGATTACACCGTCTATGTGGAATTCCGCGATGGCGCACGGCGCACGGCGCTGGCTCAAGCCACCATTCGCCTGGTTGGGGCGGATCAGGTCACCGTGATCCCGACCCCTACGCTGCCCCCCTTCATCAACCTGACCCCACAGCCGACGCCAACCGCTGGCCCTACGTCTGGTCCTACCCCCGCACGCCCAACGCCGCGGCCAACGCCGCGGCTTACGGCTACGCCGGTGCCCACCTGGACCCCCTTGCCGGGCGAGCTGCGCGGGGAGCCGCATCCGGTGGATTGGCCCGTGTGGGGGGTGGTGATTCTGCAGGCGCTGGCTTTGTTGCTCGGCCTGGCGCTTTTCTTGCGTCGCCGTGGATGAGGAGGAGCTATGACGTATCCAAAACGCTATCCGGAAAAGTTACTGTCGGTGGTCCGTGATTATTTCCTTATCACGCTGGGGGCGGTGTTTATCGCCCTTTCGGTGGATATGTTCCTGGTCCCCAACGATGTGGTCTCATCGGGCCTCACCGGTCTGGCGATGATCACGCATTTCTTGTGGGGCTGGAAGGTTGGCGTGGTGACCTTTATCCTCAACATTCCGCTGCTCATCGCCGGGATGCGTTATTCCGGTGGCCTGCGCTTCTTCATCCGCACGGTCTACGCTGTTGTGGCGATGACGGCAGCCATTGACCTGCTTGCGCCTTACCTGCCTCCCATCAGCGGCGATCCTCTGATTTACACGCTTTTTGGCGGGCTGTTGGATGGTTTGGGCATCGGCCTGGTACTGCGCGGGAAAGGCACAACCGCCGGGACGGACATCGTCGCCCAATTGATCAACCGTTTTGTGGGCGTATCGTTTGGCGTGACGCTATTGGCCGTCAACACCATCATCTTGCTGGCCGCGGCGGCGGTGACGGGGCTGATGCCTGTGTTGTACGCGCTCATCGTGGCCTTTGTCTCCAGCCGGGTGGTGGATTCCGTGCAGGAAGGGGTGGGCTTTGCGCGGGCCGTGTTCATCATCACCGAGGAGATGGAGGCGGTGCGGGCGGCGATTTTCGGGCAGCTCGATCGGGGCGTGACAATTATCGAGGCGCAGGGCGGTTATACGGAAAAGCCGCGGCCCATGCTCTTCGTCACCGTGACCCGCGGCGAGCTGATGCCGCTCAAGCAAATCATCGCCGAGGTGGACCCGTCCGCGTTTGTGGTGGTCACGGATGCCTATGAGGTCCTGGGCAACGGTTTCCGCCCCATCAAAGGGTAGGGGCAAGCGTTCCGCTCGCCCTTACATTTCGTTCGTCTCGCTCGCCCTTACATTTCGTTCGCCCCGTGGTTACGCCAGCACGGCGTTAAGGGCGGCGATGGCTACCTCGACCATGCTGTCATCTGGCTCGCGGGTGGTCAGACGTTGCAGGGCCAGATTGGGGGCAATCAGGGCGCGAATCACCGGATTGTCAGCGTGCCGACCGGTAAAGCGCAGCGCCTCATAAGCCACGCCGACGATGACGGGCAGCAACACCAGCCGCGAGGCCAGGCGCAGCGCCAGCGTCGGCTTCCCCAACGGGGCAAAAACCAGGATGGAAATCACGACAACAACCAGCAGAAAGGCCGTGCCGCACCGGGGATGGGCGGTAGAGTACTTCTGCACCGCTTCCACCGTCAGGGGCGCGCCGGCTTCGTGCGCGTTGATCGTCTTGTGCTCCGCGCCGTGATAGGCAAACACGCGCCGGATTTCGGGAACGCGGCCCACCGCCACCATGTAGCCGATCAGGATGGCAAGCCGGATCAGCCCCTCGACTATATTGAAGACCAGCGCCTGGTCGTGAGGGATCAGCCAGCCGGCAATCAGCGAGGGCAGGAGCATGAATAGCCCCAGGCCCAGGGCCAGCGACAGCAAGCCCATGCTCACGCTGGTCGCTCCGCTCAAGGTATAACCGGGCGTTTCGCCCTGTTCCGCCACCTCCGCCGAAAAGAACAGCGCGCGCATCCCCAATCCCAGCGCGTCCCATAGCATGGGCAGGCCGCGCAAAAAGGGGATGCGGCTGATGGGACCGGTGTACAGACTGCCGAGCGGTTCCGTTTTCACCACAATACTCCCGTTGGGATGGCGCACAGCAACCGCGGCGCGGGTTGCGCTGCGCATCAGCACCCCCTCCATCACCGCCTGACCGCCGTAAGACCAGCCCAAAGGTTTACGTTCCACGTTATTGGTTTCCATAGCTTCTCCTGCGTAAAGCCCCCCATGCTTGCATGTCAAACCCTTGCCCAGCCAGGGCGCTGATGACGCTGCTCATTATAACACATAGCCAACGGGACTCTCCGTTGGCTATGCTCCAGGGGGAATGCGTCCCTGTCAGGGGACGCTAACGCTAACGCGGAAGCTGGCGTGCCTTTTCCCAGGCTTCGAGCAGGGCGCGACGGCCCAGAACGCGCGCCATCTCCAGCCGGTACTCGGCGCTGCCGCGGTAATCGCTGATGCCTGCCATCCCTTCCAGCCCCACGGCCAGCGCCGCCTTGATGCGCTCCTCATCGAGCCTCTGACCTTTAAGCCACAACTCCGTCTTGGTCAGGCGCACGGGAAGGGGGGCGATGCCGCCGATCGCCAGGCGCACCTCGGCCGCCAGGCCTTCATCTATGCTGACGTAGGCCGCAGCGCCCACAATGGGCTTATCCATAGGGGATCGGCCTACCGTGTGGTAGCTGAGAGCGGTGCGCGCCGCCAGACGTTTAAGCCGCAGCCCGGTAATCAGCGCTTTGACGGCGATCAGCCGCTCGCGGTAGGCCACAAAACTGGTGAAGGGCGCGCTATGCGGGGCCGGATCGGCGTACAGCAACTCCGCATCGCAGACCAGGAAGACCGTCGTGAGCGGATCCGCGCTGCCGGCGACGATCAGCGTACCGCCCAGCGTCCCCTGCTCGCGCAGATTGCGGGATTGCGTCAGGCGTGCCGCCTTCGCCAGAATCCCATCGCCAAACTGCGCGGTATCCGGATGCTCGATGAGCGCCTGCAGGGTCGCCGTAGCCCCGATATGCATCGCTTCCAGATCGCTGTGAATCTGATGCAGCCCCAGCCCTTGCAGGTCAATCACCGTCGTGAGGGCCGGATCGCCCTTCGCCACGATCCAGGCGCCTCCCCCCAGGTACTGCGCCGCCTGATTGGATTGAGCCAGGGCAACAGCTTCTTCAATGGTCTTTGGGCGTTCGTAATGGCTTAATTTTCGTAACATAAGCGCTCCTGTGATGGGTTTAAGGTTACCATGAACTTGCCGTAGAGCGCAGCAAGCAAAGCCAGCCCTCTCTGCGCTTCGACGGCTAAAATTACGTTGGACCGCGCGCTGCGTTCCCAGGGCGTGACGCTGCGCGTTTTTACAACACTACCTGGCCCATGACGGACACATCATAGCCGGGCAGGGCAGCCACCGCCTGGCGGAAGGCCTCTTCCTGCAGCAAAGTCCACAACGGCGCCAGCAGATCGCTCTCGTAATACACCTGCGGGACGACCAGATCGTAACGCTCCTTGAACAGCGGGATGAACTCCAGCCCCAGCGCCTGCGCAGCCGACGGGATGCCCAGGCCGCAGTCCGCACGGCCAGCCGCCACCGCTGCAGCAACGGCCAGATGAGTGTACTCTTCTTGATCGTAGCCGCGAATCTGTGCCGGATCGAGCTTCAGGCGCAGCAGGTGATAATCGAGCAGCACGCGCGTCCCCGCGCCGCGCTGTCGGTTGACGAAGCTCACCTCTGGCCGGACCAGGTCCTTGAGGGAGGTAATGCCCTTGGGATTGCCCGGACGCACGATCAGGCCCTGATCACGGCCCACCAGGGTGATCACCCGCACCGGCACGGTGGAAAGATAACGGCGGATGTAGCCCAGATTGTAATCGCCGGTCTCCGGGTCCAGCAGGTGACTGCCGGCCAGATGAGCCTGTCCGCGTTGCAGGGCGATCAGGCCGCCCAGGCTTCCGACATTAGCCGAGGCCATACGGCGTCCCCGTTGCGCCAGAAATTGGGTGATAAGGTCCAGCGTCATGTCGTGCGAGCCGATAGCGAAAATCGTGTGCTCCAGTTCGGCGCGTGGACGGTAAAGCCGCACCGTCACTTCGGCATTCGCCTCGTAGCCTTGCAGCCCGCGCGGCACAATTACAATTCCGTCGGCGCGCACCAGGGAGGTGATCACGCCGGCGCCGCGTGCCATGGGCGCGGCCAGCCACGTCTCCCCCACCTTGCCCACCACCACACGGACGTAATCATCATCACCTGCCGGGGAGGCGAGCTTGCGCGTCAGGCGCGCCTTGAGCGTTGGCGGTTGCGGCACGGTGCGCCCCAGCCAGCGGGCCAGCAGCGGCTCGACGAAAATCTCGCCGGTGAGCGCCGCCGACACCGGATAGCCGGGCACGCCGATAATCGGCACGGTGCGCCCCTCCAGCTTCAGCATCCCCAGGATCACCGGATGGCCTGGCCGCACCGCAATACCATGGACCAGCAGGCGGCCCAGTTCCGCCACAATCCGCGCGGAAAAATCCTCCGACCCCGCTGAAGAACCGGCGTTGAGCAACACCAGATCGTGCGTAGCGGCGGCTTCCAGCACGCGCGCGCGAATCGCGGCGTAATCGTCCGGCGTGATGGGGAAGCGGGTGGCTTCTCCGCCCCATTGGCGCACCTGCGCCGCCAGCACCAGCGAGTTATACTCGATGATGTCGCCCGGGCGGGGCGGGAAGCCTACCGGGACCAGTTCTGTGCCGGCAGGGAGCACGGCCACGCGCGGTTTGCGCGCCACCTGCACCTGCGTATGCCCGCAGGCCGCGATGGCCCCTAGGTCCACCGGACGCAGGACATGTCCGGCAGGAAGCACCAGCTCGGTTGCGACAATATCCTCACCCAGAGGACGCACAGATTGCCAGGGACGGGCGGCGGCGCGGATGCGGATGGCCGCCGGATGGCGCAAATCCCTGGTCGGCTGCCCCTGCTCATCCAGCGGTTCCACGTTTTCGATGGGAATCACGGCATCGGTCCAGTCGGGCAGGGGATCGCCGGTATCCAGGTAGCGTGCCTGCGTGTCACACTGGAGCACGACCGGGACGGTCGGCTGTGCTCCCAGCGTATCCCCCGATCGGACGGCGTACCCATCCATGGCCGAAGCGTTATAGTGGGGTGAGGAGAGCTTCGCCCAGACCGGTGCGGTGAGCACGCGCCCGATCAGGCTTTCATCCAGCGCCAGCATCTCGCTGCCCAACACCCCGTCCAGGCCGGCCTCGCGCAAAACTGTGTCCCAAAGCTCCTGAGCTTTATTCAGCGGAATATCCTGAAGATAGACGCTCATGCTTTTCCCTTTCTCTTTCCCAGGGTTTCAGGCGCCCTCTGCTCTTCCAGGCCGGCTTGCGGTTGAGGGCTTATCCCCACAGCCATACTTCGGCCTCTTCGCCCAGAGCCAGCCCCGTCGCATCTGCGGGTACCTTCAACAGACCGTCCGCCTCGATCAGGCGGAAAATGAGATTGCTTTTGTAGAAGATGGGTTCCGCTTCCCAGCCGCCGGGGACGGCGTGCAGGCGGACAGGCCACCAATCTTCGCGCCCCGCTTCGGAAGCCAGGTTGAGCGTCACCCGCGCGCGCACGACCGGCGCCGGGCGGGGGTGGGTCAATCCCTGCAGCCGCTCCACCATCGGGATGACGAACAGGCCAGCATTGACCAGAGCGCTCACCGGGTTGCCCGGTAGGCCGACCAGCGGCTTGCCGCTCGCTGCGCCCAGAATCGTTGGGCGACCGGGTTTGGTAGCCACGCCATGGACCAGCACGCCGGGTGCTCCCAGGCCATCCAGGACCTCGGCGGTGATGTCGCGCGTGCTGGCCGACGATCCCGCTGTGACCACCAGCGCTTCACATTCGGCGAAAGCGCGCTGCACGACCTCTTCCAGGGCCTGGCGTTTATCCGGCACGATGCCGTAGAGGACCGCCTGCCCTCCGGCCTGTGTGATCATGGCCTGCAGCGTGTAGCTGTTCACATCCCGGATTTGTCCCGGACCGGGCGTTTGGGCTGGCGGGATCACCTCATCCCCGGTGGCAATCACAGCCACGCGCGGGCTTTGGCTGACCTGGACGGTGGTGATGCCAAGCGCCATCAGCGCGCCGATATCCGCCGCCCGCAGGCGGAGGCCGGCGGGCAGCACCTCCGCGCCTATGGCCACATCCTCGCCCACAGCGAGCGTGTTTTCGCCCACGGCCACGGGACGCAGGATTTCGACCTCGCCGTCCCGGCTGATCTGCGTGTACTCTACCATCACTACCGCATCGGCGCCGGCGGGCAACATGCCGCCGGTGTGGATGAGCGCCGTCTGACCTGGTCCCAGGCTCAGGGGGGTGGCGCTGCCCATCGTCACCTCACCGATGACTTCCAGATAGGCAGGGAGCGCCTCTGACGCGCCGTAAGTGTCCGCGGCGCGTACGGCGTAACCGTCCACTTCGGAACGGGGAAAGGCGGGCAGGGGAGCAGGCGCAAAGACGCTGTTCGCCAGGACGCGCCCGCAGGCCTGGACGGTGGGCAAAGCCTGAGCCGCGCAGCGGTAGGTAACAGCTTCAAACCAGCGTCTGCGGGCTATTTCGGGTGGTAGCAGTTGTAAAAATTCAGGCATGGCTCGCATCCTGTTCAGGGTATAGAGTTCCTTCAAGCGCGTTTCATTATACGTGTTTTGCCACACTTGACAAACCGGTTTAATGGTTTTCTCGCCAGGTGAATCGGGTGTAATTCTCCTGACAGAGTTAGGAGGAAGAGAATGCCTAAATGGATACACTTACGAACAGTCACGGCAGAAGAAGAAGCAGCAATTCGGCGACTGGTGGCGTCCCGGAAAGAGCCGGCCAGGCGTGCAGCGGGCGAAAGTGATTGTGGCGATGCTAGACGCTCCGCTGAGGTTCGGACATGAGTTGGGACAGGGCAGGCATAGAACGGACAGGCATGGGGATGGGCAGGCATAGGGATGGGCAGGCATAGGGATGCCTGCCCTACTACCATAAATCCCGCATCATCCCCCGTAGCGGCGGCATCCCTATGCCGCCGCACCCATGCCCTACAGGCATGGGGATGGGTAGGGAGG
>Ga0068707_1001546_pt1 | contig 16119 bp, 15 predicted proteins | sample YNPNPMetaG_FD_66600 | JGI IMG/M metagenome (GOLD analysis project Ga0068707, IMG submission 66600) | Anoxygenic and chlorotrophic microbial mat microbial communities from Yellowstone National Park, USA - YNP NP MetaG | ecosystem: Environmental > Aquatic > Thermal springs > Hot (42-90C) >...
TAAAAGAATAGTGTCGGCACCATATTCAGTAAGCTGACCGAGTCCTGACTCGTGATAAATTTTATAGATACCGGGCCAGAGCTGACTTTCTCTCGCAAAAATATTTTTTAGCAGTTGTGCAGGAACACCTGTGTTGCTCGCCACTGCTAAAATCTGTTGATCAAAACGATTTTGCCAATCAATGACCTGAGGCATCGCAGCCTGCACACCACAATTGTTAGCTATTAAATCTCCTTGCAAGCCATGATTGGGGCAGCCGCTGGCATTCACAACGCCATTCTGGATTAACATTCCTGCCAGATAATAATAAGAAATGGTAGATTCCAGGTCACTTACATCCTGCGGAGTAGTCAGCCAGCCTGGCGGACCGCCAACCTCTGGAAAAACCTGCCAGATTTGAGCGCATGAAGCGGGATGAGGACCTCGCCAGCGGCTGCTTAGCACATCTACCGTCCATTCTTTACCGTTACTGCGCCGCCCTTCCGGCGCCATAAAATCTCCCCATGTCAGCACACGCACTAGTGCTGTATAGTGCTCCGTTGCATCACCGAAACTAGAATCAGCCCAAAATTCAACTTGAGTACCCTGATAACCGGTCGGTGCCAGTGGTATTTCGCAACGAGCACCCGGACAGCTAAACGGTTTGTTGCCTATGAAACCCTGAATTCGGATAATTGCTTCATTAGGAAGCGGCTCAATGGCTGTAATTAGGAGTTTGGGGAGTGTGGTACATCGGTTTGGGGCAGTACGAGGTTCACAGCCACTAAGAGTCATCCATGCTTCAGGCGATGGCAAATGAACCTCAATCGTCTTTTGCCCTTTTTCCTTTGCAGCCAGATGCAAATACACCCCTTCACACTGGCTATAATCTTTCTCTTCACTAATTGAGCATGACTGTGTATCCAACCAGTCTTCGAGGATGTCTTCCCCACAAGCTTTCAAAATTTCATCTCCTGTTGGAAACTCCGGATGATCAATGACAATTTCACAGGCGATAGAATTGTTTTTCCATCGGATTAGCCACCAAGTATAAAAATCAACATCAATAATAAGTGAGGTACGACGAAAGCTAGGCTCAGGTGTTGGTGGAATTTCATCCTGAGCACGAACCACACCTGCTGGAAGCCCCCATAAAGGCAACAAGCTAAAAAGTAACAGAAAAAAACCTCTCAAGATTTTTCGCATTTGCAAATATTGTCACCTAGCCAAACATGGTTACTCATTAATAGTCTAGCATAAATGACAATAGAAATTTCTCTACCGTACATTCTCTAATCCTGCAAGGGGTTGAAACCAAAAAACAGGTTCAAAGTGAAGATTGCGCTTCAAAGCATACTTGATCTCGAGTGCCTGAATGTGCCGCTGTGCGCCAGTATGCCCTTTCTTTCCCTTGTATGCCACCCAGGCAATCGGCAAAGCGCGTTGCTTATACAGTACACCTACCATCAATACCATGCACCCACGCCCTGCCTGGCTGCCATCCATCACTAGCACCAACAGTGCGTTAGCCAGCGAGGCCAAGATTTGGCGCGCAAATGGCATGTAGATGACATCCGCATCTATCTTTCCATGCTTGACCCATCTTCTCAACCGCATCTCCACACTTTTCTCCTTCACCGCTACGGGCACTTCCGAACTCATCTGCGACAATTGCGCATTGCGGCTCAGCACGATGCCTGTAATCATCATCGCCAGGGTAACCAGATGTCCTTGATGGCTTATTTCCATCATTTGCTTCAGCGTCTTGACAACTTTCGTGTATACTTTCCGTCGATCAGTTGTGGCGTTTCTCCTCTTCGGCTTTGAACACCTTGAGGATACCACCTCATGACTGATCTTTGATCTCATTTGTACGGTAGAGAAATAAAAATAAAATTTGAGAGTGTTGAAACACAAAACACACTCCCTATATATGCCGGTAAAACAGCCCGTTTTTCGTATAGATATGCGCCATATATGACTTTTTCAACACTCTCAATTTTTTTGTTTACAAATACCTTGCAACAATGTTATAATATAGATATTGTATATCCATTTTATCGTTATCTCTATCGCACAAGTTATAATCACTGATAATTATGTGATGCGGGGAAAAGAATGACTTTCTAAGGACAGAAACACCCAATCCCATTTTCCAGGAGAGGCTCAAATGAAAACAAATCGAATAAAAATTCTCATGGTGCTGATTGTCGTTATGATGACCGTACTGGCATGCAGTTTCAATTTCAGTACTGCCAAAATCACCAGCGCTAAAATGACAGCAAATCCAGATACGGGGCAGGAAACAAACACATTTTCTCAGGATCAGACTTTTTACTGTATTGTAGTCCTTGAAAATGCTCCAGAAGATACGATGATAAAAGCGGTCTGGACCGCAGTAAATGTTGAAGGAGAACAACCCAATTTGCTGATTGACGAGGCAGGGATGACCGCCGGGAATGAGAATGTCTTTACTTTCAACCTGCAAAACAATGGACTCTGGCCAAAAGGAAAATACAAAGTTGATCTGTATCTGAACAACAACCTGGATCGCACGTTAGAATTTGAAGTGCAATAAGTGCGGATTGCCAGATAAAATACTATAATACTGCACGTAACCGTGCTATAAAAAAGCCTTTTTGCTTGACAATTCTCCAAGAGGGGTTAGAATTGAACTTGGCGATGAGGCTCGCCGGAAAGACATCAAACTGCCTTCGTGGCTGATAGCCTCTGTATGCAAAATACAAATTTTGCAGCAGAGGTTTTTTATTATAGGCAAATGACTGGTATTGGCACTTTGAGTCCCAATCGGCGGTACTATCTTCTTATCCCGCTTTTGAACCAGAGATATTTGTAAAGCAACTTAAACGAAAGCCTTTATTGAAGAAGATAATAACCAAATTATGATGAGTGAATTCACAATGAGTTGGGTTGAGCTGGAAAACTACTACTCAAATCATTTGAAGGAATATGGCAAAATTGATCTAGAAACGGCTGACTGGTTATAATGAAAGAATTGTATTTTGCCAGCCTCATTGCCGAGCTGACTCACACTCGTCGAATAACCCAACCGAAGGTCTTGAAGGTAAAAAAATGAGCAACAAAAAAACTGAAACACAAAAGGAAACAGTACAAATTACTGTAACCAGCGAAACTTTGCGCGAACTGAATCACCTTATCCGCTTGCGCAACTGGGAACCGTCTGAGGGCTATCGAATCATTCTTGGCGCAGGACTGGGCTATTTACTGGCTCAGTCCCTATCAGAGTCAGAAAACATAACCGGCTTACCACAGGATTTGGAACGACTAACTGCACGACTGGTAGAAACCGAGTCCATGCTGGCATCTCTGCGCTTTCGTGCTTTTGAATTGCAACAGCAAACCAGCAACTGGGAGTTGTCCAACGGAGCAGTATTTCAGGAAAATATGGCCTTGAAAAATTTGGTCAAGCGTCAGCGCGAAGAAATAGCAGACTTGCGTTTAAAATTAAAAGAGCTACAACAGAAGAAAGCCGGCGATCATACACCTTCGAATGAAAAAAACGTATCCTGCTCCAAACAAATATCTACTGTGTCGAATTCATCAAGCCGACTAGAGCGGTTTTCTGAGTTTTTAAAAATACGCGTACATAAACCCAAACAACAGTAAGAGGTTTTGCAATAGCCCAATGTTTTCTGTTTTCTATAATGAGAGTCCAGCGAGGTAACTAGTATGACGAGATTGATTATCGTACGGCATGGTGAAACAGAATGGAATCGAGTGGAACGTTTTCGGGGGCAGTACGATATCCCACTCAATCAGACAGGGATCAGTCAGGCTGAGAAATCAGCAAAGTTTATCGCAACATATTGGAAACCAGCCGCAGTGTATTCCAGCCCTCTAACCCGGGCAATGGCAACGGCTGAAGCTATTGCAGCCATAAATCAATTAACCGTCCAGCCTCACCCGCAATTGATAGATATTCATTATGGTGATTGGCAGGGGTTAACTCCCGAAGAAGTACGATTACACTGGAATGAGCAGGCAAAAAACTGGTATGAACACCCTGAGCTTGCTCAAATCCCGAATGGAGAAACGCTTATTCAGGTTCAGCAGCGCGCTATGCAGGCAGTGCGTGAAATATGTACCCTGTACCCCACACAAGATGTGGTTTTGGTCAGCCACACAGTGGTCAATCGCTTAATACTCTTAGCAATGGTGGGGGCAGGGATTGACCGTTTTTGGCACATACGGCAGGAACCCTGCGCAGTTAATGTGGTTGAAGCCACAGAGCAAGACTTCACCATCATTTCCGTCAACGATATTTGTCATTTGCGATCCTGATCGCCCAAAATCATGCTGACATTTTACTGCCCGAACTGCTGGACAGAAGTTGAAGAGGATACATCAAAATGCCCCAACTGTGGGTATGTGATTGATCATTTTGAATTGCTTTCCTATGAAGACAAGCTGCTTGCCGCTTTGAATCATCCTCTTCCCGAACGACGAATCATGGCGGCGCACATTTTGGGAACTATAGGAAGTCAGCGCGCACTAAAGGAGTTCAGAAATATTATCCAGGTTGAAACTAACTACTTCTTCCTGCGCGCAGTATTGATCGCCACTGCAAAAATTAATCATCCAGACCGCTTGCAAATTTTGCAAATGGCAAAAAAACACGAATCGAAACTAGTCCGTACTCTCGCCGTTGAACTTCTCAAACAACTGACTTCCGATCAAAGTGCCTCGTCCGGGGTACAAGGACATGACTACTGGGATCGCTACACAGGTTGATAACACAGCCTACTGCTCCTGATCTGCCAATAGCTGTGATCGCATCGCCTGATTTGTCCTAAGCAACCCTTCATTCTCGGCTGTGATGGCATTTAACTTCCACTCCAAAGCTTTGACTGTCTGCAACAATTGAAAAGTTCGATATTTCATTACTGCGTAACGACCTTCCAGCAATAACTGCTCCATTTGTATACGCCGCAGCTCACTTAGCGCATCTGATTCATTATTCTTAATATCCCCAAGAATCTGCTCATTCCTCACCGCCCTTAATCCCGCCTTCAATAAAAAAGTTAAACCCTCCTGTTCTGTCCAGCCGTTTTCAGCAAATTCTTCCTGTAATTCCCGCCATATATCTTTCGGGAGCTGAAACTCAATATGCCTCATCCCCGCATCAGCAAAAAAATCATCCTCAAAAGCATCCATTTTTGAACCTTTCAAAAAAGAAACCTCTACTGTGAAGTCATTCAGTAGAGGCTATCAGTCTTGAGACACTTCAGGCGAGCCTCATCGCCTATCTATTTGCCCGTATTTATTGTGATTATATCGTAATTTTATGATTAATCGGGAAAGATACAAGTTTATCTTCTCGTGTTTCTGCCATTACTTATGAAAATACGTTCTTCAAAAAGATGTAAAATAACCCTGAAGAATCAATATCCTTTGCAAGCAACCGAACATCACGGTCAAATAGATGTTCCCTCCTGATTGTCACAAGCTCTGCTGGAGAGAGTAACCATGAATCAACTGATTTGTACGAGTTGCGCAAAAACTTATTCATTAGGCGAACCCATCTGGCAATGCACTTGTGGTGGGTTGCTGGATATTCAGTTTAAACCACTCTTGGATCCCGAAAAATTCAGGCAAAGGAACCCTTCCCTGTGGCGCTATCGGGAAGCAATCCCAATTGAAAATGATGCAAATATTGTATCTTTCAACGAAGGTTTTACCCCTCTTATTCCATTTCAATTTGACGGTACTACTGTCTGGGTCAAACAGGATTATCTTTTCCCAACTGGCTCGTATAAAGATCGCGGCGCAGCCGTTTTGATCAGTAAAGTCAGAGAACTGGGCATCCAAAGTGTTGTAGAGGATTCCTCAGGCAATGCTGGCTGCGCCATTGCTGCCTATTGCGCTAGGGCTGGGATTGAATGCTACATCTACGTCCCCGGCAGCACTTCACCTGCCAAGCTAGCCCAGATTCAGATGTACGGTGCAAAGCTGAAACTTATTCCTGGCTCGCGCGAGGATACTGCTCGGGCTGTTCTGGAAGCTGCCCAAACCCATTACTACGCTAGCCACTCCTGGAATCCCTTTTTCTTTCAGGGTACCAAAACTTTTGCATACGAGGTTTTTGAACAACTGGGGTGGCGTATCCCGGATACCATTGTTCTGCCCGCTGGGAACGGCACACTTTTACTCGGGACCGCAATTGGCTTCAATGAACTCAAAACTGTGGGACTAATCCCCCATCTCCCCAAAATCATCGCCGTACAATCAGAAAATTGTGCTCCCCTTTTCAAGGCATTTCAGGAAAACCTTCAGGTAATTCCACCTATTAATAAATTGGACACATTGGCAGAGGGCATCGCCATTGCTGAACCCGTACGCGGAATGCAAATCATTACTGCAGTACGTCAATCAGGTGGATATTTCCTCACTGTCAGTGATATTGAAATTGAGACCTCGCTCAAGCGTCTCTGTCGCCAGGGTGTTTATATCGAACCCACAGCCGCCGCCACTATAGCAGGAGTTGAAAAATATATCAGTAATCTTACACAAGACGAATTAATCGTTTCAGTATTGACCGGTCACGGCTTGAAATCAACTGAAAAAATGCTCAAAATTTTGCAACACGGAGAATAGCCATGTATGACACACTGAGCACAGATTATGACCGTTTTGTTAACTGGCATGAACGGCTGGCATTTGAGATGCCCTTTATTGAAAAATGTTTGGCTCAGGTGAAGCAGGTAGGTAAACCTACCCGTGTACTGGATGCTGCCTGTGGTACCGGTTGGCACGTGCTCGAGCTGATGCAAAGAGGTTATGACGCTTACGGTGCAGATATCAGTGAACGGATGATTGAGCGCGCAATGACTAATGCCACTTCGGCAAATGTCCTCTCCACCATTTTCAAAGTCGCTGGTTTTGGTGGATTGGCAAAAGCCTTCTTATCTCAATCAATGCCCCATTTTGACGCGTTGCTTTGTCTTGGAAATTCTTTACCTCACGTGTCAGGATTAAGAGAACTGACAAATACATTAAAGGATTTTTCCGCTTGCTTACGACCGGGCGGTTTACTATTAATACAGAACCGCAACTTTGACGTTGTGCTGGAACAACGTTTGCGCTGGATGGAACCACAATCTTACCAACAAGGAAACGAAGAATGGTTATATCTGCGGTTCTATGATTTTGAGCCAGACGGCGCCCTCGGTTTCAATATGCTCATCCTGCACCGAGACCATCAAAATCACTGGCAGCAAATGGCAGAAAAAACCACCCTGTATCCTCTTCGGAAGATTGAAATTGAAACTGCATTGAAAAAAACAGGATTTGAAGATGCTATATTTTACGGCAGTATGAGTGGCGAACCATTTGATCCCCTAAAAAGTGGCAATCTGGTTGTGCTTGCCAGATTGCCACAGCGTTGAAAATCTTCGCCTTCAAGTCAACTTGACGCGGTGGCGGTTTTCTAAAACCCTGGCTAAACGCTGACTTTCCACTTGCTGTCGTTGCTGATCCCAACCCAGCACCTCTCCAGTTATAGCTGCCAGCTCTTCCACCAGGGGAAGCGATAATTTGCCACGCATTCCTGCCGATATGCGACGCAATGCTAAATCATCCAAATGCTCCACTTTTTCATGCCGCACAAGATACTGTATTTCGCATCGAGTGTACTCCGAAGAATGCATGAGCGGTGCATCTTTCCTGGAGGATGCATACTCAGCTAACTTATCAGTCTCACTGCCGTATCGGTCAAACCATATACGCAACCGTTCCACATCAATGCCAGTGCGCATTTGCAAGTCCGAAAGCCAAATTTCTGGATCGCCAGGATAATTCCGCCCGCCGCCAATAGTCAAGTTGTGTGTGGTTATCTTTCGCTTGAGCTCCAACTGCCTAAGCACGACATTGGCTGTCTGCTCTGAGAAAGCGCGAAAGGTTGTCCATTTACCTCCCACAAGACTGTAAACTGGGAACGCAAGCCCGGCTATTGGCGGCAGGACTTCAATGCTGTGATCACGTGTAATTTGTCCGGTAGTTTTAGCCTTACTTGAGGGGAGTGGTCTAACCCCAGAAAATGTAAACACAATTTGCGAGCGATCAACCTTCATGGAGGGAAACACCCGATCTACCATTCCTAGAAAGTAATCAATCTCCTCATCTGTACAAATCGCTTCGTCCGGATCTTCGATCGGAATGTCCGAAGTACCGATAATAACCTCGTCAAAGAACGGTAAGATCAACACGATTCGGCCATCTCGATTCTCAAAGAAAAACTCATGGTCACCGATCATCTGGCGCAAATCCGGATGATGTAACACCAAATGCGAGCCCTTGGTGCCACCCATATAGTGAGTAGGAACACCTAAAACAGTGTTCACGCGGTCAATCCACGGTCCAGCGGCGTTGACCACAACTTTTGGCGCAACTTCCAATTCTTCGCCGTTCACCTCATCGCGCAATCTGACTGTTTTTCCTTTGGCGCCAACCACTCGCACATAATTGAGTGCCCGAACACCGTTAAAGTCCGCCTCAGCATCACGTATCAACTCTACACAAACGCGCTCAGGATAGGGCATGTAGGCATCGTAATATGTGGCCGTACAAAGTATTTGAGGGTTAAGAGCAGGCCACTTTTCCAATGATTCAGCACGTGAACGAAAACGATGTGGCGGCGTAGTGCGATCTTGACCAGTGAAACTATCGTACATGAGCAAACCCAACTTAATCACCACCGCTCCACGCTCAGCAGGTCTATCCAACAGTTTCAGAAACTTCAGCGGTGCATTGAACAACCCTGAAAACCACTTGAAAATTGGGATTGTAGTTGGGAGTGGTTTGACAGCATGTGGGGCATTTTTCAAAAGCCGTTCGCGCTCCCTCACTGCCTCTTTAACCAGACGAAACTCACCATTTTCCAAATATCGAATTCCACCATGCACCATATGAGAGGATGCTGCACTGGCACCGGAAGAAAAATCACCCGCCTCAACGAGCAATACCCTTACGCCTTGAAGCGCCAAATCACGAAATGTCCCTGCGCCATTAATCCCCCCGCCAATGATCAGTACATCAACTTGAGGGTTATCGCGGTAATATTGAAGCACCTCTTGCCTGTTATTCATGCTTGCCTCCACTCAAATCATTGTTATTCGGTAAGTTTATTATAATATGCATGTCATTAAGTCAAACGCACAGTACACCTCTTAAGATAATTAGGGTTAGAATAAAGGCGGTACTGTCCCAATGGATATATTTTTCCTGATCAAACGGCTGATCGTTTTTATCACGCTGGCGCTTTTAGCAGCCTGCTCGATTCCCACACACTTCACTAGTACGACAAATATATCTGCCATAACTCTAACACCCTCGCCCGCCCTGGCTTCACCTTCGCCTTCAGCGTCACCCTCTCCATCCCCCTCTCTGACATCCTCACCAACAAGTACCACCACCCCTACTCTTACCTCGTTTCCGACAACAACACCCTCGCCCGTTCCCACTTACGCCGTTCTGCGCGGTGAAGTCCTCGAGCTGGCAAATTGCCGCTACGGTCCTGGAGTACCTTATCTGTACAAATACGGTTTGGTGCCTGGCAGTCGGTTGGAAATCATCGGGCGCAATGATGCTGGGACATGGATTTATGTGCAGGCAATTGGTGGACATAATCCCTGCTGGGTTAATGCCCGCGTGATGAAAATTCAGGGCGACGTAATGAGTTTAGAGCCAGTTTATCCAGAAAAAGCAAAGTTACCGATCTCACCTTATTACCCACCGCCAGCAGTGACTTCTGCTACCCGCAACGGTGATCAAGTGACAATTACTTGGGTGGGTAAAGCACTACGCCCTGGTGACCGCGAAAACGAAAACAGCCCATTGTTCGTTGTGGAGGTATGGACATGCCAGCAAGGAAAGATTGTCTTCACCCCTATCGGTGTATATCAAACGCAGGTTACCGTGACCGACGAAGCCGGTTGCAGTGAACCCTCCCATGGGCGTGTTTTTCTGGCAGAAAAGCATGGCTATGCCGGACCCGCCGAAATTCCTTGGCCTGCATTTCTAACACCCTAAACTTCACGCAGTTCTAGAGGTTGTGACTTAACCGATTACCTTGCAAAATCGTTGGTTGACGGGCAAAGCTAATACTCATCTCTCTATACAGCTTAAACATTGTTAGATTTATTTTTGGGAACACCAAGCCCTGCATATTAGCAAGTATAGGCAAAGCGCTGTGTTTTTACACGATTACACTCACACAAGCGTTGAAACCGCTTGAGTAGTGGCTTTTGGACAGGCAACGCACGATGATTGATAACAGATCAGGACACAGCAAAAAGGCTGGGGCAGGGTATTCCGTGAACAATTCCAAATCTGACAATTGGAATAAAAAATGAGCGCCCCCGGCGGGACTCGAACCCACAACCTACTGATTCGAAGTCAGGCGCTCTATCCGATTGAGCTACGAGGGCATTCTTTTTGATTATACCGCAAAAAATGTGACATGATACCAACACCTATCTTATAACTTTACAATCCACATTTATGGCTACGCACAATTACTATGGGCTGATACGCAGATCCTGCCAGACTACGACATCCCCTTCTGGACCGCCATTTGTATTCACCACGAAGGTAAAACCAACCTGTTTCCCAGCATACTGTTTGAGATCAATACCTACCCCTTCTACAAAACCATCATAGTATTTACTCCATTCTGCCAGTACCTTTTCCTCGCTGCCCTCGACACTGAACAAAACCCTAGCCTTAAAGTTGCAACGGGTATCACCAAACGCACAACTGATTGCACTTCGCAGGTAACTTCCAGAAGGGATCATGATCGGTGAAAAACGAGCTCGGATTTCACCATCCTGTTGCTGTGGTGGAACCATCACTAGCGAATAACCAGCTACAATACCACTTTCCACCTTCGGATTTCTCTCTTGCAGGAAATAACCAGCCGGATCATTCGGTTTGGTTGGGCAATATAAAAGTCCGTTATTGTTGCTCCATACTGCACTACAAGGATTATCTACAAAACTAAAGCTATCCCCAGAACGAATCTTTACATAAAACGAGCGATCAGCACTGGTTCCCCAGCCAAAAACACCACCGCCGGCATTGCGTAATTTCCAGTAACTGATAAAAGAACGATTTGGTTCACCAGCAACAGGTTGAGGAGCTGTAAATTCTACGGATGCCAGTGCCATTTCGCCCGGATAAACCACCTGTCCCTCTTTGAGCAGTGGCACTTCTGTCTTTGCACCCAACTGGTCACCACCCACCCATACCAGCGAATAACTGCTGTTCCAGGTGCACTGCCCATTGTTTTTAATTGCCCAAATCTTCTTAAATACTGTCCCTGGTGGAATCATAACATCATCAGGAATCGTTACATCACCTAAAAAGGACAAGCTATCACAGAACCCTGTTAGGGGCGTATCTTGCGGCTGAACAACCCGGATTGTTGGACGCAGTGTTGGCGTCGGGATTATTTCACCGGCGGGTGGTGTTATTAACGTCACAGCAGAAGATGGCGACGATCGCGTAGCCTCCAACGCGGAAACCGTTTGCGCTACTGCAGTTGCGATACTATTCTGAGGTAATTCCGTAACAGTAATCGTTGTTCGTGGCATCGGCGTCGCAGGAACACACCCCCAAAGCCCCATCCCCAAAATTAAGGACGTCAGCAAAAACTTTTTCATGTTTTCCTCTAGGCGAAAGTACGCTTTCAAGCTCGCCCTTGCAAAGCGCTTATCAACATCCACCACCGAAACGGCTGATTCGAAAGCAGATATTGGGCACGAAACATGCCGGCCACCAGACGCATTATGGCAAACGCAGTACCCCACGTTAGCATCAACGCCAGCAAAGTCTGCCAGAGCGGAACATCTGTCAACAGCATACGCATTAGCATTCCAATTGCAGAAGTCAGAGGGAACAAACTTACCAAAACTGAAAGGACACCATCTGGCTCTCGCAACATAAACGGCAGTAAAGTCATAGGTGCCATGAGCGGCAACATCACTAAGATCAGCATCTGGTTAATAGCTCTGACACTTGTCGTTATCGCCCCTATTCCCGCCAGCAAGCTTGAATAGAGAACATAGGTAGGAATAAACAGGAGCACTACCCAAATCATCATTGAGGCGGACAGTTCAAGTTTCCCCAAGAATCCAAAAACACCGATATTCAGGTTACGGAAAGCCATAGCGATACCAAGCCAAACGATCACTTGCAACAAGCCAACCAATCCCAGGGCGACAATCTTACCAATCATCAACTGTCTGGGCGTAATTGAGGTGAGAAGAACCTCAATAATGCGGTTTTGTTTTTCTTTTGTTAATCCATTCAACATCAAACTGGCTGAACCATAGATAGCTAAAAATAGAAAAAAGTACAAAGCAAAAAACACCAGTACACTTGAAGGATCTTCAAAATCAAACCTGGGCTTAATAGAAAGATACATGATTCGTTTATGTTGTAACGGTAACGTAAACCGCTCTGTCAGTATTGCATTGTTATCCAATAAATTATAGTACAAGACCTCGCTCAGCGTCATCCGTTCCATAAAGCCAACTGTGGCTTCAGGATTCTGAAGGAAAACAATCACATTGCCTTCCTCAAGATAATCAACAGGCAAAATATAAACTACGCTGACTTCATCAAGCTCAAGAGCACTTTGTGCTTCAAACCGATTCGTAAAAATGCGCAATTGGTTTCTGAGACGAGAAGGGACATCGCGTACAATACCACTTTCATCCACCAGTCCTATTACCTCTGCAATTGCCGTGCTCTTTGGATCGAGAATCTTTTGAATGCTCTGTGTTTCGGATTGATTAGCCGTATTGTGCGGCAAAGAAAGCGTCATTACAAAGTACATTAAAAGTGGAATCAAAGGTGCCAGCAATAGCAAAATAATGAAAGTCGGGCTGAGAACAATGGATAAAAACTCAAATTTTATGACCAGCCATGTACGACGCATAAACTTATCCTCTACGCAGAAATTCATAGAGTTTCAAAGGCTTGCCATAACGCAGCATCCACCAACGGAATACATAGCCAACCAACACCAGCGAACCAACCGCACCAGTTATTGATAAGCCCACCGATAGGACAATTTGCCAAGACTGCACATCAGTTAAAGCAACTCGCAATGGCATCATGATTGCAGAAGTCAAAGGAACCAAACTCATTATTGTCACTAACCACCAGTTGGGATAATTAACCACAGTTCCCCAAACATACATCGGAAACATTACCACAAGTAAAAACAAACTGGAAATAAGCTGTGTGTATTTTTCATCCTCCATTACCGACGCAATCATTCCCATAAGCGCTGAAACCATAATGAATGTGAAAAACATCAAAACCACTGATAACCAAACAGGTAACCCTAACAGGTCACTGCTTGTGATGGAAGGAGTCACAGTCAAAGCAATTAAAACTGCCGCCAATGGATAGCTCATCCAGATGAACAATTGCGTCAGACCAACACACATGTTTGCCAGAACTTTCCCCATCATAAGACTCTGCGGGGGCACCGAAGTCACCAGAATTTCCAGCATGCGATTTTTTCTCTCTTCGGCTAAATGTTGCAACAAATAACCTCCGCTGGTAGTGATTGCAAGAACTAACATAATTCCCCCTACAAACGGAAAGACACTTTGCACCCATAAATAATTTCTTTCTTGAACGGATTGCTCTTCAGGCGAATGAATAACCAGCTTATACGGGCTAAACAACCGTTTTCGTACCTGAACCGGATAATTTGCAACCAAACTTTCCCGCAAGAATTGGGAAAAGCGTCTTTCGGCAAATACAGACGGCGGCTTTTTTGCCACCATCTGCACTTCACCAGTTGTCAGATAATCTTCAGCCAGTACATAATAAACCTGGATCTGATCAGTTTCCAATGCTTGACGCGCATCCTTTTCCTCTACATACGCCAGCACTTGGATACGATTCGCCAAACCTTCATTATTCGGTTCTATTTCCACTGCCACATTTTTCAGGAGACCTGACCGATCCACATATCCAACGGGGCTGGGATCATATTCAAGGTAGGCGCCGATTAAGAGAATCAATCCAAATGCCACCCCCAATAACGGCAGACTTAACAAAGCCAGAAAAAACCACTTTTGGTTGACCTGGCGCCAATACTCATAAGCAAATACCAACCAGAATTTCCTCATTCCACTGCCTTCGCATTTTTAACTATTTGAATAAAAATCTCATCAAGCGATGGCATCAGAGTTTGGAAATGTTCTATGGCAACATTCTTCTCCATCAACCAGCGCAAAAGCTGTTGAGGCGACACCTCTTTGCTGAGTGTCAGATGCACCCCTCCATTTACCTTCCTGACTGCCTCAACACCCGGCAATACCTCTGGAAACTCCGTCATAGGACTGACCAGCACTTCCCGCCCGGTAAATTGGCGGCGCACCTCAGCTACACTGCCATACAACATCACCTGACCCTGATGAATCAATACAACTCGGTCACAAAGTTCTTGCACCTGATGCATCTGATGACTGCACATCACCACAGTTGTACCGCGCTGTGTTTCTTCCCGCAACAGGTCCTTAACCATCTGGGTATTAATCGGGTCCAGGGCGCTGAAAGGCTCATCTATAATAATTACCTCTGGTCTGTGAACCAGCGTAGCAATCAACTGTGCTTTCTGCTGCATACCTTTGCTTAATTCTTTAAGCTTCTTTCTTTTATGTTCTGCAAGACCAAACTTTTCCAGAAAGTCAGTCACACGTCGCTGTGCTTCTTTTTTAGAAAGCCCCTTAAGGGTTGCCAGATAGACTAATGTCTCTTCCAAACGGGTTTCCTGATACAAACCGCGCTCTTCCGGTAAATATCCAATTCGATCGAGCTTGTTGGTATCAATTACACCACCCAGTACCGTCACACTTCCTGCATCGGGCTTGAAGATATCCAAAATGATACGGATAATGGTAGTCTTGCCAGCTCCATTGGGACCCAGCAACCCAAAGATTTCTCCGCTTTCAACAGAAAAAGATACGTCATTAACCACTCGTCGAGAATTAAAGGTTTTCGAAATGCTCTCTACCTCAATCGTCACCATTTTTTATTTCTCCCTGGGAAGATTGCATTGATTATAACAAAGCTTCCAACATACTCAACAAATCTCTTGTATTGCATTAAGAAAAGTTATAATAGTGTAACAAACACTCTATAGACAGAAAGGTAAAAAAACATGCCGCTTACCCCTCGCGAACGAGTGCTTGCCGCAATAAATCATGAGGAACCCGATCGTGTGCCAATTATTCTGGGCACCAGCAATACCACTGGCATCAAAATGCCAGCCTACCGTCGTCTTAAACAATTACTAGGATTTGAAGCTGAGGAACGGTATATCTACGATTGGCCCGAGCTGGGCACAGCGCTAATAGATGAACCTGTGCTGGAACGATTGCACAGTGATGCGCGCGGCGTTCTGGATCGCTTTCCTGAGGAAGTCTATAAACGCAATCGCGATCGTCCCCCGCACAGTCCATTTATTGATGATTGGGGTAGTGGACAAAAAGAAATTGAACCAGAAGTATGGTTTCCTGGTGTTCATCCAATGGCTGATGCCACAACTGTTGAAGAAATCGAGGCCTATCCCTGGCCAGACATGGATGATCCCACCCGCGTTGCCCACGTTCGAGCTCAGGCTCGCAAACTGCGGGAGGAAGATCGCTACGCGATCATTGGCACCCCTTGGCTGCTTTTTCCATTTGAGCGCGCTTTTGCCTTGCAGGGCATGGATAAATTCCTGATCAACCTGGCAACCAATCGTGACTTTGCCAAAGCACTGCTGGAAAAAATCGCTAGTTTGTGCAAGCAACTGATGGGACATTTTCTTGACGAAGCTGGTGACTTAATTGATATTATCAAAATCGGCGACGATTTGGGCACCCAGGAGAGCTTGCTGATTTCACCCAAAATGTATCGTGAAATTCTCAAACCGATACACGCCGATTTCATTGCATTCATCAAAAGCAAAACAAAAGCCAAAGTCTTTTTCCACACCGATGGTGACGTGTTCAACTTAATTGCTGTAGTTTCGCCAAAATAATGAGAGCATTGGGAAATCTGGTAGGATTTGTTTGCGACATATCCAAAAAGCCA
>Ga0068707_1001547_pt1 | contig 16110 bp, 15 predicted proteins | sample YNPNPMetaG_FD_66600 | JGI IMG/M metagenome (GOLD analysis project Ga0068707, IMG submission 66600) | Anoxygenic and chlorotrophic microbial mat microbial communities from Yellowstone National Park, USA - YNP NP MetaG | ecosystem: Environmental > Aquatic > Thermal springs > Hot (42-90C) >...
CGGATTTCACGATTAGTGGGGAGATCGCCCGGACGCATGTCGCCACGAGAGATTCGGCGGGCCGCCTTCGTCTTGGCCCGGTAGTACTCGGTCTCTTCGCGGAAATACATGAGCCGAGCCGCCTCCCATGCGATTCGCCGTCTTAATTTATCCTGCGACATGACGCTATCGACTATGCCTTCTCTCGGCAAGAGCAGAACAACCTCGCTTCACTCGGGGGGACCTGCTTGTCAGGTCCAGTGCGTAACGCTCGATCATCTATTCCGGTTCATCGGGCACGACGAGCGCGACCCGCGATACTACTCGGCGCCTTACCCAGCAAACCTGACGCACACGCTCGTTGTTCCATTGCGGTGGTTGTAACCTCAGTTGCAGACGGGGCCAATATTCCCACCTCAGAAGTCAGGAGCATTAATCCTTCACCTGGGTGGACAAGTACATCGGCAGTCCCATCTGCTCGATTTGATCCAATTGCTCCTCGATCCAGTTGATGTGATTATCCTCATCCTTGGCGATCGACTCAAGCAAATCACGGGTTACCGAGTCATTCAATTCGACCGCCAGTTGAATCGCCTTATTGTAGGACTTGAGGGCTCCCATTTCGGCCCCGAGGTCGGACTGAAGCTGCTTCTGGACGTCAGCTCCCACCCGCACGTCATTAAGCTGAGAGACGATCGGGGTGCCCTCAAGGAATATAATTCGCTCGATGAGGCTCTCTGCGTGCTTCATCTCCTGGCGTGATCGCTTTTCGACGGCTTCATGGAGCCTTTCGTAGCCCCAGTCGGCGCACATTTCAGCATGAACGACATACTGCACAATTGCCGTCAGTTCGTCTTTCAGCAGTTCGTTCAAAGTGACAAGGATTTTCTCATGGCCTTTCATGATTCACTCCTAGTACATTTTAATATCGGTAGAAACGACGCTTACATGCCAACGTGATGACGTCTTACATCCTAACGGATATTGTTGCGCATAAAGAACATGAGTCAAGTAGGCGCCATTCGAGTTATGACCACGTCTTATTTTTCGGTAAACTCCTGGCCTTTTATCCTTACGGTGGTGACTCTCTTCGCGACAAAGTTACGCACCGACTTACCCGCGCCAACCGACATTGTGGATTTTTGCAGTTTTTGCGATTATTCCGACTTACGATCATCTCAATTTGGGAAAGAGACCAATGAAAATACCGCTGCTTGTTCTTGGACTCATCCTTTTATCTATCTCTTCGGGTTGCGCCGGAGGATACGCGGTTTATCCGCCTTACGATGCGTCGCGGACGACCCGTCTTACCACTGGCGGCTTTGATCCGTATCCTGAAGATCGTTCCGCTCCCGCCATTGAGGGTGCACGTCCCCCCGGGTTTGAACATCCCATGAGCGAACCTGATCGCGTCCGCCGTAAGCCTTGGCTGCTCAATCAGTAAATGGTTGCTCTGACCGGCCACGTATGGTCGGTCAGGTGTGTAGGATGGCGGAAGTCCTCGCGTTTGATTAAACTATACACCGTGTTTGGGAAAACTCTTGTCCATGTCTCGCTTAAAGTCGGAGGAAGAACGATGTCCTTAACACGGCGTGATTCACTCAAGGTTGTCGGGGGTCTCTTATTCGCATCCTCGTTTCGGTCCCTTCTGGCGGAGGAAAACCGGCTTTACAAGATCGGTGCCTGCGACTGGTCGATTGGCGCGAGGCAGGATATTCGGGCATTTGAAGTAGCCAAGACAATTGGTCTTGATGGCGTCCAAGTCAGTTTTGGAGAGCCCGGGGGCGATTTCGACCTGCGCGACCCGAAAGTCCGGCAGCAATATGCGGAAGCCTCGTCGCAAACAGGTGTCGAGATTGCGTCGTTAGCGATGGGGGTTCTCAACAATATCCCATTCTCCAGTGACCCAAGGACGGTGGACTGGGTGAGCGAATGCATCGACGTGATGGCGGCCATGGGGCAAAAAATCGTCCTGCTGGCCTTCTTTGGAAAAGGCGATATTCGGGATAAGCGCGATTTGCAGGATGAGGTCATTCGTCGCCTGAAACAACTGGCCCCCAAAGCCGAGGAAAAACAGGTCATCCTCGGAATTGAAAGCACACTCAATGTCGATGACCATCTCCGGATTCTGGATGGCGTCGGTTCACCGGCGGTCAAAGTGTATTACGACGTAGCCAACATGCATTACGCTGGATATGACATTTTTGCCGAAATGCGACGCCTTGGGCGAGACCGCATTTGCCAGATCCATGTGAAGGAATATGACCATCTGCTCGGCCAGGGCCCAATCGACTTTCCCAAGATTCGCGACGTTTTGGGTGAAATCGGTTACTATGACTGGCTGATTATTGAAGCCGCCACCGTCAAGGGGCGATCCGTCGTGGACTGTTACCGCGATAATCAAAAATACTTGCGGTCACTATTTCCTACCGGCAAGACCGCGTAATGCGGTGTCTTGATAGATGTTTGGGGCAGATTTGACCTGGTGTGACCATCAAAATGGTGGGACGCGCTTGTCGCACCCGCCTTTCGGAGGGACCCGCTTGTCGGGTCCGGGGTACCATATTGGATAGTCCATACCAGTTCATCGGGCGTGACGAGCACGCCCCTACGAACGGACACAACGAAGGTACCTCTCGGACCCTCGGAGGGACCTGCTTGTCAGGTCCCTCCGAGGGGCGCGCTCGTCGCGTCTGCAGCAGAAGTATAGATAATCCATTCCACTTCAGCGGGGACGTAAGCGTGCCCATCCGATCGCCGCTCAAACCCGACAATTGGGTTCCACCAGGGGTAATGCGTTAGTAGCGCCAGGTCTACCAGGACTCATCAATTTCTGGTTACGGGTTCGTCCGGTTTAAGGGCCGTCATAGTCGAGTCGTTGTTCAGGTTGGGAGCGGATGGCAAAACCGGTGCCACGGTGTCTTGCTGCAGCGACGTTTCGGACGATCGTTGAGAAGTTTGCTCACCGCTTTGCTGACCAGTAGAGGCAGTTTGGACGCTTTGTTGACGCCGCTCGATTTCCTCCGAAAGCATTTCAACCTTGCGGAGTGTTTCCTGCATGTTCTCAAAATCAAGCAGGAGTGGTGGTTCTCCTTCGAAGATCACGGTGGCCATTCCTGCAATTCGCCAGCCATTGGCCTCTTTGCGAAGCATCCATGTGATTTCATCGGTGCGTGGTTCACCGCGAGAATCCAGATCGGTCCAGTGAGTTCGCACGCGTGCTCCGTCAGGTGCAAGATACTGAACATCTTGGAAGACTTCATAGCGTGCCGTGTCACTTCCGACAGGCGCAAATTGGCGGTTGAGTTGTCCTGCCTGTTTTCGTGCCTCATCAGAAAAGAGAGACACGACCTTGTCGTCATCCCCCGTCCGAACTGCCTCCAAAAACACCCGTACCGCAGAGATCGGGTCACCAGTGACATTCCGTAATGTCGCTTGGATGTCCTGGGCTTGTCCCGACGACGTGGGAGCTGTGGCCGCAGCACCGTGGTTGCCCGTCACTGCTTGCTGCTGCGACTGACCGCCATTGCAGCCAACAAGAATTGGGAGAATTACACAGAATGCAAAAGCTTGAGAAAAAATACGAGACGATGCGATCTTTCGACTTCCGTGCTGCGACATACAAAGAGACCTCCGTGTGACACTACAGTTACGTTTCGATTGCCATCATAGGCAATCTACTGACTGTGATCTTCAATTCTCGGTACCAGGACCTCTTGAGCCCAGTACAATCAGCCCCCTCACCCCTTGAATTGGAGGGAGCTGCTTGTCAGGTCCACCTCGCGGAGGGACCCGCTTGTCGGGTCCGTTGTTTTACGCCTGATCATCCATCCCTGTTCGGCGGGCATGGCGACCATGTCCATCCATGTTGCCACGCCACCGCCCAGCGGCTTTCCAAAGTTTCTCAATTTCCTCTTGTCGCGTCAAGGCGAATAGACTGAATGGCAGGAGTCGCGCCACCACTGCTGCGGGCGTTTACATCCCACAGGCTGGCCGCAATAATAGGAAGCTGCACCGTAACAAACGGGTGACTCGTCATCGTGAAAACAGACCGAATCCGAGCATGGAGCACAGCTATGGGTTTTGACACCGAATTGGATCTCAAAGCGTACATCCGCAGCATTGCCGATTTTCCGAAGCCCGGCATTCTGTTTCGGGATATCACCCCACTTCTGGCGTCCCCCAATGCATTGAAGGTGGCAATTCGCCGTCTAGCTGAGGCGGTTCGTGATCGGGATGTCGAAATGATTGCCGCGGCTGAGGCACGGGGATTCTTATTTGCCGCTCCTTTGGCCATCGAATTGAATGTTGGGCTTATCCCGATCCGTAAACCGGGAAAGTTGCCTTCCGACACAATTTCCCACAGCTATGCCCTGGAATATGGAACCGACACACTGGAAATGCACAAGGATGCTGTCAAGCCTGGAACGCGGGTTCTCGTTGTTGACGACTTGCTTGCCACAGGTGGAACGGTTGAAGCATGTTGTCGGCTGATAGAAAAGGCAGGGGGAATTGTTGTCGGATGCGCGTTCGTTATCGAGCTTTGCGACCTCAAGGGAGCGGAGCGGCTCTCGCGCTACCACCCCGTTAGCCTAATCAAATTCGCTGATGGCTAATTGAGGGACTGTTCTTCGAGGCCATGTTCAATCCCAGCTTGGGCTCGAAAAAGCGGTCAAGCAATTTGGGGTGCGCACTGAGGTCGAGATGAATAACGGAAGCGAAGACCCTCTCGTTGCCGAGAACATCATACTCAAACCCGGGTTCGACGATCAGTGGTGCCGAGACTGCTTCGGGTTGAAACCACCATTCTGGGTTTCGATAACCACGAAGCACGGTCCCGCTTTGTGTTAACCAGGTCCGTCGGATGACAGTTAACGTGACGGGCATCGGCTCGCCGAAGCGTGGAAGGCGGCGCGCCGCCGCGGGCAGCAAGCCGACACCCCGAACAAATTGCCCAGGTTGGACTTCCATCAACTGGCACAGATAAGCAGCTCCAGCCCCTTCTGCGTAGATCCTTCCACCATTTCGGATGTGATTCCGAATGGACGCCTTCAAACAGTGGTTCTCGGAAAGCTCTGTCGCATAGATGCCGGGTTGGCCACAACCTAAATAAATGACCTCAGTTCCGTCGGGAATGCGTTCATCTCTCAGCGGCGAAAAATCGACGATCCGTGCTCCACAGCGCTCCAAGGTCTCGAGTGAATCTTGAAAATAGCATGCAAAGACAGGGTCCCTTGCAATGGCCACCGTGATCCGCCCCCGACAATCCAGAATGGGCCATTCGTCCACCATGAGAGGCCGCCGGGCACTCTGCCGGAGAATCCGCTGAAACTGTAGCCGATTCCACCAGAGCTGTGCCGTTCCCTCGGTCCAAATTGCAAATTCCCCAACCAATTCAGCATTCTCAGGTGGCCTGGGATACAGGATTCCAAGAACCGGGACACCAAGGTAAATCTCAAAGTCGAGCATGTATTGAAGAGGCGGTACGGCCGAATCGGCCTCAACCAGCACCACCCCTTCCCACTTTTCATGACGAAGCAGATTAGTATCGGTGTACGCAGCAGAAAGAAGAAGTAATTTGGAAAGGCCCAACCAGTCACACAGCCTACCAAGTTGACCCGGCAGAGAGCGCCTGCGGTCATGCTCGCGGGCATCGAGGCATAGCTTTCCTGACTGCCCGTTGACCGCATCATTCGTCGTCTTCAGAAAATGACAGCCTTCGGCCTGACAAGTCGCCGGATTCTTGCCGGTTTGTCTCAAATCCTCCTTTTGCCCAACGGAGTAAACATCTGTACTATACTTCCCCAGAACAATAGCCAGGTCTGCGCCCGTGACACCGCGAACAAATGACATGCGACAGGCTGAAGGGGACATCAGCCAACTGTCGAGATGTCGCGGTGTGGAACCCGACCAGCGTTTGAGATCCTGAAATCCATCGAAGCTCGCGTGGGAGAGGAATGTCTGCGCATTAATCCCCCGGGCTGAAAGCCCTCGCAGGAAGATTCGGATAAATGGCCATGCGGGTGTCTCGCGGTCAACAGTTCCAATGGCCAGCCGCGGTATGGTGATCTGGGACATTAATTGGATCCAAACATGAAACAATCGTTACCTAACAACAAGATTAAGCCTCCTCGATGGCATTTTTCGGTGGCGCCGCAACATAGTCAAGCTAGCGAAATAATCTGGATGATGTCTTTGAGAGCGAACGCGACGTTTTTTCCCGCTCAATCGTAACGATTGCCCTGGGCAAATCCAGCAAGAGGGCACCTTCGTCCTAATGCGACAATGGCGAACCATGAATGCCTTGCCATGCCGGCAAAAGCAACACTTCGGCAACTCAAACGTCTTTCAACCGTAACACCGCTTGCCTCGCGCGTTCGAGAAATAGATGTTTCGGCTCACCCGACTCCAACCAGATGGGCGGCCCGAAAATCACCCTGGTCAACAAAGGGACGGGCAAGAACTCGCCGCGAGGAAGGATGCGGTTCATGTTGTCCAGATAAACCGGGACCAGCTCCAGTTCGGGCCGCCGCTTGGCCAGGTAATATAACCCACTCTTAAAGGGGGCGATATCCGGTCCGAGAGAACGGCCTCCCTCTGGGAATATGATAATGGAGTATTTGTCTCCCATTGCTGAGATAATCTCGCTGACGGGCGAGTGATGGACTTTGATCTCCTGACGGTCAATAAGCAGGGCGTTGAATACCTCTACGGACAGGTATTTTCTAACCGGATTGGCGACCCAGTAATCTTTGGCTGCAACCGGACGCGTCACGGCACGAACCCGCGGCGGGAGCGCCGCCCAAATGATGACAGCATCCAAATGGCTAGTGTGATTAGCAAAATAAACCCTTTGACATGTGTCGGGTTGGCAGTCCACCCAACGGATACTCGCACCGCTTAACATTCGGGCGATCAACGCGAGAATGACTCTCAATGCGGCTGTCATCATGCGGGTTCAATAGCGCGATCTGGCTGGAAGATGATTTGTGTCTAAACTATGGCAAAAGAATCGTCTCAACCCTGTTATTCCATTGTAGCCCGGCCTTTGTTGCCCAAAGACACCCACTCCGCAACAAAAAACCATCTCTCCCACCCATTTGCTGAACACACGTACGCGGTTTAGATTGAACATTTTCATGGTTGACAGCGTGACGCGACAGTCGCACTCCGAAAGGGAAGTCGGAGGGGCACGCTTGTCGTGCCCGATGAAGTGGAATGGATAGTCCAACGCTGTGCATCGGACCTGACAAGCAGGTCCCTCCGAGATTGGAGGCGCATGCTTGTCATGCCCGCGGAAGCGGAATGGATGCTCCAAAGTGGCACAATGGACGCGACAAGCGCGTCCCTCCGAGAGAGAAAGAGAGTATAGGAGGGGCACGCTTGTCGTGCCCGCGGAAGTCGGGCAGAGGCTTGAACCTAGCGGTGGAAAACAATCACAGGCCGTATTGGAAGCAGTTTTTCGGAGACGGGATATGCGCGTTCTTGTTGTTGGTGGCGCCGGGTATATTGGCTCGCATGCGGTAAAGATGCTACGCGAAACGGGGCATACACCCGTCGTCGTGGATAATCTGAGTCGTGGTCATCGGCAGGCTGTTCCTGACGGTGTTCCGTTATATCAAATGTCTGGAGGTGACATGGAGCCGATTCAAGATATCTTGAAAAGGCATGCGATCGAGTGCGTGATGCATTTCGCGGCATTTGCTTATGTTGGAGAGTCGGTCGAACAACCACTGGCCTACTATCAAAACAACGTTGCCGAGACGATTCGGCTCCTTCAGGCCATGGAGGCCGTAGGGGTTGAGAGAATCGTCTTTAGCTCAACTTGCGCCACCTATGGCGAGCCTGCGAGAATTCCAATCACTGAAGACCTCCCTCAAGAGCCGATCAACCCTTATGGCCGGTCCAAGCTCATGGTTGAGAAGATTCTCGCCGATTACGCCGCGAGCCATCCGCAATTTTCCTATGCAGCCCTTCGGTATTTTAATGTGGCCGGGGCAGCCCGGGATGGAACACTCGGTGAAGACCATCGGCCCGAGACTCATCTCATCCCGTCGGTTCTCTTGACAGTGTTAGGGCAGCGTGACCGTATTGTTGTATTCGGCACAGACTATCCTACTCCTGACGGAACATGCATCCGCGACTACATTCATGTTGAAGACCTGTGCGCCGCCCACATCTTGGTTATGGAGCAGCTTCGGCCCGGAAAGGCTTGTATCTACAATCTTGGCATTGGCCGCGGTTACTCGGTAAAAGAGGTTATCGACGCCGTGCAATGCGTCACCGGAAAGGCTGTCCCAGTTGAATACGGTCCACGCCGTCCTGGCGACCCGGCCGTCCTTTATGCGGATGCGACGAAGATCCGCACCGAATTGGGATGGCAGCCGCAGGTCACATCTATCGAAGAAATCGTTGAAACGGCTTGGCGATGGCACATGAGACATCCCACAGGTTATGGGAGTTGAAAAGGCCTGGTTACTTGTAAGCGTATCTTTTTTTGAATGATGGATAACTGTGGAGGCCGGAAAATGAAGTTAGTACTCGTTGTAATCTTTGATTTGGCCATGTTCTTCGGTTTGGCGGCTTTGGCGAGCGAACCTCCGAAATCGCTTGAGGACATCCTCCTGGCGGGAGCAGAACCGCAGGTGATAGGGACCGGTTACGGATTCTGTGAAGGGCCGGCCGCTGACGGCGACGGTAACGTCTATTTCTCGGACGGCAAGAACGATTCGATATGGGTCTATCGGATCGGCAAAGGCGTCGAATTATTTGCCAACGATAGCACCGACGCAAACGGAATGATGTTCAATAGCAAGGGTGAATTATATGTGTGTGAAGGTGCAGCCCGTCGCGTCGTAGCAATTGATGTCAAAACCAAGAACAAGCGGGTCCTGGCCGACAGGTTCGAAGGGATCTCATTCAACGAGCCGAACGATCTCACGATTGATCAGTTCGATGGATTTTATTTTACCGATCCCAACTATCGTCACCGGGGGCAACCGTCGCTCATGAAGGAGGACGTGTACTATGTCAGTGCCGATGGTAAGGTATCGCGCGTGTCCCAGGTTTGCATTAAACCAAACGGCATTCTTTTGACACCGGACAACAAGACCCTGTACCTGGCAGACAACGCTGGCGGTGTGATCTACCGGTATGATGTCATCGCTCCCGGTCAATTGGCAAATGAAAGAAAGTGGATTGACCTTGGTGCCCATCCGGACGGTCTCACGCTTGATGAGTTCGGCGATTTGTACGTTGCATGCGGGCGCGCGGGGATCAAGGTTTACTCCAAAGAGGGCAACGCCATAGGAACAATAACACTGCCTTACGCCTCGAACTGCGTTTTTGGTGGGAAGGACTTTCGGACGCTCTTTGTGACCTCCGCTGATAAGTTTTACGCCATTCCAACGAAGGTCCGCGGGATGTTGCCACCGGTTTTGCAAAAACGGGAATGACTCATCGAAGGACCTCATAGGCGCCGCCGCGTCGAGTTTGAGAGCGGTTCTCGCGAAACCGTTTCGCAGCACTTTTCAAGGCAGCGAAGCAGGACGTATGCCACCGCGGGCGGGATAATGATCGCCATTATCTGCTTGCAACGATCTTCGCCTTTCAAGTCCTATTGTGCTGCAACTATCGTTGCGGCAAGAACAACGATTAAGCCCGCTGGATTCTCGACATGCTTTAAATTCCCGGACAGCCTCATTGACTTGACAACGCAATTGCAAGTAACGACCATAAGACTGCGGCCTTTCTCCGAAGGATCTTGACGAAAGGCTCTGCTTCCTGTGATTGGTCATGATTGGCACGAGTTGCGGTCCCTTGGTGATTCAATTGAGAAAGGATATTGAGATGGCACGTTCGCTTCTTAGCAGCAATCGGAGGCAATTTTTGGCCGGTACCAGTGCATTGGCCGTTGGAGCTGCAACCTCGGCATACGGCGTCCCGGCCGTCCATGCGGCAGAGGATAACACGATCCGATTGGCACTGATTGGATGCGGTTCGCGCGGAGCCGGTGCCGTGGCTGATGCGATGAGCACGCGGGATATGGGACCAATCAAACTCTACGCTATGGCTGATATCGACGAGGCCCGCATGCAAGCCTCTCACAAGGCCTTGCAAGAAAAATTCGGAGATGACGTCGATGTCCCAGCGGATCGGCAATTCACGGGGTTTGATGGATACAAAAAGGCGATTGACATCCTGCGCCCAGGGGACATTGCCATGTGTACGACGCGGGCCTACATACGCCCGCTGCATGTCGAGTATGCCGTAAGCCGCGGGATAAATGTATTCATGGAGAAGCCCTTTGCTCCCGATCCTGTCGGTTTGCGGCGGCTGCTGAAGGCTGGTGAAGAGGCGGAGAAAAAGGGCGTCAAGATTGCCGCCGGCTTGCAGTGTCGGCATTCACCAGCGCGGGCTGCTCTCATTGAGAAGATCAAGAGTGGAGAAATGGGCGAGTTGATTTGCATCCGCGCTAACCGGCTGGGCGGGAGAAGCTGGTTGGGGCCTGTCGGCGACAAAGCCAACAATATGCTCGAACAATTAAAGTTCGGACGGATTCATCTTTTCTGGGTCGGTTCTGGCCATTTCGTCGATTACTTGATTCATCAAATCGACGAGTGCTGCTGGTTGATGGATTCCTGGCCGGTTTCCTGTCACGGAATGGGAGGTCGTGAGGTCGGCAGCACCGATCGCGGACAAAACCTGGATGTGTATTCCTTGGAATACACGTTCGCCGATGGCCGGAAGGCCTTCTGCGGTTTCCGCCGCGCTCTCGACGGCCATTCGGAGTTCGCCACATTCGTTCATTGTGCCAAGAAAGCCGGCCAATTTTCGGGCAACGTTCACGCGGCCACGGTGCACATCTTCAAAGATCAGCGAATTTCGAACGACAATATCGAATGGTCTCCCGAACCGGACAAGTATAGTCCGTGGGTTTACGAATGGCGGGACTTTATTACGAGTATCCGGACTGATCGTCCCCATAACGAATGCAAGCGGGCCGTTTACTCGGACTTTACCACACTGATGGGTCGCGCGGCCGCACATTTGAACCGCATTGTGACTTGGGACGAAGTTTTTAATTCACAGTTTCAGTTCTGCAGTTACCTCGACAAGCTGGATTACGATTCGCCGCCGCCGGTCACGGCAGATGAAAATGGCTACTTCCCGGCGCCAATTGCCAAACAGTGGAACGAACTGTGATTTTGCATTCCCACCCGATGCAGGAAATGGGCATCGGCCGTTTTTTTCAGTGTGGGAGGCAAACCGTAACCGATCTGGCTTTCGAAAATGGCTTTTTGGCGGTAGTCGCTGCCGACAATAAAAACAGATTCCTTTGTCGCCTCGTGTTTCCGCTGCGGGCGAGAGGCGATTTTGATGTTTTTTGCGCTAATGTGGCATCGGACAGGAGACGAGCATCATGTGGCAATGACCGCTGAGATTATAGCGGTACTGGGGAGGAACGAAGCATGTTGTACCAATCGAAAGGCGAAAATTTTTCTTGTCGGGACCGCATCGTTTTGTCGCTGGGAGTTATTTTTCTGATCAGCCTATGTCAGCGGCTTTCCGGGTCCGAAACGGCTTCGGCGTCGCCCAACGCGATGAGGAAGCCCAACATTTTGGTCATTTTCACCGATGATCACGGTTGGGCCGATCTGGGGGCCCACGGGGTGGACAAGGACATCCACACGCCCCATCTCGACCAGCTTGTCCGGGACGGGGTGCTCTTTCGCCGAGGTTACGTCACGGCCCCGCAATGTGTACCCTCACGGGCAGGGCTTATCACCGGCACCCATCAGAATCGGTTTGGTGTGGAAGACAACCATAAGGGGCCTTTGCCTCTAGAGGTCACTACGCTACCCGAGCGGCTCAAGCGGGCTGGTTACGTGACGGGAATGGCCGGAAAATGGCACCTTGATGTCGTTCGGGAAACCAAGGGGCAAGGGGCTATCCAGAGGGCGGATCCCCGCTTCTTACCTCACGCTCATGGTTTCGACGAGTATTGGTGCGGAAATATCCGGAATTATTACGCATCCCATGCACTCGACGGAACACCACTCCCAAATCCCCCGCAACTTGTCGAGGACAACCGCTTTCGGATCACGGTGCAAACGGAGGCCGCGTTGAGTTTCTTGGACCGCCGCGCTCAAAAGCCGGACGAACCCTGGTTCTTCTACCTGGCCTGGTTTGCACCGCACGTACCGCTCGAGGCCCCTGAGCCATGGTTTTCGCAAACGCCTAGTCACCTGCCAAAAGAGCGCCGGCAGGCCCTGGCCATGATCGCGGCCATGGACGAAGGCCTGGGTGCTATTCGCGAGAAGATTCGTGCCATGGGCCAGGAGCATTATACGCTCATCTTCTTTATCAGTGACAATGGGGCCCCGATTCGTCCCGGGGCTTGGGATGGTTCATTAAACACACCTCTCATTGGCGAAAAAGGGATGCTGACCGATGGCGGCGTCCGTGTCCCCTTTGTGGCTGCATGGCCCGGAAAGATCCCTGCCGGACTGGTCTTCGAGCATCCGGTCAGCAGCCTGGATGTGGCGGCCACGGCGGTGGCTCTTGCGGGACTGCCCCACGATGATCAGCTCGATGGGGTGAATCTCATGCCGTATCTGACGGGGGAAAAAGATGGCCCACCCCATGAATGCCTTTTCTGGCGGTGGCGATCTCAGGCTGCGGTACTCGAGTTCCCTTGGAAATTGATTCATCTTGGGAGCGATCAACGATTTCTCTTTGACGTCACAGACCCACAAGGAGAGACGGTCAACCTCATCGAGCAACACCCCGACGTGGCGGCTCGACTTGAGCAGAAATTGACGACCTGGGAGGCCGGGCTCTATCCTCCGGGGGGACCAGAATCCTTGAATCCTCAGGACAAATACTTCTTCGACACGCATGTTCTCAAGTCAGCAAGCGGGCTGCGGCCGGCCCCGCAGTCGGAGAAGGGTATTCAGGGTTGGATCGTCCGCAACGGGACTGCGGTTGCAGAAAGCAATGGGTTGGTGATCACGACTGAGGAGCAGGGCGGGAAGATGGCTCGGTCTTTCCTCGCACAAGCCGGGCTTGACCTTCCTGGCCCAGTTGCCGTTACTGTTACACTTCATGCTGCCGCAGAGGGCGAAATGACTTTCGCGTGGCGGACCAGCGGGGAAGCCGATTTCCGGCCGGAAAACAAGGTAACGGCTGCCTGGGCAGGTGGCGACGTGCCGCAGAATGTTGAAGCCCAGCTTCCAGTGGTCGGTCGTCTGATCCATCTGCGCATCCTACCCAGTCATACGAAAGGGCTTTGCATCCAGCGGATCACACTTCGTGCCGCGAACGGCCAGGAAAGGACATGGAGTTTCGTGACAAGTGGACAGAATTAGAGACCGCTGAATGGAAACTGCGGGTGGCCCAAGAGTGCTTTCATAGATTCTTATTGCGAGACGCCTTGAGAAGCGGAAGGCCCTGCCTTCATTCCAAACTTACGCGGGCAGGGTAGCATGTGAATGCCATGGCTCGGGGCAGGATTTACCTTGAACCGGCAACCTGCAGGCTATCGATCATGGCGTGGAAAGCGGATTCGTTCTCGGCCACGGTCTTTTCAGGACCATAAAACTTCACGAAATAAAGAAAGCCATCGTTGCACTCAATAATGGCTCCCAGCATTCGGTAGCCGGTTCTTTCGATCACGCGCTCCATCGTTGGGCCGACTGGTTCGAGGTAAGTGCCACTGACATCCACGATGTGAACTTTCTGGCCGATAGTTTCAAGCTGTTTTTGTACAACCGCGTTGCTTTCGTCCTGTCCTGGTGGAAGCCGAAACTGTCGGACCCACCGTTCGATGTTTGCCTTGACACCTCCACCTGCCGTCATGAATGTGATCCGGGCATCGGGTTCGCCTTCCAGAGTTGATGGGACTGCGAACTCGTGCTCGATGAATGGGACAGCTGGGATTTTGCTGACCCAGTGCTGGGGGATAGTCACCTTAAACCGTTTTCCTAACACAATTTCCCGGGCGCCTTGAGTTGTTTCGGCATCGGCATCTTTACGGTTTTCCGCAGTAATGGGAGTCTCCGGCTTGGGCGGCAAGGGGCCGGTTTCGGGTGTTTCCTCGGATGAATCGACCGTTGCCGGAGCATTAGCCGATGGTTCTGAACGGATGATCACGGTCTCTTGCGGTTCGTAAGGAACCCCGGTTTGTTGCGCATCTCGACAACTTACGTTTAGGCTCAAAAGGATGGCCGCCCCTACTACCAGCAAATGTTTAGCAGGTTTCATTGATTTCTGCTGTGAAATGAGTTTTTTCATTGTTGGACTTGGCAATAATCAAATCGGCAACATGGTATTGGGGCCAGATTTCGGACTCTCCGGCCCATAGGCACGTCAACCTTTCGTTTCCCAACATGGTTAGGCGGACAGGAGGACGTCTTTAGGAAGCTCGATCAGTCTCCAATCAACTCTCGTAGCGCCTCAAGCACCTGGGCATCGTGTCCGTCGACCTGAACATTCTTCCAGACCTTTCTCACAACACCTTCAGAGTCGATAAGGAATGTTGATCGCTGAATTCCCATCGATTTCTTGCCGAAGCGAACCTTTTCCCTCCAAGCACCGTAGGCCTCAGCCACGGCATGATCCACATCAGCCAGGAGAGGAAAATTAAGATTGTACTTTTCGCGAAACTTCTTGTGGCTTTCCACCGTGTCGGGGCTTACGCCAAGGACCACCGCACCGAGCTTTTCCATCTGCTGTTTGAGGTCGCGGAAGGAGCAGGCCTCTCGCGTGCATCCTGGGGTGTCATCCTTGGGATAAAAGTAAAGCACAACCGGAGAGCCGCGGAAGCGACTCAGTCGTATCTCCTGATCCTGATCGGACAGGAGAACGAAATCAGGGGCAGTTTGACCAACCTCAATCCAGTTTGACATGGTTTATCCTTTCGTTTCACCCTTCAAAACACGAGCAAGCTGACTCTTCGGTCATTATAGGGGCCGGGAAAAGCCGCGGCGAAATCTCTGGAAGAGACGGAGGGGAACTGGAAGTCAAGATCGACCCCTGAATCGACCGATAAGAAATCTGCCCGCAAACGGCTTGATTTTCTTGCAAACGCGATCTATATTAGCGTGTGTTGAGTGGAGATTCTTTGGACGAGTGCAGATGATTACGTGCTGCAAGACCTATTACTGGTTTTATTTTAGCCCGCAGGGTTGCGGGGCCGGTGGAGGTCTGTAGCACGAAGAGTTGATTGAGACAGACACGAAATAAGCCCTGGCAACCCATGAGGTCGCCAGGGCTTTTTTGTTTTTGGTGTTTCTGACTTGCGGGCGAGATTAGCCTGAGGGTTGTCCTTGGTGTTGGAGGTTTGTCTGATGATTGTCGTCATGAAGCGCGGCGCGTCACAATCGGAGATTGAGTACGTCGTTGATCGGGTCCGGGCATTCGGACTGCGTGCCCACGTGATTTACGGAACTGAAAGAACGGTCATTGCAGCCATTGGGGACAAGCGCGATGAGCATCGGGCTTCGCTGGAAAGTTGCCCAGGCGTCGCGGAAGTGATCCCCATCCTGGCGCCGTACAAGGTCGCCAGTCTGGAAGTCAAGCCTGAACATACTGTCGTCCGTGTGGGGCCTTTCGTTGCCGGCAATTCGCACATCGGTGTCATTGCCGGTCCCTGTTCAGTCGAATCGGAGGAGCAAACGCTGTCCACAGCCCGCGCGGTCAAAGCTGCCGGTGCAACGGCCCTGCGGGGTGGTGCCTTCAAGCCAAGGACCAGTCCCTACAGCTTCCAGGGGTTGAAAAAAGAAGGCCTCAGGATCCTGGCATCGGCCCGTCAGGAGACCGGTTTGCCGATCGTCACAGAAGTCATCACTCCCGTCGATGTGGGCGTTGTGGCGGACTATGCCGACATTTTGCAAATTGGGGCACGAAATATGCAGAATTACTGCCTTCTGGAAGAAGCAGGGCAGGCCGGCAAACCAGTTCTTTTGAAGCGTGGCCCGGCGGCCACCGCAGAGGAGCTGCTCCTGGCCGCCGAATACGTCCTGAATACAGGTAATCACAACGTGATCCTTTGCGAAAGGGGTATCCGGACTTTCGAGGTCCACACGCGATACACACTGTCCCTGGCAACGGTCGTCTGGCTCCATCAAC
>Ga0068707_1001548_pt1 | contig 16099 bp, 20 predicted proteins | sample YNPNPMetaG_FD_66600 | JGI IMG/M metagenome (GOLD analysis project Ga0068707, IMG submission 66600) | Anoxygenic and chlorotrophic microbial mat microbial communities from Yellowstone National Park, USA - YNP NP MetaG | ecosystem: Environmental > Aquatic > Thermal springs > Hot (42-90C) >...
TGTTGGCCCGCTTGCCGCACCGGGCATCACCAGCCGACGGTTGCGTTCCATTGCCCGTGTGGTCGGCGTTTGCCTTGAGTGCCGGCCTAGTAGCGATCCTCCTGATGCACGGAAAGCCTGTCGAGAAAGATCGTTACGTCCGGTCTAGGAAGACCAGATCACTGCGGTCGCAGTCGTTTAGCGACCTCATTTGCTCCGGCCGCTCGATTCGATCCGGGTTGGCACTGATGAGAACTCATCGGGTGCGTCCCAGCGACAGGACGCCGCAGCATTCGAGGGGGTCCGCAGCCTATTGCGGCCCCGGCCCGAACAAACTAAGTACCAACCCTATCGAAGCTCGGTCTATACCCGTCTCACGAGCAATGTCCGCCGCACCCAAACCTGCCCTCGCGGCCACAAGAATACGCTCCACGTCTGCACTGAGTGCGGCGGTCGCCGGCCGTGCGGGTTCATTCACGAAGCCGGCGTTGGGTGTTTGAGAAGAAACGTGCATCGCCGCGCTGCGAAGTTCCTCGAGCTTTCGGTCCGCCAACTCAAGCAGGATCCGGATTTCCCGGAGCCGAACGTCGATTGCGGCTGAGGCCTCACTTGCATGCTCCTGCAATCTTTGTATCAAGAGAGCGGCGGATTCCTCCACGGCCTGAAGCTCCACCGCAATCAGCCGTTCGTGTTCTTTCCTGATGAAAGAGTTCCTGAGCACGGCGGCGGCGATCACCGTCCCCGACAGGAGCAAGATGCAAACGGCCGTCAGGGCTGCAAACGCACTGTTGCTCAACTCAAGCCCTCGCGTCCAATATATGATGCTCCGACGGTTCCGAAGATTCGGACTGCGGCTCCTGTTGCGGGTGTGCGGACTTCTCGGCGATCGGGCGTCTTGCCTTGCCTGCCGCGTTACCTCTGTCGGAGGTAGACTTGTTGTGCCGCGAAACGTTGCCTTGGGCCGCTTCCACCGACTGCGAAGCTATCTGATCTTCCGAGCCGGCGCCCGCCTTTTGCTTTTCGGGCCTTCCTCGCTCAATCTGTCTTGCCCGGTCGGCCGCGCCGGCCGGATCCGTAAGACGCATGTCCATTGTTCTCACCCCAATATCAGCTTCGTCGAACCGGCGGCCTTCTTGCTTGTGTGCGATCGTCTAGGCCGCCAGCAGGAGTTCCGCGTGACGCGCCAGTTTGCCGTGCAGCCGAATGGTCGCCTTGGCGTGTATCTGGCAGACTCGCGATTCCGTAACTCCAAGGACCGCAGCAATCTCTTTCAGGGTAAGCTCGTCGCCATAGTACAGACTGAGAACCAGCTTTTCCCGCTCGGGCAGCTCTCCTATTGCTCTTGCAAGCACGCGCCATTTCTCCGCCGTCTCCGCCGACCTCTGCGGGTCACAACCGTCAGGGGCCGCAATTTGGTCGCCGTCAGGGCCGAGTCCGCCACCCGCGAGGAGTTCCTCCAACGAACATACGATTGACTGAGCTATTTCGCCTAGGGTCTCGTTCAACTCGTCCACCGTGATGCCGATCTCCGCCGCGACTTCCTCATCGGACGCAGGTCGGGCCAAGACGGCCTCCAACCCAGCATATGCCTTTCTTATGCATTGCTCTTTCGCTCTCACCGAACGTGGAGCCCAGTCCAGTGCTTTGAGAGCGTCCAGCACCGCTCCCCTGATTCGCGGTATTGCATAGGTCGCAAACTCCACCCCGACGTCGGGATCATAGCGGTCGACGGCGTCTATGAGTCCGACTGCGGCGTGTCCGAGCAAGTCTTCGTAACTAACCACCGAGTTCGGGCGGAGCAGCAGACGGTCGACAACGTAGCGCGCGAGGTGGGCATAGGAGAGGATGATTTGTTGTCTGGCATCCTCGTCTCGCTGAACTCTCCAGCGCCGCCACAATTCCGCGATAGGTGCCATCAGACTTCTCCGGTCCGGCCGGACGTACGCCCGGCTCTCTTATCAGCAGCCGATTTGTCCTCGGCCGCGAACAATAGCAGAGCGTGCATAAGCGACTGAATCTTCCACAGAACCAAGAACGCGGCAACGGCTCTCAACACGGCTTCGAGAGCACCGGTGCCGTGCCAAAGACTCAACACTCCCACCACAGCGAAACCTAGGAGCGATATGACTAGACTTATAATCCGCCAAAACCCTTCCATGCATTACGTCTCTGAGAACGATTCTGTCCTGAGTCGGCTGGGCCTGCGCACTACGCCGTTGTTATGCGCCGCCTGTCGTTTCTCGACGCAACTGCTCGCGCGAGCCTGCGCAAAGCCTTACAAGCCGCAGCGCCGGGGTGACTGAGCACGGCCGGACGGTGATTCACTGCGGGGTACCTGAGCGCAGGGTCGAAAGCGACCCAATCCCAAGTCGTGAAGCCCCATCCCAGAAACCTGTGCGCAACGCTGTTAAGCGTCTGAACCACGGCCTCGGCCTCGGATTCGCACGCAACCTGATTCACCACCAGCCAAAGCCGGTTGTGCTCTACGAGCCGAGAAATCGTCTTCGCAGCGGCATAGGTGTCCTGCAGGGCCGTAGGCTCGGAGGAAGTCACCAACAGGATCTTGGACGCCGACCTGAGAAAGTCGGTGACGTTGCGCCCGATTCCGGGGCTGGTGTCCACGACTACGAAGTCGAAACGACGGTAGTAGTCGGCCAGCTTGTTCAAGAGCAGTTCGCGCTCCGCATCCCGTGCCTCGGCAAGCTCCCGGACGCCGGACCCGCCCGAGATCACAAAGACGCTATTGGGTCCCTGGATCGTTACGTCTTCGGCGGTGTAGCCGCCCACAAGCAGATGTCCAAGATGCCGTGTCGGACTCAGCCCGAGGACGACGTCCACATTCGACAGACCTAAATCGGCGTCAACGATCAGTACACGCTTCGAAAACGCCGCAAGAGCTGCAGCAAGATTGACGGCAAGCGTCGTCTTGCCCACCCCGCCTTTGCCGCTGGTGACCGCGATTACGTCTGGATCCCCCGATGGAGCAAACTCGGGACAAAACGCCTGCGCGCAGTCCGCACCGATGCCCGCGACCAGATCGCGAAGCTTGGAAGCTTGGTCAATCATAGCCGACCCTGCCACACCGCCTCCGCCAGCCGCTCGCCGTCCGCAAGCATCAGATCGTCGGGCACCTCCTGACCAATCGTGACGTATGAGAACGGCAGAAGGCTGAACATTGCAAGTTCCAATATGCATCCCGTTCGCGAACATTCGTCCAGCTTCGTAAGAAGCAGCCTGTCTGCTCCGAGTCGACTGAAAGCTACGATGGTTTCATGCTGGGCTTCAACGCTTGACGATGCGGAAACCGCCAGATGCACCTCTGTCGGCCGTGCGGGCTTCAACATCGCATTCAGTTCCTCGATCTGTTTGTGGTTGCGCTGACTCCTGCCTACCGTGTCAATAAGTATCAGGTCCTTGTCCGAGTGCTTTGCAATTAGGGGCTCCACGTCTTCCGGCTCGAGCGCGGTCTCCAAAGGAATATTGAGTATTCGTGCATAGGTTGCGAGTTGTTCAACCGCGCCTATGCGATAAGTATCAAGCGTCACCAGCGCCACCTTGGCGGAGTTCACGAGTGAGTATTGCGAGGCCAGCTTTGCGATTGTGGTGGTTTTCCCGGTACCCGTAGGACCCACCAACGCAACCCTTGCTTGGCCTTGCTTCAGGTCGATCGGCCCCGAACATTGGATTCTCGCCCGCAGGCCCTCAAGAACCTCCCTCATTCCGGCGTCTTCGCCTTTGACCAAAGCCCGCACCAGTTTCTCCGAGACCCCGTTCCTAACCAGTCTTGCAGCAGCGGCCGGAAGCTTGCACCCCGACGGAGATTGCATCCTCTCGTCGATTCGAGCCAACAGCGTCCGCATCTCGGTGAGTTCACGGGTGACCTGAGCGTCGGCGGCTTTTGCGGCGGCCGGGGTTTCTATCGCGCATAGGCGTGCTTCGTCACGTGGCGGAGAGCAACTTGGTGCGTCGGCGGCGGCAAGCAGCTCGACCGCACGCTTGCGCCGAATGCCGAGCCAGTTCGGCTCTTCGAGTTGCTTCGTATACAATACGGCAAAGTCGGCGCCGAGTTGCCTCTTGGCTTCATCAAGGGCCCTATGCAGATTGCAGGACCTGACTCGGACCACTCTCATCATCTATGCTCACCATTCCGACTGTTTCCAGCTTTGCTTCCGGGCTTATCTCGTTGTATGACAGGATCCACAAGTTCGAGGCCATCCGTTCGACCAGCCTGCGGAAGTGCATTCGAGTGCGCGGCGAACACAGTATCACGGGAACTTGGCCCAAGGCGGCCATTCGCTCTACCTGCATGCGTGTAGCCTCGAGTATCTTGCGAGCTACGTCCGGGGCCAGGACAAGCTGGGTTCCCACATCCGTCTGCCGTATGCCGTCCGCCAGGACTTGCTCAAGCGTCGGGGCCAACGTCAGCGCCCTCACGACGCCGTCATCGCTGCGACATAATTCGGTTATCTGACGGCACAGCGCGCTCCGCACGTACTCGGTCAGCGCGTCCGGGTCTTTCGTCAATCGGGCCGCGTCCGCCAACTCTTCTAGGATGGTCTGAAGGTCGCGTATCGGTATCCTCTCGGACAACAGGTTCTGCAGAACTTTCTGCACGTCGCCCAGCGACAGCAAGCCCGGAATCAACTCCTCAACGAGCGCGGGCGCGTACTCCTTGACGGTATCCACCAGGACCTGCGTGTCCTGTCGCGTGAGTATGTCGGCTGCGTGTCTGCGAATGAGTTCCGTAAGATGAGTTATCAGCACGGTAGTAGGATCTACGACCGTGCAGCCTTCGATCTCGGCTTCGGATCGTTGGGCCTCGGATATCCAAACCGCGGGCAAGCCGAATGCCGGCTCGACGGTCTCGATCCCCCGAAGCTCTCCGGTGCGCCCATCGGGGCTCATCGCGAGAAGTCTGCCCGGATAGATTTCCCCTGTGGCTATCTCGATGCCCCGCAGTTTGAAGCGGTAAGCGTTGGGCTTGAGCTGCATGTTGTCGCGCACTCTGATAGCCGGCACAAGCAGTCCCAAATCGACTGCGGCCTGCCTTCTGACCGATGTAATGCGTTCCAACAAGTCCCCGCCCTGCTTCACATCCGCCAGCGGTATCAACCCGTAGCCAAGCTCAACCTCGATGGGCTCCACGCCGAGAAGTTCCGTCATACGTTCCGGAGGTTTGGGCGGTTCGGCCGATTGGGCAGTCCCGGTCGGAGCAAGACTTGTCTGCCTCTTCAACACATAAACCAGCGCCGCACCTCCGGCTCCCGCCATCAGGAACGGCAGCTTGGGAAGACCCGGGATCAATACTAGGCAACCACATACCGCAGCAGCGATGGAAAGTGCTTTCGGCTGAGAAAGGATCTCGCCCGCCATCTCCAGCCCGAGATTATGCTCGGACGCCGCTTTCGTTACCATCAGTCCGGCGGCGGTCGAGATAAGCAAGGCGGGAATCTGGATTAGCAGACCCTCGCCCACCGTAAGTAGCGTATAGGTCTGCAGGGCATCGACAAGACCCAACCCTCGCTGGGTGACGCCAACAAGGAATCCACCCAATATGTTGACCAGTATCGTCACGACGGCGGCGACGGCGTCTCCGCGCACGAACTTGCTGGCACCGTCCATGGCTCCATAGAAGTCGGCCTCGCGGCTGATGGCGGCTCGTCGATTCTGAGCTTCCTTCTCATCGATTATGCCTGCGTTCAAGTCCGCGTCGATCGCCATTTGTTTTCCCGGCATGGCGTCGAGAGTGAATCTTGCCGCCACCTCTGCCACTCGGCCGGTACCGTTTGTGATTACTACAAACTGGATTATTACGAGTATGACAAACACGACCAGACCGACCACGTAGTTGCCGCCGACCACAACGCCTCCGAACGCTGAGATCAGCGCTCCCGCGTCTCCGTTGAGCAGTATCAGCCTTGTTGCCGAGATGTTGAGCGCCAGTCGAAAAAGCGTCGTCACCAGCAACATCGACGGAAAAGATGCAAACTGCAGCGGCTGGGTAGTATACACCGATACAAGCAGCACACCCACCGCACCTGTTATGTTCAGGGTGAGCAGCATGTCAAGGAGCCAAGGCGGCATGGGTATGACGAGCATGCCCATCACGACTACCGCCGCCGCCCCAACCATTAGGTCGGTGTGCCTCGCGATCCATCTTGTATTAATCGCAGTAGCAGCAGCTTCCAAAGCGTTACCCGTCCGTACGTACTCCGACGGAAGCCGGCGCGCTCTTTCGGTAGATCATGGCCAGTATCTCGGCAACCGCGCGGTAAAGTACCTCCGGTATTTGCTGTCCCACGTCCACCATCTTGTAGAGCATCTGAGCAACCGGCGGATTCTCGACCAGCGGAATGCCGTGGATTCGTGCGAGTTCCTTGATTCGCTCGGCGACGAGGCGTTGGCCCTTCGCCGTTACGGTCGGCGCGTCCATTTCGTTCGGGTCATACCGCAGTGCGACCGCCAAGTGTGTCGGGTTGGTGATTACAACGTGCGATCGCGCCACGTCCTGCATCATCCTGCGGCGTGCCATCTCGCGCTGCCGCTGCCTAATGCGGGATCTGACAACCGGATCACCTTCGGTTCGTTTGTACTCCTCCTTGACCTCCTGTTTGGTCATGCGGAGAGCACTTTCGAACTGCACGCGCTGATAAATATAGTCAACGGCTGCGATGATCAGCATAGCCGCACACGCGCGAGCCAAAAGCCTCCAGCAAAGCTCGAAAGCGACCTGCCCGATCGCAAGAGGCGACATGCCGGCAAGCTCCATAACCCTAGGACACTCGCCGCGCAAGAAAGCGTAAACCACCCATCCGACTATCAAGACCTTGGCCGCGGACTTTACGAGCTCGGCAAAAGACTGCCGAGAAACCATCCTGGCGAGGCCTTTGATCGGGTCTATCCGACTCAGGTCGGGGACCAAGGGTTTGCTTGCGACTCTAAAGCCCACCTGAAGCACGTTGGCAGCCAGGCCGACTGCGGAGGCCGCAACGATAATCGGCAGGCATAGCTCGGCGCTCATCACACCATAACGGGCAGCTATGGTCATGATGTTGTCGAGGTTGACGGACGTAGTGTGGAGTGTGTTGAGCGAATGTCTCATCACGTCGCCGATCCGCTCAAACAGGTACGGGCCAGCCGCACGCAGGACCAATAAAGAGGCCACCAGAGCTGCGGCGGAGTTCACGTCGGTGCTCCGTGCTACTCTACCTTCTTCTCTGGCTTCCTCGCGCCTGCGCTGGGTCGCCGGCTCGGTTCTGTCTTGCAGCGGCATTACTTCCTCCGGCTTCGCTCAGCCGCCCGCTAGAATGCGCAGCAGCACGGTTGTGTATTGGTACATTTCGCCGAATGCGTCCCGTGCCAAAGCGATCCCGGTCGGCGCCGCAACGATAAGTCCGACCAGTCCGACCCCCAGTTTCAACGGAAGTCCGACCACGAAGACGTTCATTTGCGGAACTATTCGGGCCATCACGGCCAAAGCCACGTCGGCCAAGAACACCGCCACCACGATCGGCGCCGCTATCTTAATGGCGACAGCAAGCAAACCCGCGAACATACCCATCATCACCTGCGGCGAGCCTGGTGCGATGAGCACCCCGCCTACCGGCACGATTCGAAAGCTGTCGGCCAAACCGAGAAGCAGCATATGGTGAGCATTCGTAACGAAAAAGAGCATTCCGGCAAGCAGTTGATGGAAGCGTCCGGCTATGGCAGCTTGTGTGCCGTACATCGGGTCGAAGATCGTCGCGAAGGCGAACCCCGCGTGCAGATCGATTAGATCACCTGCAGCCTGAATGGCCGCAAACACCAGTGTTGTTACGAAGCCTATCGCCAATCCGACCAAAGTTTCCTTCGCCACCAAAAGCAGCATTCCCGGAACATCTGCCGCCGGAATGCCGTCAGTGTCGACGCCGCCCACGGCTAGCGGAGTAAAAACCATCGCCAAAGCCAGCGAAACTACCAGTCGTACCTGCACGGGTACTTGTCCGGAACCGAAAACGGGCACAAGGGTGAATATTCCGGCCGTCCTCGAAAGCACCAACAAGAAGACTTCGACCCGCGTGATCCCAAGTTCGAGAACGCCCATCAGCCTACCAGCCCGGGTATACTCTGAAGCAGCCTGGTGGTGAACCCGACCAGTTGGTTTAGCATCCATGGCCCGAACAAGGCCACAGCCGCGGCCACTGCTAGAACCTTTGGGATGAAAGTCAAGCTCATCTCGTGTATCTGAGTAGCCGCCTGAAACACGCTGACAACCAGCCCCACCACCAGCCCAAAGCCCAAGATCGGCGCACTGATGGCCGCTGAAATGGTGAGCGCACGGCACATGATGTCCAACACGGTTCCGTCGGTCATTATTGCTTACCTCATTTGAAGCTCATAGCGAGCGACTGCGTGATCAAGTACCATCCGTCCGTAAGCACGAAAAGCAGAATCTTGAACGGCAGTGAGATCATTACGGGCGGAAGCATCATCATGCCCATCGAGATCAGCGTTATCGAGACTACCGTGTCGATGATCAAGAAGGGTATGAATATTAGAAAGCCCACCGTGAATGCCTTGTGGAGCTCACTCACGATGAAAGCCGGGATCAGCACGTAAGTCGGAACCCCTGCTTCGGAAGTCGGTCGCCCGATGTGGGCCAGTTTGATGAACAAAGCCACGTCTTTCTCTCTTACCTGTCTGAACATGAAGTCCCTGACAGGCCGGGCGGCTAGATCAAGCCCCTGTTCGAGAGTGATTTGGTGTCTCAGATACGGCTGCACGGCCGCTTGGTTCACCTGATTCCACACCGGGGCCATGGTGAAGAAAGTCAAGAAAACCGCTAAACCGATGAGAACGGAGTTCGGCGGCACATGCTGGGTACCGAGGGCGGCCCGGGTGAACGACAGCACGATTATGATTCTCGTGAAAGACGTCAGCATCACCAGCATCGCCGGCGCCAACGACAGAACCGTCAGCAGGAGAAGAATCTGCAGGCTGATAGACACCTCCTGCGGATTCTTGGCGGCGTCGATGCCGATGCTCAGCTTGGGAATCGCCGGCTCGGCTCGGACCGACAACGCACAGAACAGGCAGCCGAGGAAAGTGAGGACGGTGTTTCTAAGCCTCATTTCCGCTTGTTTCCTCACGGCCGCAAGGAATGTCGGCGCACTTCTGTCGCATTCCCACGGCGCAATCGCGAAGTAGCCCTGCCAGGCGTCGGGCAGGCGTAGTGTCTTCGCGCGAGTACTTGGACAGATACTCCACGAATCGTCCGGTAGATGCAGCGGCAGTGTCAAGCTCGTCTGCGCTTCCAAGCTCGCCCAACAAGTCCGTGCGGTTGCCCGAGCAGCCGATCAAGAACAGCTTTCCGCCTGCCGAAACGACATGCAGGCTGTTTGTGGCCGACAAGCGCGCCGTGTCCACCACCCTCAAATGGCCGCCCGAACAATGAGCGCCGTTCTTGCGAGAAGTCACCAGCTTGAGCACAAGTATCGTCACATAAGCCAACACCAGGACAAAAGCCAGCCTTGCCGCGGTGGTCAGGGCAAGCGATAGGAGGCTTCCATCGTTTCGACCACGCGCGCGTTCGCGCCGATTAGCGGACTCGGTCATCAACCGGATCTTGTCGGGCCGCTTCTCAAGGCCTGCAATAGGCTCGCCGGAATCATGCCGCCCTGCGTGCCGTTGCGGTTGTATCCAACCGCGAGCGAAATCTTCGGACGGTTTTGGAGGAGCCTTCTCCGGCACTTGACTCAGCACGACTCGCGGTCGGCCGGAAGGTGAACTCTGCGCGGCGGTCGGACGCACAGCGTCTTTGTTCTGAGCCGGAGACTCATCGACGCGACTCGAGTCAGTTCGCCGCGGGAGCGTTTCGGTTTGTGAGACGGCAGCCGGTGCGCCCGAGGTGGGCGCGGCCTCGAAATCTGCAATCCCTGCAGTGTAACCGGACGCCTCCACGGCTTCATCCGGCGGCTCCAACTCGGCCGGCGTCCCGGCGGACTCCGTAGCTCCGTCCTGAGCGGCGACCCGGTTCGGTAAGGCCGATGTGCCGATCAAGAGGGCCGTCATAACTACGCTGAAAAGCAAGGCCTTTTTCATAGGTGTCCGACCTACGCAGCCTGAGACATGGCGTCGTTGGGCGCCACGATCTCCGAAATCTTGACTCCGAAGCAGTCATCCACCACGACTATTTCGCCTCTTGCAATCAACTTGCCGTTGGCGAGCACATCTACCGGGCCCTCGGCCAAGCGATCGAGCTCTACGACAGTACCGGGGCCGAACTCGAGCAGTTCCTTGACCCGCACCGAGGCGCGGCCCAATTCTACGCTGAGGTCCAACTCGACATCCATCAGCAGTTCCATCGGCCTCGGGCCTGCCGACGATGCTGGTCCGACTTCGGCACTCAGATCAGCTTCGCTACCGCCGCGGGCTGAGCCTGGGCCGTCCACAACCTTGATCGGCTGTTCGGAAATGGACGGGGCCTCGGCGTCCTCAAGTTGCTTCGGCGTTTCGGCCACTTGTCCGGGGTCGACTCCGCTCGGTTGCTCAGTTTCGTTTTCAGGCACTGCCTTGTTCCTCCTGATCTTGTGCTTATGTGTTATTGCATTGCGAACGAGGTGAAGTACACCTCGGCCACCTTTGCGTCTGTGAGCCGGTTGTTGAGCGCGGACTTGAGCTCTGCTTTGAGCCGCTCTTTGCCTTCTTGGGAGAGCAATTCCGCGTAGCGCTTCCTGGTTAGAACGGATATTATGCAGTCTTTGGCCTTCACTTGCTCGGCATTCTCGGCGCCCTCGCCGCCGTGGCCTCCACCTTCGCCGGCCTCACCTTCAATTCCAAGCACCAAGCAGACTTTGAGATAGTGCGGCTCCGTAAGGTCGGCCAAGTTGACCACGAACTCCTCGAAGGTCCATAACTTCAACTCGGCTTTGGCAGCCGGCTCTTTGTGGTTGCTCGGCTTTTTCATTCTGGTGAATGCGACGACGCCGATTCCCGCGAGCATCAGAAGCACGGCACCTACGATTACAACTATCGGCACTTTTCCCGCACGACCAGACAGCACTTGCATTGTGACGCAACTCCTCGGCTTACTGGGTCCTGAGAATTACTATGTCGACCCGTCTGTTGATGGAACGATTTGGCTCACTGGTATTAGGAACCAAGGGCTTGGTGTCTGCGTAGCCGGCCGCCGAAAGCCGCTCCGGCGGAAGGCCGACTTTCTCGATCAGATAGCGGACTACGTTCGTGGCCCGCGCCGTGGAAAGTTCCCAATTCGACCGATATGTGTTGGACGCAATTGGAAGGTCACAGGTGTGGCCCTCCACTTGTATGGGGTTCGGGGCCTGCAACAGGATCCGGCCGATTTCCCGCAATATGCTGCGAGCCTTGGGTGAGAGATCCGCTCGCCCGGCTGCGAACAATATCTCGCTGGTCACAAGGCTGACGACTAGACCTCGTTCCTCGACGCGAAGCTTGACGAGTTTTGATAGTTCTTTTTCCTTTACGAAGCGCTCGATCTGTTGAACCATGCGAAAAGGCACTCCGGTAGTATCGCCCTCAATGGGCGACGGGTTGACGCCGAACTGACCGGTGCTGCCCAGCACGGATCTGCCCTGGCCCGCCACAAGTCCGCCGAAACCGCTCTTGATCGATATGGCCACCTGTCTAAACTTGTTGAGGTTCAGTATCGACATCGAGTAGAGCATGATGAAAAACGCCATCAGCAGCGTGATCATGTCCGCATAGGTCAACAGCCAGCGCAAGGACCCGCCGCCGTCGTGCCCGCCTCCCCCGCCGTGATCTTCCGCTCCGCCCTTCTTACGCGGCACGTGTCAGCTCCTGCGAACCCGATTCCGATTCCAGCGCGGCCCGCAACTTAGGCGGAAGATACGCACTCATCTTGGTTTCCACCAGTCTCGGCCCGTCGCCGGCTTGTATCGACAGAATCCCCTCGACTATCATGTCGTAGGCCACCACCTCTTCGGCCGTTCTCGCTTTTAGCTTCGCCGACAGCGGAAGAAAAGCCAGATTGGCCGACATAACTCCATAAAGAGTGGCGATGAACGCAGAGGCGATCGCGGGACCCATCTTACCCGGTTCGTCGAGAGAGGCCAGCATGTGCACGAGCCCCATGACGGTTCCGATAATGCCCATCGTAGGCGCATAACCGCCCATCGCAGCCAAAATATTCTCGCCGACCTTGTGCCTCTCTTGCAGGGAGAGTATCTCGGTTTCCAACACTTCCCTGACCATTTGGGAAGGCGTCCCGTCGACCACCAGCTGCACGCCCATTCTAAGGAAGCGGTTGTCCAGCTCGCGCGACCGGTTTTCCAGTGCGAGAATGCCTTCCTTACGAGCAACCCTGGCAAACTCAACAACGGTGCGTATTATTTCGAGCTGATCGGCTTGCTTGCAGAAGAATGCATTCTTTATGATGCCGGGCATCGCCAAGATGCTTTTGAGCGGAAACGATATCACCGTGGCGCCCGTCGTGCCGCCGAACACTATGACGAATGCGGAGACATTCACGAGGTCCGAAGGCTTCCCTCCCTCCAAGACGAGCGCGAGCATTATGGCGCCCCAGCCGACCAACAGTCCTAACGATGTTGAGAGATCCATTCGCCGGTACTTCCTTCACTAGATCAGCTCAAGCAGCTTTTTCCGCAGCGCACATGCTTCGAGCCACTACCTGCCTCGTGCAGCCGAACCGCTTGCGAAAGTCTACGACTTTGTCCACGACTTCGGAAATCGACTCGCGCACTATGTACTTACGTCCGTTGCACAGCGAGACCACGGTGTCCGGAGTAGCCTCCAAGAACTCGATGAGGTCCGAGTTCAAGACTATGCTCGCGCCGTTTATTAGGCTCAGCTCTATCATTTGCTCACCTCCCCGGTGGGGCGGCCGTTTCTACGGAGGGAGGCCGCCCCGCCTCGTTTATCTCTTCAATTGCACCAGTTCCTGCAGGAGCTCGTCGGACGTGGTGATTATCCTGGAGTTCGCTTGGAAGCCGCGCTGCGCTACTATCATTTCGGCGAACTCCGTAGCCAGGTCCACGTTGGAAGACTCCAAGAATCCGGCGCTTAGACGTCCGAAGCCACCGGTCACAGGCGCGCCAATGACCGCAACACCGGAGTTGGGCGTTGCCGTGAGCAGGTTGTTGCCCGACTTGGCCAGACCCGAGGGATTGTTGAATTGCGCCAGCGACACCTGACCAAGGAACTGAGTCATTCCATTGCTGAACACACCGGAGACGATCCCGTCCCTGCCGATAGTGAAGTTTTGCAGCACCCCTATCGGCAGACCGTCCTGCTCGGACGCGCTCACGGTCGTTTCGCCTGCCAGCTGCGTGACCTCAGCGAACGAAAGGGTGGCATTGATGGGACTGACAGCGCCGGTGTTTGTGGCCAAGACAAGCGATACGGTCCCCGTGCCAATTGTCGCACGCCCCGATGAGTCGAACTGTACCGTGCCGGATCCAGGAACGGTTCCAGGGGCGGCGTCGGGACTGGAAGCTTCCCAGGCCCATTCGCCGGCGTTCGCGGTTTTCGTAAACGTTACCGTCAGCGTGTGCGGCGCGCCGAGTGAATCGTAGATCTGCACACTGGTGACGTATGACTCACCCGCTTGGGCCGATCCGTTCAGATTGCCGCCGTAGGAGACGTTGCCGGTCTGCCGTGCCACGGCCAAACTTCCGACCGGCAGACGCAGAACCGAGGAGGGTGAGATCGGAACGGAGGTGTCTATGGCCCCGGTGACCGGATCAGCCGACCAGCCCAGCAGCTTCAACCCCGAGCCCGACGAAACCAACGATCCGGATCCGTCCAACTGCAGAGCGCCGTCCCTCGTGTAGAACGTCGCGTGACCGTCCGTCAGCATCAAGAAGCCGTTACCTTCGATCGCGACGTCGGACGGCTTGCCGGTCGCGATCAAGGAACCCTGAAGTTGGCTCGTTTCAATGCTGCCGACGCCTGTTCCGAGACCTATCTGCATCGGGTTCGTTCCGCCGACTCCTCCTGCCTGGGGCCCTGTGGCGCCGCGCAAGGTCTGGCTCAATACTTGCCGGAAGTACACCCGGCTGGCCTTATATCCCGTGGTGTTCACGTTCGCTATGTTGTCGCTTATAACATCCATTTGGGTCTTGTGAGCCCTAAGGCCTGAGACCCCGTTGTACATCGCCTGTATCATTGTCGGTTGCGACCTCCTGGTAGCCTTGTTTGATACTCTGGTTCAGCGCGGCCTGATCGTGAAGCCGCGCAAGGCCTCCTCCGAAGAGGTCCGGCCTGCGGTAAAGACTGATTTGCTTACCAACAATCACCTCCTCACGCAATCACGACGCTGTCGATGTTGGTGAACACACCCTCCCTCATTCGATCACCATGAACCGCCGTGATCACCACGCGGTTGCGTACGCTGATTACCAACGCCAAGTCGTCGAGCACAACAACGGACTGCCCCGCGCCTTTCCGGGCAGCCTTTTCAACGGCGCCGTCTATGCGGACCAAGTCCGAGTCCGTGAGAGTGACGGCGGAGGCGTCCAGGCGTTTTTTTGCGTGACACGAGATTCGCAGTGCTTCCGTTTGCCCGGTCGCCTGCCGAAGTATGCTATCGAACCTGCTCTCGTTCTCGCGTGGGCCGCTTGTTCGCAGCGACGGATCGGGAGCTGGGCCAGCACCCGAGTTACGGCATATCCGGTCAACCAAGACAGTCTCACCACCCTTCGCGCGTCTTCACCGGGGTCACGGTTTGAGCGCTGCATTTCACAGCAATTGCCGTGCCAGCAATGACGCACCGCGTGATCCGATAGCGGCGACTTCAACGCGTGCGCCGAATCGTGCGGCAAGTGAATGCGGCGGCCGTTGCCCGCACCTAGTGTCCACGCGGTTTCACCAAACGTCCTTTTTTGCAGGCAGACGGCGGCACTGGGGCAAAAATCCTCATATAAGTGGAAAAAGCGCCCGGCCCGCATGAATCGCAGTGTTCCGAGCGCATTCGAGCGGCGAGCGCAGGAATCAGGAGACGCCCCTTACGTCCTGGAGTGAGACCTCCTTGTCCCCGATTCTCAGCGCAGGACCATCACTTGTGATGCGGACTGCGTCGACCCGGCCGGCCAGTTCTTCCCCGGACTCAACGTCCGTCCACGATACCGTTCTGCCGATCAGGGCAAACGCCTGGGAGTTTACCTGGGTCTTCACGAATCTCTCTATGGACCGACCCATCTGCTGTATTTGTTCCAGAGAAGACAACTGCGCTAGCTGGGCTATGAATTCTTTATCCTCCATCGGCCGCATAGGATCTTGGCTCCTAAGCTGCGCGATAAGCAGCTTCAAGAAGGCATCCTTGCCGAGCAGACTACTGCCCGCACCGCTGACCGACGTTCCCTGGGCGCTGGTTGCTGGAGAGGCGGCTGTTACCATATGCGTTTCCTCCTAAGCAAAATAGTCGATGACCCGATATCGGTCTGCGCGAAACGTGTCAACGACGTCGCGGGGCTGTGCGTCCAACGCAGAACCCGGACTCAGTCTAGAGTATGCCGCGGTCGGGCCGCGACCCGAGCGCGCTCCGGCATCCGACGAAGCGTGCCAACCCTGTCCGGCCTGACTATCTACCGAAACACTCAGAGACTCGACGTTTATCCCATGATTCGTGAGCGCCGTCCGCAGATCGTCCAACCCACTCTGAAGAATCTGTCGTGCCGTCTCGGTGGTCGTCTGAATCGCAGCCGTCAAACTGCCCTGCTCCAAGTGCATCTGTACTCTCACCGCGCCCAGATGGGGAGGGTCAACTCTTATGTCCAGTCCGGCCCTTCCCTCGAGCAATTGCATTCTCGCGGAGCGCACGATTTCCAGATTTAGATGCTTAACAACGTCGGCCTCACCAGGCGCGAGCGTCCGCAGCGCCTGGTGTACGTAGCTGTCGAACGGCTGGTCAAGACCGCCTGACGCAACCCAGCCGGACACAACGGGCTGCGCAACTTGAGTGGAATCTCGAGCGGTCTCAGCGGTGCGGAAGCCGCCTCGCCCGGTGTCGGCGTCCGGGCGCCCGCCTAGTGCGTCTCTTGCGGCATCGAATGCGCTCGCGGTCGACGCGTCGGACACGCTGCCCGCGCTCACGCCGCTCGACGGTGCTACAGCGTTCAGC
>Ga0068707_1001549_pt1 | contig 16090 bp, 14 predicted proteins | sample YNPNPMetaG_FD_66600 | JGI IMG/M metagenome (GOLD analysis project Ga0068707, IMG submission 66600) | Anoxygenic and chlorotrophic microbial mat microbial communities from Yellowstone National Park, USA - YNP NP MetaG | ecosystem: Environmental > Aquatic > Thermal springs > Hot (42-90C) >...
GGCGGCTCCTGGCGATCTCCCCCTTCCTCCTGGCCGTCGCGGCCGCCCTCCCCCTCTTCGAGACGGCCCCCGTCGAGGTCGCCGCCGGGCGATGGTCGGCCACGGTGCGGGCCGGCTGGATCTCCGCCGCCTCGATCGTCCTCAAGTTCCTCGCCTCGGCACCCGTCCTCCTGCTCCTGTCCGCCACGACGCCCCTGCCCCGCCTGGCGGGCGCCTGCGCGGACCTGGGGATGCCGCGGATCCTCGCCGCCCAGGTCGCGATCCTTTACCGCTACCTTTTTCTCGTCGTGGACGAGTTCGAGCGCCGCCGCCGCGCCGCCGAGGCCCGCACCGTGGGGACGGTCGGCTGGGCGGGCCGGGCCCGGCTCTCCGGCCTCCAGCTCTCCGGCCTCTTCGGGCGCTCCCTGGACCGGGCCGAACGGGTGGGCCGGGCCATGGCCGCCCGCGGCTTCGACGGCACCTTCCCCCGCCCCCCCGGCGGGCGCCCGCGCGCCCCCGATCTTCTCTTCCTGGCGGCGTCCCTCGCCCTGGCGGCGGGACTCCGCTTCCGGTCCTTCGGGATCTGACATGGCCCTCGTGGAGATGGAAGACGTCCGGTACGCCTACCCCGGCGGACCCGAGGCCCTGCGGGGAATCACCCTGCGCGTGGAGGAGGGCGAACGCCTCGCCCTCGTGGGGCCGAACGGGGCCGGGAAATCCACCCTGCTCCTGGCCCTCGCGGGACTCGTCCCCGCGCGCGGGGCGATCCGGGTCGGGGGCATCGTGCTGGGACGATCCACCCTCCGGGAAATCCGCCGCCGGGTCGGCCTCGTCTTCCAGGATCCCCACGACCAGCTCTTCATGCCCACGCTGGCGGAGGACGTGGCCTTCGGTCCCTCCCTGATGGGACTCCCGCGCGCGGAGGTGGAACGCCGCGTGCAGGAGGCCCTGGCCGCCGTGGGGCTGGAGGGGATGGGAGGGCGGTCCCCGCACCGGCTGTCGGGGGGCGAGCGCCGCGCGGCCGCGCTGGCGACCGTCCTTCCCCTCGAACCCGAGGTGCTCGCCCTCGACGAACCGACCGGCGAGCTGGACCCGCGGTCCCGCCGCCGCGTCCTCGGGATCCTGGGAGGCCTGAACCGCACCCTGCTGGTGGCCACCCACGACCTGGAGATGGCCCTGGAGCTCTGCGGCCGGGCGGTGCTGCTGGAGGCCGGCACGGTCGCCGCGGAAGGCCCCCCGCGCGCGCTCTTCTCCGACGCCGCCCTCATGGAGGCCCACGGCCTGGAGGTCCCGCCCTCCCTGCGTCCCTAGACACCCTCCCCCCCCGTCCTATAATGCCTCCATGGCCCGGTTTCCCGAACTCCCGCCCGAGGAGAAGATCCGCCTCCTCACGGCCGATCCCAACCTGACTCCCGCCGAGGCGGACCGCTACGCGGATCTCTTCCTCAAGGCCGGGAAGTACGCCACGGCGATGATGTTCCTCGAGCGGTCCCGGAACCCCCAGATCCTGGAGCGGGTCGAGAAGGAGGCCGTGCGGATGGGCGACGCCTTCCTGCTCCACTGGATCCAGCGGCTCCTGCCCGGCTCCGTCCCCGAGGCCGACTGGAGGGAGGCGGGAGAGCGGGCCCTGCGGGAGGGCAAGTTCCTGTTCGCCCGCGAGTGCTTCGAACGGGGGGGGGATCCCGAGAAGGCCGCGAAAGTCCGGGAGGAATGGCTCAGGATCTTTCCCGCCGCCCCGCCCCCGCCCGCCCCCGCCCGTCCGGGGTGAACCGACCGGAGGCTCCGATGCGACTCGCCCCCCTCGTCCTGCTCTGGGCGGTGCCGGTCTCCGCCCAGGAGCGGCCCTACGCCGACCCCACCCAGCTGGACGTGCCCTGGCCCAAGCACAGTCTGGCCTTCCTACCCTGGCAGGTGAACGAGAACCGTCACGCGGTCGTCGTCTACCTCATGACCTTGGATGCGACCCGGCCCTTCGAGGAGGAGCGCTGGAGGCTCTCGATCGGCGGGACCCCCGTCCGGTCCGCCCGCCTCGTCGACCCGGTCGCGGGCCGGGAGATCCCCCTGGAGGGAACGTCCCGCCCGGACGGGATCGAGGCGGTCGTCCCGCTGACGGACACTCCCCGGATCCTCCTGCTCGACCGGTGAGCCCGCGGGGAAAGGGGGGCCCATGAAGATCCACTTCATCACCGCCGGAGGGACCATCGACAAGGTCTACTTCGACGCCCGGAGCGAGTACCAGGTCGGTCCCCCCCAGGTGGCCGAGATCCTTCGGGACGCGGTCGTTGCGTTCGAGTTCGAGGTGGAGAGCGTCCTGGCCAAGGACAGCCTGGACATGACGGAGGAGGATCGCCGTCTGATCCGCCGCCGCGTGGAGGCCTCGCCCTGCGACCGCATCGTGATCACCCACGGGACGGACACGATGGTGGAGACGGGGCGCCTTCTCAAGGGAATTCCCGGCAAGACCATCGTCCTGACGGGCTCGATGCAGCCGGCGCGGTTCCGCAACACGGACGCGGCCTTCAACCTGGGGACCGCCCTGGGGGCGGTGCAGACGCTGCCGCCGGGGGTCTACCTGGCGATGAACGGCCGGATCCTCGACCCCGACCGGGCCCGGAAGAACCGCGAGCGGGGGACCTTCGAGGAGGTGCCCCCGGGGGGACCTCAGGAATAGAAGGCCTTGAGCCGCAGGATCGCCTCGAATCCGTCCAGGCGGAGGAATTCCTCGAGGCACACCCTCGCGTCGTCCTCCGGCGGGAGGAGCCGGTAGTCGCGGTCGGCCGCCCCGATGATCATGTCCAGCCCCAGGGGAACCGCCTTGGTCAGGAACGCGTTCTGCAGCGGCGTCCGGACCGGCCTCCCGTCCGCCCGCCGGGAGGGCAGCATCACCGTGAAATTGCTCAGCCCCACGGAGACGTGCACCCCCGCGAAATCGGGGTCGGCCTTGATCTGCGCGATGGATTCCAGCGTGCGCCTTGTGATCCCCTCCAGGTCTCCCCCGATCGGCCCGATCCCCGGGTCCACGATCAGGTCCCCGTTGGGGATCCCCAGGCCGCTCTCCCGGACGGCCCGGAGCAGGGCCTTCGCCGCCCGGTGGATGTCCGCCGCCGTGCGGCACGGGACCGCCGCCCCTTTCTCGTCGACCCCCTCCGTGCAGAGCAGGATCGGGCGGAAGGGGCGGATCCGGTAGAGATCCAGCATCCTCGTCCGCTGGAGGGAGATCGAGTTGAGGATGGGATTCCGTCCCTTCGCCCGTTCCGGGCGGTAGGCCCGCAGGCCCGCCTCCGCCAGCGCCGGGTCCGGCGTGTCGATGGAGAGGGGCTTGTCCGTGGCGTCCTGTACCTCGCGGACGATCCGGGCCATGAATTCGGGACCCCTCCGGCCCACGTTGACGTCGATGTATCCGCAGTTCCCCTCCGCCTGCCGGCGGGCCAGGGCCCGGATTCCCTCGAGGTCCCCCGCCTCGAACATCCGGGCGGTGGTAGGAACGGAATCGTTGATGGACTCGGCGATGATCGTGAGTCCGGGAATGCCCTTCGGGATCGTCACGGTTTCTCCCTTCTCGTCGGTCGCCCCGCCCCGGCCCGCCGGGGGGCGGGGAGGATTATAGGGGGCGGAGGAAGGACTGTAAACGACCCGGCCCCGGCCCGGGGGACTAGACCACCCGTGCCTCGATCCCGGTGAGCCGGCAGTAGGCCTTCAGCTCCCGCTTGAAGTCCCCCACCACGAACAGCTGGTGGAATCCCGGGTAGGCCAGAAGATCCTCCACCCCGTCGAGCTTCACCTTCACCGAGACGACGCAGCCCCCCGAGGGAGGCACCGCCACGTTCCCCACCACGGTCCCCGAGGAGAGCACCATGTGCGGCGGGGCCTTTTCCCGCCCCAGCCCCACCGATACCACCGTCATCCGCGTCCCCTCCTTCCAGATCGTGCGCGGCACGGCGTCCCGCTTCCCGTGGTGGCAGGTGAGGTAGAACGGCTCCGGATCCTCGGCGAATCCCCGCAGGCGCGTGGGGCACGAACAGTGCGCCCCGATCAGCGTCCCGTCCCCCGTGTCCGGCACGGGATCCTGCTGGAACCCCGGCCGGTCCAGGAGGGACTGGACGATCACCTGGGTCACCGCCGCCCCCAGGTCCGCCTCGCAGGCGGCGGGAATCCCGTGGTCCAGCATCCGGGACCAGGCGATGCAGGGGAGGCTCTCCTTCGCCGCCCCCAGGGCCCCCAGGCAGTCCATGGTGATCCCGTCCCCCTCCTCGCGCTCGAGGATCGTCCGGGCCACCACGTAGCTCTTCACCCCGTTGATCACGTCGTCCCGCGTCGTCATCGCCAGGCGGACGGCCCGGGCCAGGTAGTCGTCCGCGATGGCCTGGACCTCCTCCGTGACGGGCGTCCGCCGGTATTCCTCGAGGAACTCCCGCGCGGGCAGGGTCCGGAGCTTCATGCCGAAGGGCGCCAGCTCCGAGTCCTTCCGCTCGTTCCCCCGGACCACCACGTAGCGGGTCTCGCGGAGCCGCGCCGCCGTCCGGATCATCCGGAGCCCCCACGCCGCCCGGGAGAAGTCGTCCGTGCAGCAAAGGAGGATCCCCGTCCGGTTCGCCAGGGGCGCGGTATTCGTGGTGAAGGCCGCCCCCACCGGGGCGAAGACCACCGTGGGGATGTTCGCGTCCGCCGCCAGCGCCGCCGTGGGCCAGGCGTGCTCCTGCCGGTCCAGGAGCACCACCAGGAGCCCGTCCGCCCGGGCCGCGCCCGCCGCGGCGATCCACTCGGCCGCCTCCGCCTTCGAATACACCGGCTCGGGGCGCAGGACCAGGCGGATCCCCAGCTCCCGGGCGGCCTCCGCCGCCTTCCGCGCGACCTCCGCCCGGGCCGCCTCCCCGTCGTAGATCGCCCCCGGCCAGCGCATCCCGTACTCCCCCTTCCTCCGGACGAACGCCGCGTGCACCACCGGGACGTACTTCGAGGCGGGCCCCGCCGGGCGGATCCTCCGCTCCTGGAGGCGGACCCCGGACCGCCCCGCACACCCTCCCCACGCCGCCGCCCCGGAAGACACCGCCAGGAACCCCCGCCTCGAGAGGCCCCCGCCGCCGATCCGCTCGCACCTCATGACCGTTTCTCCTTTTTTCGCCGTCCTATCTCCTGTTCGCCGGAGGAGGCCGATTCTCACGGCTCTCCTGAAACATGTGAAAACCCCGCCTCTCCGGCGAATAATATCCCGGATGAGCGACGCGGAAGAGGTTGCCCGGGCCCTGGAAGAGGTGGCCCGGGGGCATCGCGAGGCCTTCTACCGGATCGTGCGCCTCTACGCCCTCCCCCTGCGCGCCTACCTGGCCTCCCGGGTCTACCACCGCGACGACGCGGACGACCTGGCCCAGGAGGTTTTCCTGGCGGCCCTCCGGAGCCTCTCCCGTTTCCGGCCGGGTGACGATTTCTGGGCCTGGTTGCGGGGCATCGCCCGGAACAAGCTCCTCAACCATTTCCGCTCCGCCGCCCGGCGGGAGGACGCCCTCGAGCGCTTCCGGGAGGAGGTCCTCCAGGCCGCCGACGCCGAGATGGAGGAGGAGGCCTCGCGGGACCGGTCCGACCGGATCGAGGCCCTGCTCCGCTGCATCGCCCTCCTTCCGGACCGGATGCGCCATGTGGTGCGCGCGGGGCTGGAGGGGGAGAGGCCCGCCCGGCTCGCGGAGGCTCTCCAGACCTCCGTGGGGGCGATCTACACCCTCCACTACCGGGCCGGCCGTCTCCTGAGAGAATGCATGGAACGGGAGGCCCCCTGATGGAGCGCGATCTGGCGGATCTTCTGGCGGCCTTCCTGGGCGGACCGGCCGACGAGGCCCGCCGGAGGATCCTGCTGGACCGGCTCCGTTCCGACCCCGGCTTCCGGCGGGCCTTCGCCGCGGAACTGGCGATGCTCGGCCGGCTCCGCGCCGTCCAGTCCCCCGAACCCCGCTGGCTCGCCCTGGAGGACGAGATCGGCGGGGGACGGCCGGGGGAAGCCGCCCTGGAGCGGCGGATTCAGGAGGCGGCCGGCCGGGAATTCCGGCGCCGCTCGCTCCGCCGCCGGATCGGCCTGGCCGCCGCCGTCCTGCTGGCGGCCGGGTCCGCCGCCGCGCTTTTCCTCACCGGCCGCGGGGCGCCGCCCGCCGGGCCCCTTCCCACCTTGGCCACCGCCACCCACCTCGACGCCGTGGAATGGGCATCCGGGGGGACGCTCCGCCCCGGGCCCGGTGACCCCCTCCCCCCCGGCCGACTCCGGTTCCGCTCGGGCCGGATCATCCTGGCGCTCCTCAACGGGGTCACCTGCACCCTGGAAGGCCCCGCCGACGCGGACCTCGTTTCGCTGGACCGGATCGTCTGCCGGGAAGGGAACCTGCGCGTGAAGGTCCCCCGGGGGGCCGAGGGGTTCTCGGTGACGGCCCCGGCTGCGGCGTGGTGGACCTGGGGACCGACTTCGGCCTCCAGGTCCCCGCCCGCGGTTTCCCCCGGGTCACCGTCTTCGAGGGGAAGGCGGAGCTCTCGATCCTCCGGAAGGACGGCACCACCCTCCGGAGCGCCCTCCTGGAGGGCCGCTCCTCGGCGGAGGTCGATCCCGCCATGGGGCTCATCCGGCTCTCCGATCCGGGGCCCCCGCCACCGCCCCTGCGGCCGCCCGTCCCCGGCCTGTACCTTTCCCCCGGCTACGCGGACGCCGTGCGGGCCGCGGGGCCGTGGGGGTACTGGAGGTTCGTCTCCGGGGAGGGGGATCTCGTCCCCAACGAGGTCCCGGGGGGGCCGCCGCTCCGATCCTTCGGTCCCCTTCCCCTCTCCGGCGGGACGGCCGTCTTCGAACGCGGCGCGTCGGACGCGTACCTCGCGCTCGACGGCCTGTGGAGTCCCTCCCGGGAGCGGGGCTACGCGGTGGAGTGCTGGGTCCTGTCCGAGGCGTACGACCGCGCCACGCTGGTGAGCCTCAGCCCTCCCGCCGAAACCACGGGAGCCGAGGTGCATTGCCTTCTGATGGAGCTCACGGCGCGCAGCCGCGACCTGTTCCACCCCGCCGGCGCGGTCCGGTTCCTGCATCGCTGGCCGCCGGGGGCCTCCGGCGGGACGAACGTCTTCACCCGGACGGCCTACCGCCCCTTCCGATGGACCCACCTGGCGGCCCAGCGGCGCCCCGACCGGATGGAACTCTACCTCGACGGGGATCTCGCCGGGACCGCCCCCCTGGATCCGAAGGAGGACATCGCCCCCTGCCGGGTCTTTTTCGGCCGCCTGGTGGAACACCCCCGGCCCGAGCTGGGGCAGGTTCGCCCCTTCTCCGGGCGCCTGGCGGAGCTGGCGCTCTACGACCGGGCGCTGGAGGCGGAGGAGATCCGCCGGCACGCGGCGGGGAGGATCCCCCGCTGATCGGGACTCAGCCCTGTCCCAGCTCGGCAGCCCGGCGGGCCGCCCGGACGACCGTCCGGACCAGGGTTCCCCGCAGGCCGCCCGACTCGAGTTCCATCAGCCCTTCCACCGTGCAGCCCCCCGGGGTGGCGACTCCGTCCTTGAGGCGGGCCGGGTGCTCCCCCGTTTCCAGGACCATGCGCGCGGCCCCCAGCATCGTCTGAGCCGCCAGCTCCAGCGCCGCGTCCCGGGGGAGACCCGCCGCCACGCCGCCCTCCGCCAGCGCGTCGAGGACGACGTAGAGGAAGGCGGGCCCGCTTCCGGAGAGGCCGGTCACGGCGTCCATGTGGCGTTCCTCCAGGAGGAGGACCCGTCCCAGGGCGCCGAAGATCGCCATCGCCAGCGAGAGGTGCTCCCGGCGGGCGGCCCGGCCGCCGCAGACCGCGGTCATCCCGGCCCGGACGCGGCAGGGGGTGTTGGGCATGACCCGGACCACCGGGATCCCGGGGGGAAGATGCCGCTCGAGGAAGGCCGTCGAGACGCCGGCGGCCGTGGAGATCACCAGCTGGTCGCGGCGGACGACCCCGCGGATCGAGCCGAGCGCCTCCGCCACGGAGGGGGGCCTCACGGCCACGACGAGGACGTCGGCCTCCTTCGCGGCCCGGGCGGCATCGCTCCCGATCCTGATCCCCAGGGCCACGCCCTGGCGCGCTGCGACCGCAGGATCCTTGTCCACGGCCAGGATCCGGCCCGCAGGTACGGTTCGGGACTCGAGGAGTCCCTTGACGAGGACGCCCCCGAGCTTGCCCACGCCGATCACGGCGATCTTCTTCCCGATCCGCATCATCCCTCCCTTTGCCGAAGCACCTTTCCGGGGGCCTGCGGCGAGTGTACCAGGGGCGGCTGCCGTTGCAAGGCCCGGGAGGCTTCCGGCCCGGCCTCCAATATCTCTGGCAATTTCGAGAAAGGGAGCGTAGGATGGACATGTCTATGGCGGCGGCACAGGCGTGACCCTCCCAGGGATTTTCTCACCCCTTTCCCGGCGTTCCGGAGGATCGGCGGAGGGTCCCGCATCCGCCCCTTCCCAGGCCCGGGTTTTCCCCCAGAGGACACTCCCGCCGGCGGTCGACGGGGATCGAGGATTCTTTCCAAGAGGATGGAGCGCATGCCTTACAGCGACAAGCAGTTGACGTGCGTGGACTGCGGTACCACCTTCACCTTCTCGGCCACGGAGCAGGAGCGCTTCGCCCAGCTCGGCTTCACCAACGAGCCGCGGCGCTGCGCCTCCTGCCGGGCCGCCAGGAAGGCCGGCGGCGGGGGAGGCGGCAGGAGCGGCGGGGGACGCCGCGAGATGTACCCGGCGGTCTGCGCCCAGTGCGGGCAGCAAACCCAGGTCCCCTTCCAGCCGCGGGGCGACCGCCCCGTCTACTGCAGCGACTGCTTCAGCAAGCGCCGGTAGGCCGGGAGATAACGGATCCGGTCCCGCACGCCCCGGCGGGGCGGGCGACCGGTCCCGGGACCGCCCGCGGGTCGAATCGATCCCGAGGGTCGGAGTACGTCCGGCGGCGCCGCGTCCCTTCTTTTTACATTTCCCGCAACACGCCCTCCGGGATAAGCTATGAACAGCGGGTACGGCGAGGGGGGCCCGGGCGCGGGTCCCGGGCGGGTGCGTACTCGAAGGAGCGGGGATCGGGGCCGGCACCCGTGCGGAGGGGTGGAACCTCATGAGGATCTCCCGACTCCGGCGCTTTCTCGCGGATGCCGCCGCGATCACCTTGGCGGCGGGAGCGATCGCCTCCGCCGGCGGTCAGGCGGGGGACTCCGCCCGCGCCCTGCTCGAGGAGGCCGCCCGGGCCGCCGGGGCGCGCGACTTCAGGACCGCCGCCGGGAAATACGAAGACTTCCTTCGCAGCCATGCGGAGCATGCGGAGGCCCCCCGGGCCCGGTACGGATGCGCCCTCGCCCTTCTCCGGCTTCCCGAGCGGGACTTCGCGAAGATCGCGACCCTCCTGGAAACCGCCGCCGCGGCCAAGAATTTCCCTGAGCGGGCCTCCGCCTCCTACTGGTGCGGGGTGGCGCTCCGGGAATGGGCACGGCGGGGGTCCGGCCCCCTGGATCTTCCGGCCCTCCTCCGGCGGGCGGCCGCGCAGTTCGGAGAGGCGGCCCGACTCTGGGCGGAATCCGCCGGGCCCCCGGGGGACGGCCCGGGAGAGCTCCCGCCCCCGCTCGAGAGCGCCCTCCTGGCGCGGGCCGGCCAGGCCGAGGCCCTCCTGGCGCTCTCCCTTCCCCGGGAGGCCGTCGCGGTTCTGGAGCCGCTCCTCAGGGCCCCCTGGACCGCCCGCAGCCGGCACCGGCCCCATCTGGACTACCTCCTCGGATGCGCCTGGTATGCCGCGGGCGAGCCCGTCGCCGCCGGACGGGCCCTCGTCCGCCTGGCCCCCTTCAGCCAGCCCTTCCTGGGCCCCCACGCCCGGTATCTCCTGGCCCGGATCCACCACGAGGCCGGCGAGGCCGCCGAGGCCGCCGATCACTACGAGGCCGTGCCGGCCCTCTACGACCAGCACCTCCAGGCCGCCCGCCGGGAACTCCAGGACAACGCCGCCCCGCTTCGCGACCACCCGCTGGAGCACGAACGGCTGGAGGCGGCCGTCAAGGGCCCCGCCCCCGCGTGGGTGGAGGACGCGCTCTTCTGGGGAGGAATCCTTCTTTACGAGCAGAAGAAATTCCACGAGGCCCAGATCCGGTTCGAGCGCCTTCCGCAGCGGAATCCCGCCCATCCGCGGGGGGATGAGGCGCGGCTCCTGGTGGGGGCCTGCCAGGTCCAGCAGGGCCGGTACCCCGAGGCGGAAAAGACCCTCCAGCCCCTGCTGCCCCATCCGCAGCTGGGGGGCCGGGCCCACCTCTGGGCCGCCCGGGCCGTCGCCCGTCCCCCCGACGCCGCCCCTGCGGCCCTCGCGCGGGCCGCCGCCCTCTACGGCCGGGCCCGCGAGGTCCTCTCGAAAAACCCCGGGACGTCCGGCGAGGCCACGGAGGCCTCCCTTGAGCTGGCCGATCTTCACCTCCGGATGGGACGGCCGGAGGAGGCCGCTTCCCTCTACCGGGACCTGGCCGATGGCCCCTGGGGGGAGGAGGCGCAGGCGCGGCTGGTGGCGGCCCTCCAGCGGGCGGGACGGCCCCGCGAGGCCGAGGAGGCCTTCCGCCGGTTCGAGAAGGAACATCCGTTCAGCCCCCTGATGGCGGAGACGATGTTCCACCACGCGGAGTGCGCCTTCGCCGCGGCCCAGGCCGCCGGGGACTCCCCCGAGCACCGCCCCCTCTACGACGAGGCCGTGCGCCGTTACGAGAGAGTCGTCGCCCGGTATCCCGACCTCCCCCAGGCGAACCTCTGCCGCTTCCGGCTGGCGACGGCCCTGTACGCCGTGGGGCGTTACGCCCAGGCCGCGGCGGCGCTCGTATCGATCCCGGAGCCGGAGCGCGGCGGGCCTCTGGCGGCCTCTTCCCACGTCCTGGGGGACGCCCTGCTGCGGTCGGGCCCCTCCCCCGACGAGGCCCGCGACGCCGTAGCGGCCTCCCGGCGGCTGCAGCAGCTCCAGCTGGCCATCCAGGCGCTGCAGGCCTTCGCGGGATCGGCGCCGGCGGAGGCCCCGGAGCTCCCCGACGTGCTGATGAAACTCGGCTTCGCCCAGCAGCAGGTCGCCCGGCTTCTCGGGGCGGACCCGCAGGCGCGCGCCCAGGCGGCGCAGGCGGCCGTCCAGACCTACGAGCAGGTCCGCAGCCGTTTCCCCAGCCATCCCCTCCGCGCCGTGGCCGAGTACGAGCGCGCCAACGCCATCGCCCTCGGCGGCAACCTCCCGACCGCCCTGGGAAAGTTCCCCCGCTTCCATCAGGAGCCGCTCTCGAAGGCCCCCATCGCCCCCGTGGCGCTCCTCCGCGAGGCCCAGCTCCTCCGGTCGCTCCAGCGCGGGACGGAGGCCGCCGCCGTGATGGCCGAGTGCCGCCAGAAGTACGAGGAGGAGCTGAAGAAGGATCCCGCCCGCGCCGGGTGGGTCCCCCTCCTGCGCTTCCACCACGCCCTGGCCCTCCGGGCCGCCGGGCAGGGGGCCGAGGCCGCCAAGGTCCTCCAGGCCCTCCTCCAGGACGCCCCGGACGGCCCCTGGTCGGGGCCCGCCCGGACGCTGCTTCAGGAGAAGAAGCCATGAGAACGGCGCTCGCGGCCGCGGTCCTGGCCGTCGCCGGGACGGTCGCCCCCCGGCCCGCCCCGGCGTACATCGAGGCCCCCTACCCCCTGGGCCGCCTGATGGCGGAATCCACCCACATCCTCGTCGCCCAGATCGAGAAGGTGGACAGGGAGAAGAATCTCATCCTCTACCGGAAGGTCCAGGACCTCAAGGGCAAGCACCCCACGGACGTGATCCGCCACAACATCGGCCGCGGGGGATTCCATCCCCGCGAGTGGCAGACCATCATGGCCCTCGCGGAACCGGGGAAGATGGCCGTCATCTTCCACAACGGCGGGGCCAGCGAGACCTGCCTGGACACCTACTGGTACCAGTGCTACGCGGGCGGCGACTGGTGGAACATGAGCCACGCCGAGCCCTTCCTCCTGCGGACCTTCGCGGGCAAGCCCGAGAAGCTGGGCCAGGTCGTGCTGGAGATCCTGGCGGGCCGCGAGGTCGTCATCCCCAGCATGGTGGACGGCAACAAGGAGGACCTCCACCTCCGGCGCGCCAAGATCCACCGCCTCCGCGCCAGCCTCAAGATCCAGGACTACAACCCGCAGCGGGACTTCGTCGGCTGGGGCAACGAGGATTTCCGCCGGGTCCTCGGCATGCCGGGCTTCACGCACCTGGCGCCCCTGCCGAGGCTCGACCCCGGCGTCCGCGGGCTGGCCCCCTGCGACTTCGACGGCGACGGCGACGCGGACTTCTGCCTCTTCGGCGAGTCCAAGACGCTCCTGATCAAGAACGAGGGGAATGCCCTGGTGGAGGTGACCCTTCCCTACGCGGGGGGGGCCCGCGCGGCCGACTGGGCGGACTACAACGGCGACGGGAAGCCCGACCTCCTCCTGGCGGCCCCCGGCGGCCTCCGGCTCCTGACCAACCTGGGCGGGTCCTTCCGGGATGATTCGGGCGGGCTGCCCCGCGAGGGATATCCCAACTTCACGGCGGCCGCCTGGATCGACCACGACCTCGACGGCCGGCCCGACCTCCTGGCCGCCAACGGCCTGATGGGGCTCCGGCTGTACCGCAACGCCACCGGCAAGGCATCCCCCGTGCCGGGCCCCCCGCGGCTCGGCCCCTGGCACGTCATCGGCCCGTTCGACAACACCGGGCAGAAGGGGTTCGACGCGGTCTACCCGCCGGAGAAGGAGATCAACCTCAAGGCCCAGTACGACGGCAAGGGCGGGAAGGTCGCCTGGAGGCCGCATCCCTTCGCGGACGGGCAGGTCCAGAACCTGCTGCTCTTCAACAAGCCCGAGCTCAACAACGACGCCGTGGTCTACGTCTACCGGGAGATCGAGTCCGCGGCCCCCGCCGAGCTGCCCGTGTCCCTCGGGAGCGACGACACCCTGACCGTCTGGCTCAACGGGAAGAGGATCCTGGCGGAGAACGTCTACCGGGCCGCCGCCCCGGACCAGAACGCGGCGGTCCTTCCCCTCCAGGCCGGGAAGAACCATCTCCTCCTGAAGATCTGCCAGGGCGGGGGGGACTGGGCCTTCTACTTCTCGGCCAAGGAGGCCCGGGTCTCGCTGGCGAACCTCTTCGAGGACGTCTCGGAGAAGGCCGGGCTGGGCCCCGGCGGGGCCGGGGGACGCGGGCGCGGCGGCCACCTGGCGGTCGCCGACGTCAACGGGGACAAGCGCCCCGACTTCCTCTACGGCGCCGGCGAGGGCGTCCTCGTCCTGAACACCCCCGGGGGATTCGTCGAGGCGAAGGATTCGGGCCTGCGCTACCGGCCCGGCCGGGTGATCCCCGCCTTCGGGGACTACGACGGCGACGGGGATCCGGACCTCTTCGTCCCCCAGGACGGCGTCTGCCGGCTCTTCCGGAACGACGGGAAAGGACGGTTCGCGGACGTGACGGCCGTCTCGGGGGACCTGGGGAAGCCGATGGGGCAGGCGGTCTGCGCGGCCTGGATGGACTTCGACGGCCGCGGCCGCCTCGATCTTCTGGTGGGATGCGTGCGCGGCCCCAACCGGTTCTTCCGGAACCTGGGCGGGGTGCGGTTCGCCGAGGCCGGACCGGACCTCGGGCTGCACCAGAAGGTCTTCCACACCTGCGGGGCCGCCGCCGTGGATCTCAACAAGGACGGCGTCTGGGATCTCGTGTTCGCCAACGAGGGCACGGATCCCGTGGCCCTCCTGGGCGACCCGGCCCGAAAGGGGAAACGATGATCGCGATCCTGGCCGCGGGGCTGGTCCTGGGCCCCCCGCCCGGGGACTGGACGACGCACCGGGGGAATCCCGAGCGCACCGGCTGCCGGGACGGACGGCCGGGCCCTTCCCGGCCGAAGGTGCTCTGGGTCCACCCCTCGAAGGAACATTTCGTGGCCGGCGCCGTGCCCTCGGGGGACCGGCTCTACCTGCCGGCCCTGGGGGCCTTCAACTCCGGGGCCTTCCACGCCGTGGACCTTTCCGACGGGGCCGCCAAGAGAATTCTCTGGACGAAGGCCCCGCCGGTCCTGAGGGTCCCCACCGTCTGCGCCCCCGCCGTCGTGGGGGACCGGGTCGTGTTCGGGGAGGGCATGCACCAGACGGAAGGGGCCTCGCTCCTGGGCCTCCGGAATTCCGACGGGCGGACCCTCTGGCGCCTGACGGTGGAGGGAGAGCTGGTGCACATCGAGGGATCCCCCACGGCGGACGGGGGGCGGGTCTATTTCGGGGCCGGCAGCGGCGGGGTCCTGTGCGCGGATTTGAACCGGGTGACCCTGGACGGGAAGGAGGTCGCCGCCCCGGAGGTGGAGGCGCTGGTCGACCGGCGGTGGAAGGAGTTGACGGCGAAGTACGAGCAGGACCTGAAGAAGGATCCGGATTTCGCCATCCCCCCGAACGAGCTGTCCCTCCCGCAGCCGGCCCCCAAGCTGTGGTGGCAGCAGGGACGGAACGTCTGGCATGTGGACGGTCCGACGGCCGTGGCGGAGGGCCGGGTCCTGGCCGGCTCGGCCTTCCTGGACGTGGAGCAGAAGGGAGAGCGGGCCCTCTTCTGCATGTCCGCGGAGGACGGCCGCGTGCTCTGGAAGACCCCCCTGAGGTTCAATCCGTGGGGCGGCCCCTCGGTGGCGGGCGGCCGGGTCCTCGTCCCCGGCAGCAGCATCCGGTTCGATCCTCCCAAGGCGGCATCGGCGCGGGGAGAGATCGTGGCCCTGAGGCTCTCCGACGGCTCGGTGGAATGGCGCCTCGAAACCGGGGCCGGGGTCCTGGGATCGGTGGCGGTGGCCGGGGACCTGGCGGTCTTCACGGACACGTCCGGCCGGATCCGGGCCCTGGATGCGCGCACCGGAGAGCCCCGCTGGGAACACCGGGGCGAGGCCCCCTTCTTCGCCGCCCCGGCGGTGGCCGGGGAGGCCGTCTATGCGGCCGACCTGCGCGGGGTCGTCCGGGCGGTGGGCCTCCGGGATGGCCGGCTCCTGTGGAAACTGGAGGCGGCCGCCGCGGCCGGGGCGCCGGGGATGGTCTATGGATCCCCCGTGGTCCACGGGGGACGCCTCTACTTGGCCACCTGCAACGTGGAAGGGGAGACGGCGGGACAGGGCACGGTGCTCCTTTGCATCGGGGAGGGGCCATGAGACGGGCGTGGAGGGCGGGCATCGCGGCGGTCCTCGCGGCCGCCGCCGGGCAGAATCCTCCCCAAGGGTTCACCGTGGACCCCGCGCGGAAGGAGATCCTCATCCCCTGCCGCATCGCCCCCCGGAAGCTCCCCAACCTGCCCGAGATCTACCCGATCGAGGTGATCGCCACCCACCCGGCGCCTCGCGGCCAGAAGGCGCACGAAACGGTGGTGACCGTGGAGGCGAAACCCTCCGAGGTCCACAAGGCCCTGGAAGGGCTGGGGCTGAAGCCGGGGAAGCCGGTGCGGGGCGAGGGCCGGGCCACGGGGGCGGAACTGGAGGTCCTGCTGGAGATCCCGCGCAAGGGGTCGGCCGGGAAAGAACGGGTACCCCTGGAGGCGCTGCTGGTGGATCGGCGGACGGGGCGGCCGCTCCCCCCGGTCCGGTGGCACTTCACGGGCTCGGCGCTGAAACAGCCCGATCCGTCCAAGCCCGACCGAGTGTACGCGGCGGACCTCTCGGGGACGGTGGTGGGACTCCTGCCGGTGACGGACGAGCTGGTGGTGCAGAGCAGCCTGACGGCGGAGGAGGAGGCGCTGATCAAGCTGGAGACGGCCAGGGAGCTCCTCCCGCCGGAGGGGACGGAGGCGGTCCTGGTCCTGAGGCCGGCCGGTCCCCCCCGGGCCGCCCCGGTCCCCGCGGCATCCCCGATGGAGGCGGCGGAGGCGGAGGTGCAGAGGCTGGGAGACCGGATGTCGCTCCCCTCGGCGCGTCCCGCCCCGGTGCGGCTGGCGGTCCCGCCGCCGGCGTCCCCTCCAGATCCATTCCGCCACCTCCGGGACGTTCCCCCGGCGCGCCTGATTCCGGAGGATTCGCTCCCCCTCCCGACACCCCTGCTGCCCCTCCCCCTCCCGCCGCCCCCGAAGGAGTGACATTCCGCAGGAGCCCGCGCGTTCCTGCCGAACCCTCCGGTCAGGCCGGCCGG
>Ga0068707_1001554_pt1 | contig 16066 bp, 12 predicted proteins | sample YNPNPMetaG_FD_66600 | JGI IMG/M metagenome (GOLD analysis project Ga0068707, IMG submission 66600) | Anoxygenic and chlorotrophic microbial mat microbial communities from Yellowstone National Park, USA - YNP NP MetaG | ecosystem: Environmental > Aquatic > Thermal springs > Hot (42-90C) >...
CCGCTCCGCTTCGGCTTCGGGGACAAACCCAAGGTTTCCAGCTTGCGTTGCAACTGCTGCCACATCCGGTCCGTGAACAACCTCAGCCGGGGTGGGTCAGGATGTGCCTGGGCAGGAAAGCCTGGGCAGGAAAGTCCCTTTCGGTGCTCCCGGTAGCCCTCTTGCCCCTGGCCATGCCGGCAGCCTTGCAGGCGCCAGGTCGGAGGTCCCACCGGAGGCGCAGGATGCGCGATCTCGGGAACGACAGCAGGTGCCGCGCGCCCGCTGGCAGCGGTTGCTGATCGCCATGACAGCCATGCCTCCCCAGCCGGACGGGTTCCGACCGGCCGCGCCGAGGTTGGGATCTGGGTGATATGAAGGGCAAGGCTTCAGGGACGCCTTGGCGGCCATCTCTCGCCCGGCTCGCTACCGGGCTCGGGGATGAACTTGGTGCGGCTGGCCCCGACAATGTCGGGGTTGGCCGTGCACCGTTGGATCGTGAGCCGGCACCAGGAATTCGGGCGAGAGTAGGGGCTGGCACATTTCCAGGGTCCCAGTTGGCGGCAGTTCCATTATGACGCGACACTCTCGATTGCGGCACATGGGTCCTTGACAGCCGCGAGGAGCCGTCTTTTCATCAGCGGGTGCCGCAAGGCTGGCGCTGACCGGAGCCGAGAGCCCAGCCGACTACGGGCCGCGGGGCAGCCCGAAGGGCGGGGCCGTTTGGGCTTGACTGGTCCCGGACGAGGTTAACAGGTACGCTTAACGGTAAATTACTTTACTGTCTTTGAGCCGCCGTTATACTGGGTGAGGCACAGCGAGGGTCCTATGACGGTCCGTTTACCGAGTGCACGATCTGCATGCGCCATACTCCTGGTGCTGTTCCTTTTCCTCCCAAGCACTTCCCTTTCTCAGCCGGGGCGTGGGACTATTTCCGGTCTCGTGACGGATGCTTCTGGAGCCGTCGTCCCGGGGGCCACCGTGGAGATTCGGAACCTAGAAACCGGGATTGTCCAAACCACCACAACGAGTTCAGGCGGTCTGTACGTGTTGACCGCTCTCGTGCCGGGCAAGTACCGGGTCAGCGTGGCGCTGCAGGGATTTCAGACGGTCGTTGTACCGTCGGTGACCGTCGAGGTGGACCATACCACCACGGTCAACGCAGACCTGAGGCCCGGGCAGGTTACGGAAAGCGTCGAGGTGGTGGCCGAGGCGGCGATGGCAACTACCGCGGGTTCGACAATTGGCCAGCTCATCACCGGCAAGACAATACAGGACATACCCGTCAACAGCCGAGACGTGTACCTGATGGTGCAACTGGCGCCCGGAGTGATCCCGGTCAACGGGGCCGTGAACCAAACCGGTGCGTACACCCGACCGGGCGTCGAGGTTTCCGCCTTTAAGATTAACGGGCAGCGTTCGGGTACCGTGGCCTACATGCTCGATGGCAGCCCCCTGACGGTGGACGGCTACGGCGCAGCCGTGACCTCGCCGGCCTTCGCCCCACCGATGGAGTCCATCCAAGAGTCCCGGATCGAGACGAATAACGTGGCCGCCAGCTACGCCAGCCCCGGAACAGGGGTGATCAGTCTAGTAAGCAAGTCAGGGACGGACCGGTTCCACGGCAGCGGTTTCTTCTTCGCGCGACCGAACGCGCTGGCTTCGAACGACCCTTTTGTGAAGGCGTCGCAACTGCGGAGGGGCGTCGCCAACCGACCTCCGGATTTCCACCGTTACCAGTGGGGAGCCAGCTTGGGCGGCCCGATCCGCAGGGGAGGGCTATTTTTCTTCGGCGACTACGAAGGAACCCAAGCCCGGAGCCTCGAGACGTTGACGACCACTGTCCCCACGGAAGCCGAACGCAAGGGCGACCTTTCCGGGATTCCGACGATCTGGAATCCCTTCGACGTCAGCGGGACCGGCGCGAGGCTGCCGTTCCCCGGGAACATCATTCCGGCCCGAATGTTGAATCCAGTTTCGTTGTACATGCAGAACCTGATCCCGTTGCCGAACCAGCCGGGAGCCGGCAAGTACCACCAGGACAACTACTTTGACGCCTCGCTGTTCCCCAACGACGCGAAGAAATTCGATATCCGGCTGGACAACTATTTGTCCAGCAAGCACCAGGTGTACGGCCGGTACTCGTTTGCCGAAATGGAGACGGGCAACGCGGACCACTACCACAACGGGGCAGACCCGCAGTATTACTTCAGCACCACGCGCGGCCAGAACATCTTACTAGCCGATAACTACACAATCAATTCTGGCGCTCTCCTTCAAGTCCGATACTCGTTCACCCGGCACGCCGAGCACCAGCCGGTTCCGGATGCCGCCAAGAACTTCGATATGGTCAAGGCCGGATTCCCCGCCTGGCTGGCCGCGCGAGCGCTAGTGCACGATATTCCTAATATCGGCATCAGCGGAATGCGCGGGGTCGGCTCGCGAAATTGGGCGACCGGCTTCGTATTCATTAGCATGAACCATGACATGATCATGGCGCTGGACAAAGTCCGAGGGCGGCACAACCTGAAGGCGGGGTTCGAATACAAGAAATCCTTCGTCAACATGGGCCAGCCGATCGCTGCCAGCGGGTACTACGTGTTCGACACCACGGCGACCTCTTCGAAGACCCTGGCGGGAGACGGCTTTGGCTACGCCTCCTTCATGCTCGGCATGGGAGCCTTAAATCAGCCGAATAACAATTTTACTTTGGATGCCTTCATTGCCCATGCCAGTCCTTACTATGGCGCGTACTTCCAGGACAACGTCCGGCTCACGCCAAAACTGACTTTGGACGTCGGCCTGCGCTGGGAGATCTTCGGGGGCCGCACGGAGCGCTATGACCGGCAGGAGACCTTCGATCCGCTCGCGCAGTTCACCGTGAACGGAGTCTCGTTGACCGGCGGCCTGGTTTTTCCCAAGAATAACACCACGCCGTTCAAAACCAACTGGCGTGACCTCGGTCCGCGCTTGGGGATTGCCTACCGACTTGGCAGCCGCGGGGTGCTCCACGGCGGCGCCGGCGTGTTTTTCGGCCCGAGCGCTCACAGCGTAGCGATTGCCAGCACCAATTCCGATTCGTTCAGCTCGGCGACCACCTGGAAAGCGACCACCATGGACAAGTACGGGAACACGGTTATGCTGAATCCGCTGAACAACCCGTTCCCAGACGGTCTTACCGAGCCCACGCAAGGCTCCCTAGGCCTAGCGACCAACCTCGGCTCCAGCGTGACGACCATGTGGCGGTCCCAGCCCACCCCTTCGGCCTACAACTGGAACGTAGGTGTGCAGCGGGAATTGCCCGGCGGCTACCTGGTTTCGGCAGCGTACGTAGGGAGCCGCGGTTTGCACCAGATCAGCAACTTCCCTGCCAACCAGCTAACCCTCGACCAGATCGCCCGGTACAACACACACCTGGCCGACACGGTTCCCAATCCTTTGCTCAAGGCGATTACCGATCCCGCCTCGCCGATTAACGGCCGCGCGACGGTGCCCTTATGGCTGACCGTCCAAGACTTCCCTCAGTTCACCACCGGCTCTCCGTCGGCGGGCGTGACCATAAGTGCGGCGCCCACGGAAGACACGATTTACCACTCGTTGCAGGCCAAGTTGGAGAAGCGTCTGACAACACACTTTTCGACCTTGGCGCAGTTCACCTTTGCCAAGCTCCTCAGCACGGGGACGGTCGCTTATAGCTACATTGGCCAGAACGCGGGGCACCAGAACGCCAAGAATGGCTACCTGGATCGGTCGGTCGATCCCCAGGACGTCAGCCGATGGTTTTCTTGGGCGGCAATCTACGACCTGCCGTTGGGAAGCGGGCGCGCGGTCAGCTTTTCCAACAGGTTTCTCAACGGGCTTTTGGGCCGATGGACGATAAGCAGCGTGCTATACTTGGGGAGCGGCGTGCCAATTCTTGTATCAGGTACCTGGCCGAACAAGAGCATATATTTCTCCCAGCGGCCGAATCTTACCTGCGATCCCGCGCAAGGGGCGCCGCACACCGCCAATCAGTGGTTTCTTCCGACCTGCTATGCGGCGCCGGCGAGTCCCTATGTAGCGGGCAACGCGCCCCGCACGCTTTCCACCGTGCGGGCCGACGGCGCCGGCAACCTCGATTTCTCCATTTACAAGAGCTTCGCCCTGGGGGAAGGCATGCGGCTGCAGTTCCGGGCCGAAGCCTTTAACCTTACTAACTCGGTGCAACTCGGCATTCCAAACGCGAGCTGGAACCCGATTGACACTTCGACGTTCGGGAGGGTTACCGCCGCGGCCAGCACACCACGGGAATTGCAGTTTTCCGCGCGGTTGACGTTTTGATGAGTACGACGAGCGGGGGTGGGCGGCTGTGTTTGGCGCTCGGAGAGTCGGGACCTCGGCAGATGCCGCGTGGGAGAACAGGAAGGGCTTGGGGGGGCGCGACGGCGATGTTAGCGCCGATAAGGGCTGCAGTTCCAGCCTGCGGGCTGGCAGTGGGCCTCGCTGCATTCGCGATTCACGGAAGGTCGCATGACGGCTTGAACGGCGGGCAGACGCTGGCCTTTCGGCACGTTGTGGTGGATACGGCCGGCCCGCAAGACATCTGGCTGAAATCTGTTGGCGATCTCAACGGCGACGGTCGGCAGGACTTGATCGCGGGTGGTCACCGTAGCGGCGGCTTGGTCTGGTACGAAAACCCGAACTGGGATAAGCACGTGATCGCAGCCGAGGGCGCCTTCGGCACCGACGGTGAAGCCGCGGACCTCGATGGCGACGGCGACCAAGACTTGGTGGTCATCGTCGGAAAACAGCTGGTCTGGTACGAGAATCCTAGCTGGAAAACGCACCCGGTAGACGACGTGATGCTGCACGACATCGAGGTTACCGACCTCGATGGCGACGGGCGGCCGGATATAGTCGGCCGCGATCAGGGTGCGTTCGCAGGTCACCGGGGCGACCTGCTCCACATCTACCGGCAAGAATCACCTTCGAGCTGGAGACATCGGACAGTGAACATCCCCGACGGCGAGGGGCTTCTCAGTGCCGACGTGGATCACGACGGGCGTCCCGACGTCGTGGTTGGCCGCTTTTGGGTCCGGAACCCGGGGAATGTCTTAAACGGCGCTTGGACGCTGCACGAGTATGGCCAGGAATGGGATTACCCTCACGTCTTTGTGGCCGCGGGCGATGTCAACGGGGACGGTAGGCTGGATATCATCCTCGTACCGTCCGAGAAGGCCGGCGGTACTTATCGGATTTCGTGGTTCGAAGGTCCGCGTAACCCCAGGAGCGGCGCCTGGAAGGAGCACATCATCGCCCCCTCCGTTGAAACCGTGAAGCACTTCGTGGGTGTCGGGGACTTCAACCGGGACGGCCGTCTGGATGTCGCCACTGCCAGCATGCGCCAAGGCAAGTCGCCCGAGATCGACGTGTACGTGAACCAAGGCAAGGGCCAGCAGTGGATAAAGAGCGTGGTTGCCCCCACCAGCTCGCACAGCATGCGGATTGTGGACGTGGACGGCGACGGCTTGCCGGATCTCTACGGCGCGGATTGGAGCGGAAGTCGCCAAGTGGATCTGTGGATGAACGTCACTGGCAAGCCGGGCCAGGCCGGGAGCGGTTCCGCGTTGGCGCATCCAGATCGGAATAGAGCCGCGCGGACGTACCGCCGATAGTTAGCAGCCAACGTACCCAGAACACTGGTTTTGCCATCCTGATTCGGCCCCTTTTGATCATCTCATTTGGCCCCACCTAATCCGTCATTTCCCGCGGCTTCTGCCGACTCTCCAGCGTCTGCCCGAACCGGTAGGACTCTAGCCCGGTCTCGATAATTCGCGCCCGGTCGGTGACGCGGTCCAGCAGGGCCTTGCACAGCCGCGCGTTGGGAATCACCTGCGTCCCCTCGGAAAAGGGCAGGTTGGTGGTCATCAGCACGGCCGCCTTCTTTGCCCGCTCCGTGATCACCTGGAACAACAACTCCGCCCCCACCTCGGCCAGCGGAACATAGCCCACTTCATCGCTCGCCACCACCTCGTAACGGGCCCAGCGCGCCAGCACCCGGCTCAACTGGTTCTGCTGCCGGGCCTCCACCAACTCGTTGACCAGGCCGGTCATCAGGTGCGCCTTGCCGGTGCCGCACTGGCCAACAAAGAAAACCGGCTCGGCCCGCCCCAGTTGCGGCAACTCCACCATCTGCCGCGTACCCGCCTGCTGGCCGTGCCGCTCCTTCAGTCACCCCCACAGCTCGGTCGTAGCTGGCCGGCCAGCGGCCCAGCCGGCGCGCTGCGCCAGCGGCGTCGCCCCTGCCGGCGCGCGCGATCTCCGGTATAACACGTCCAGGTAATGTTCCAGATCCAGAACCTGCCGACCGCGCACGTAAGCCGCACGTAGCGCCGCACGGGCGATTCGGCGACCACGGCCGCCCGCTGTTCCGTCCGCAGCCGCTGGTAGATCCGATGCGCCGTGTGCCGCTGCTTGCGCGGGGCCCGCCGGTCGGCCTCCAGCATCGCGTCGCTGAAACTCTTCACCGGCTCCAACCTCGGCTGCGCCCGCTCGGGTTCCCTCCTCGGCGGCGGCAGCGCATTCCTCAACGCCTCCCGCACCATCCGCCGGTGTACTCCCAGCTTCCGGGCCACCGCGCGGATGGTCCCCACCCCCTGTTCCTACTCCCGTCTGATCTGCTCAAACCGGTCCACCTTCGCTCTCCAGTCCAATCGGCCCCTCCGTTTCGCCCCCAACCGAACGAAACAGAATAGCCGATTACTGTTTGATCCGGGCGGGGCCAAATCAGACGATCAAAAGGGTCCAATTCAGAGTATCGGGATCATACATCACCGCCGACGGCAAGTTGGCCGTAAGCGCCAGACCAATCCCATTCTCGACGGGCGGCGGGTTTTGCAGTAAGTGAGGTGGCGTCCGGATCCAGCCCGCCCAGCGTGGAGGCGCTGCGGGCGGACTTCGAGCCAGTGAGCGAGAAGGCGCTCCCTGCCAGGGCCGCGGACCCCCGTTGCCAAGTCCACCAACCCGATGGGCGGCGCTCTGCCCTCAAACCTGCGCCCCGCCACGGCGCATGAATTCCTCCAGGTGGCGCCGGTGCAGGCGCGCCTGCCGGCCCAGCCGGAACGCGGGCAGCATCCCACGGCGCACCAGCTCAGCCGCTCGCTGATAGCTGACCTTGAGGTATTCCGCCGCCTGCTGCAACGTGAGCACCTCCTCCTGCATCGGCTCCTCCGACGGCTGCGGCTGCTCTTCCATGAGCGCCCTCAGGCCTGGCGCCATCCGCCGCAGATTCGCTACCGCCACAGCCCGCCGGGACCGGCCGAATCCCCGCACCCCGCCGCCGGGCGTGAACCCCCTGCCTCATGCTAGCTTGAAGGAATGCGTCGCTGGCTAATCTACGGGGTCGCTGCGCTGTCGCTGCTCGCGGCCGGAGAGCTGTCGAACCGGCGCGCTCCGGGCTTCTCGCTGCCGGACCTGAACCTGCGCCAGCACGATCTGGCGGATTACCGCGGCCGGGTGGTGCTGATTGACATCATGCGCACGCAGTGCCCGCACTGCGAGGTGCTCTCGCGCACGCTGGAAAAGGTCAAGCAGCGCTACGGGGAGAAGGTCGCCATTCTCTCGGTGGTCAACCCCCCGGACAACCAGGACACGGTGCGAGCCTACATCCGGCGCAACAACGTGACGGTTCCGGTGCTGTTCGATTGCGGGCAGATGGCCGCCTCGTACCTGAAAGCCACGCCCCAGCGGCCCAGCTTTGACGTCCCGCACCTGTTCATCATTGACGGCAACGGCTGGATTCGCAACGACTACGAGTACGGTCCCCAGACGCGGGCCGTCTTCGAGGGCAAGGCGCTGTTCGCCGAGCTGGATCGCCTGCTGGCCGAGAAACCCTCGCCCGCCAGGCCTTAGCGGGGCGCCGGGTTTCAACCGCCACCGGCCGGGGCGGTCCCCCGGCCGGAACGCGCCCCGCCCCGGCGGCCCGGCGGGCGGGGTTGGTCGGGCACGCCCAGCTCCTTGCGCACCGCATCCAACACGCCGTTGATGAAGGGCGCCGATTCCTCGGCCGAGAACCGCCGGGCCAGCTCCAAAGCCTCGTTGATGGCCACCGCGGGCGGCGAGCCCAAGGCGGTCATCTCGAAGATCGCCAGCCTCATCAGGTTGCGATCCACGGCCGGCATGCGTTCCAGCCGCCAGTTCCGGGCGTGGCGCGTAATGAGTTCATCAATCTGCGGGCGACGTTCGAGCACCCCGCGCACGAGCTGTTCGGCGAAGCGGTCCGGCCGGGGCGGCGAGGCGGTCAGCTCGGGATACAGCGAGTCGTAGAAGGAAGCCAGGGCCTGCTCGACAGGTTGAGGCGTGAGGTCCAACTGAAACAGGAGCTGGAGGGCGCGCTCGCGCGATTTGCGGCGCGAAGGCATGCGCGGCTCAAGCGCCCGCACGGAGCCGGCGCATCAGGTTGCCCATCTCGACCGCGGTCATGGCGGCGTCGAAACCCTTGTTGCCCGATTTGGCCCCGGCGCGCTCAATGGCCTGCTCGAGGGTGTCGCAGGTCAGAACGCCGAAGGAGATGGGCAGGCCGGCCTCCAGCGCGGTCTGGGCCAGTCCCTTGGCGGCCTCCGAAGCGATGTACTCATAGTGCGGCGTGTCGCCCCGGATCACCGCGCTCAGGCAAATGATGGCGTCGTGCCGCTTTTGCAAGGCCAGCTCGCGGGCCACCACGGGCAGCTCCCAGGAGCCGGGGACGCGGACGATCTGGACGGCGTCCGGGTCGCAACCGGTGCGCGCCAGGGCGTCCAGGGCGCCCGCCAGCAGGCGCTCGGTGATGACGCTGTTGAAACGACTGACCAGGATGGCGAACTTGAGGCCCGCTGCGTTGAGCTGGCCTTCGATCACACGGTCGGGCATTTTAGCTTCCCCATGCAGGCCGGTTCCGGACGGCCAAAAAGCATCATAGCGCGAAGCCGGCCCGGGCGACGGGCTCAGGGGTAGAGGCCGCGCACGGCAGTGGCCTCCGCCACGCGGCCGATGCCGAGCATGTTGGCCGCCAGCCGCATGCTCACTTTGCGCTCCAAGTGCAGACTGAGCACTTCGTGGCAGGCAGTCTTCATAATCCGTTCCAGACGCTCGTGCACCTCGTGCAGCTCCCAGCTCAGATGCTGCTCGTTCTGCACCCACTCGAAGTAGGACACGGTCACCCCGCCAGCGTTGCAGAGGATGTCCGGAATGACGAAAACGCCCTTAGCCTCCAGGATGGCGTCCGCTTCGCGCGTCAGCGGGCCGTTGGCGGCCTCCGCGATCACCTTGGCGCGCACGCCAGCGGCGTTGTCGCCGTTGAGGGCGTTCTCCAAGGCGGCCGGAATGAGCACATCGCACTCCAGCGCCAGCAGCTCCTCGGAGGTGATCGGTTCGGCCCCGGAGAAGCCCACGACGCTGCCCGTCCGCTCCTTGTGCAACATCAGCTTGGGGATGTCCAAGCCGGCCTTGTTGTAGACGCCGCCGCGGGAATCGTTCACCGCGATGACCAGGCTCTGATGCGAGTCCAGCAGGAGCGCGGCGATCGAGCCGGCGTTGCCGAATCCTTGCACCACCACGCGCGCACCCTTCATGCGCAGGCGCAAATGTTCGAAAGCGCACTCCAGCGTGTGGAAGACCCCGCGGCCGGTCGCCTCGTCACGGCCCCGCGAGCCGCCCGCGCTGAGGGGCTTGCCGGTAACCACGCCCGGCACCGGGTAGCCCTCCCGTTTCATCATGCTGTAGGTATCCATCACCCAGGCCATGATTTGGGGGTTCGTGTAGACGTCCGGCGCGGGGATGTCCTGCTGCGGGCCGATCAGGGGCAGAATGCCGGCGGCGTAGCGGCGCGTCAGCCGCTCCAGTTCCCCGGGCGAGAGCTCCTTGGGATTGCAAGTTACGCCGCCCTTGGCCCCACCGAAGGGGATGTTCACCACGGCGCACTTCCAGGTCATCCAGGTCGCCAGGGCTTTGACCTCATCCAGGTTCACCGCCGGATGGTAGCGGATGCCGCCCTTGGCCGGCCCCCGGACCGTGCTGTGCTGCACGCGATAGCCCTCGAAACGCCTGATCTCTCCATTGTCCATGCGCACGGGGAGGTTCACGGTCAAAATCCTCTCCGGGTACTTGATCATCATGCGCAGGTCCTGAGGAAGTTCCAACGCGTCGGCGGCCGCGTCGAAATTCTCCAGGGCTACTTCATAGGGACTTTTCTTATGCACTACGCTCTCCGACATTGTGATGTGGATTCCCTCAACCGAAAAGAGGACCTGAATATCGTTAGCTTACCTGATGGCGAACGCGGGCGGCAACCGCGGACAGCGGCGCAGGCGCGATACCGGCCGGCCCCTGGGCTGCGCGGGCGGACCGCGCCGCCGATCAAGGCTAGGAAACGGGGCGCTCCCGCAGGCCATCCGCGGTGAGACCGCCGATCTCCACCTCTACAATGCGATTGGGCTCGCGCGGGCGGGCCAGCTCGACCTTCAGATAGTTGTCGCTCAGCGCCACGCCCGGCTGCTCGAGGGTGACGACCGACAGTTTGCGGCCGAGCATGCGAGCGCGGAATTCGCGGTTCTTGCGGGCGGCCGCCTCCCGCAGCAGGCGATTGCGCTCCTTGCGCACCGGCGGAGGCACCTGATCGGGGAGAGCGGCTGCGGGCGTGCCCGGCCGGGCCGAGTAGGTGAACACGTGCAGGTAGGTAAAGGGCAGGGCCTCGATGAAGCGCAGAGTCTCCTGGAACTCGTGATCGGTTTCGCCCGGAAAGCCTGCCATGACGTCGGCCCCGATGGCGGCCTCCGGCAACCAGGCCCGCACCTTCCGGATGCGCTCGGCGTAATGCCGGGCGCGATACCAGCGGCGCATTCGGCGCAGCACGCTGTCGGAACCGCTTTGCAAGGGCGCGTGAACGTGCCGGGCGATGCGGGGCGAGCCGGCCATCAGCTCGAGCAGCTCGTCGCTCAAATCCATCGGCTCCAGAGAGCTGAGCCGCAGCCGCTCTACCTCGGTCTGCTCGAGCAAGCGCCGCAGCAAGGCGGCCAGGCGGGGCCGGCCGGGCAAGTCGCGGCCCCAGCGGCCCAGGTTGATGCCGCTCAGCACGATCTCGCGATAGCGGCCGGCAAGGCGGCGCACCTGCTCGATCACCCAGGCCTCGGGCGCGCTGCGGCTGTGCCCGCGCACGGCAGGAATGACGCAGAAGGAGCAGTGGAAGCTGCACCCGTCCTGGATCTTCAGATTGGGCCGCGTGCGGTCGCCTGAGGGGGCCGCCGTCCAGAACGCTCCCGCGCCGGCATCCCCCACGCAGATCCGAGTGGGGCAGCCCGGCCCGGCGTCCTCTTCGGCAATCAGACTGGCGATTTGAGCCTTGTGCGAGTTGCCCACCACCCAGAGCACTCCGGGCAGCGCCGCCGCCTGCCGGGGAGCACGCTGGGCATAGCAACCGGTGATCAGGATGCGGGCCGCGGGATTCCGGCGCCGCACCCGATAGACCGCCTGGCGCGCGTCCTCGTCGGCCGCCGCCGTCACGGTGCAGGTGTTCAGGATCACCCAGTCCGCCTCATCCGCCCCGGCCGGCGTGTAACCGCGGGCCGTGAGATCCGCGGCGATCGCCGCGCCCTCGGCCTGCGCGGTCCGGCAACCGAAATTTTCCAGGAAGAACGTGCCCACCTGTTCTTGATTATAGAGGGCGGGCCGCCCCCAGCCGCTTCAGGGCCGCTGCCGGTACTTTTCGTAAAGCCGCAGGTGCTTGTTGTCCAGATCCACTTCCCTGCCCCGGATGAACAACTGCTTGAGTTGGGTGCGGGTCTCCAGCGGGTCTCCGTCGGTGAGGATCAAGTCGGCCAGCTTGCCTTTCTCGATCGAGCCCAGCAGGTCGGCTACGCCCCAGATCTCGGCCGGGTAGAGCGTTAAAGCCTTGAGCGCTTCCGCGTGAGGCAAACCGAAGGCGACCGCCATGGCGGCCTGGTAGGGCAGGTTGCGCGCGAAGGAGGTCGAGAAGCTGGCGAAGGCGAACTTCACGCCCGCCTTGTGCAATTCGGCCGGCAGGGTGTAGGCCTTATCGTAGGGGTCGTCCTCTTCCAGCGGCAGCTCCAGCGTCGGCCCCAGGATCACGGGAATATTCTTCTGCTTGAGCAGGTCGGCCACCTTCCAGGCCTCTCGCGCCTCGGCCAGCACCAGGCGCACCTTCTGGCTCTCGGCGAAGGCCACTGCTTCGCGGATGGCGCGCTCGCGGACGGCATGGGCGACCAGAAGCAGCTTGCCCTCCAGCACGGGAAGCATGGCCTCCATCTTGGCGTCGGTGGCGAAGCCCGGGCCGCCCGCCAGCTTCGCCTTCTGGTAGCGCCGCGCCTGTTCGAAGAATTCGCGGAGCTGCTGGAGGCGACTTTCGTACTCGCGCTTGGCTTCCGAGAAAGGCCGGCGGGCCCGCTGGGCGGCGAAACGCCCGCCGCGGGTCTCGATCACCGGGAACTGAAGCATCATCGAGACCGGCGAGCGCACCTGCATTTCCTCCCAGGTCCAGCCGTCCAAATGAATCAAAGCGGCTTGGCCCGAGATGACGCCGCCGGCCGGCGCGGTGACGGCGGCGGTGATGCCGTTAGCCCGGGTCACCGGGATGTGCTCGCTGGCCGGATGCACGGCGACGATGGCGCGCAACTGGGGGTTGAAGTCGCCGATCTCGACGGCGTCCACCGTCTCGCGCACCGAGCTGATTTCGGCCAGGCCGATCTGGCTGCCGGAATCAATCAGTCCCGGGTAGACGTGCAGGCCTTTGGCCTCGATGATCCGGACGCCCTTGGGGACGGGGACTTTGGCCCCTACCTCGGCGATGCGGCCGTCCTGGACCAGCAGCATGCCGTTGGGAATCTCCGGGCCGCTGACGGGATGAATGACGGCGCCGCGCAGCAGGAAACCGTCGCCGGCGGCGGCCGCCGTCAGGGCGCACAACAGGGAAAGGATCAGCGTCTTCACGAGGGCCTCCTGCGGCTGGGCGCCTGCTTCTTCTCGCGCTCGCGCGCTCGCTCGAGCAAGGCCTTCTTGCGAGCTTCCAGCTCGGCCCGCCGGCTCATGTCGCGGTCGCGGTCGAAGTAGAATTCCCCGTCAATCATGACCCGCAGCACGCGGGCGTAGTTGGATAAGGGGTGCTTGTCGAAGATCACCAGGTCGGCGTCCTTGCCCGGCTCGATGGAACCCACGCGCCGATCCACGCCGAGCTGCTTGGCGGCGTTGATGGTGATCAGGGCCAGCGCCTCGTCCTCCGAGAGGCCGCCGTACTTGACGGCCTTGGCGGCCTCCTGGTTGAGGTGGCGCATCAGCTCAGCCGAATCGGAATTGAGGGAAACCAGCACGCCCTTGCGCAGCATGAGGGCGGCGTTGTAGGGGATGGCGTCGTAGGCTTCGACCTTGTAAGCCCACCAATCGGTGAAAGTGGTGGCGCCGGCGCCGGCCTCGGCGATCTCGCGGGCCACCTTGTAACCCTCCAGCACATGGATCAGGGCGGCGATCTTGAAATGGAACTCCTGGGCCAGGCGCAGCACGGCGAGGATCTCATCGGCCCGGTAGCAATGCACGTGGGCCAGGCGCCGGCCTTCCAGGACCTCGACCAGCGGCTCGAGCTTGAGGTCGCGGCGCGGGGGCAAGGCGGCCTCGCCGCGCTGCCGCCTGGCCTCGTATTGCCGCCAGGCGTCGCGGTAGGCGGCCGCCTCCAGGAAGGCCTGCCGCATGACATCCTCTACGCCCATCCGGGAAGCCGGGTAGCGCGGCGTCACAGTGACGCCGGGAATCTGCGAGGGCGTGCCGCCGCGGCGCTTGGGGTTTTCGCCCATGGCGAACTTCAGGATGGGCGGAGCGCCTTCGAACAGCAAGGCGCGGGCGTCGCGACCCCAGCGAAGCTTGATCACCGTGCTCTGGCCGCCCACCGCGTTGGCGCTGCCGTGCAGCACGGCCACGGTGGTGACGCCGCCGGCCAGGGCGCGGTAGATGGCGATGTCCTCGGGATCCAGCACGTCCTCCATCGAAACCATCGAAGAGACGGAGATGCTGCCCTCGTTGGTGCTCTCCGAGGCGATGTGCGAGTGCGGATCAATGATGCCGGGCATTACGTACTGCCCGCTGGCGTCAATCACCCGGGCGTCGTCGGGAACCAGCACTTTCGGACCGGCCTCGACGATCTTGCCGTCGCGCACCAGGATGGAACCCTGGAAGCGGCCTTTGGTTACGGTGAGAACGTTAGCGTTGCGAATCACGATGGGCGGCGCGGCCAGCGCGGCGGCCGCCACCCACACCAGGCCGAAGCGCATCATGGGAGCACCTCCCCGGAAGGCTCCGGCCGGCCCGCCTCTTCCGGCGGCGCTTCGGGCAGCGGCTCGTACTTGACGCCGTCAATGAAGACGTATTTCACGCGGGTCTTCTCCTGAAACAGCTCGCCGTCGGTGACGACGAGGTTGGCGATCTTGCCTTTCTCGATGCTGCCCAGCCGGTCGGCCAGGCCGTAGATTTCCGCCGGGCTCAGGGTGAAGGCGCGCAGGGCGGCCTCCGGCGTCAGGCCGGCCTCCAGAGCCCGGCGCACCGCGCGCACGAACTCGCGGGGGCTGGAGATTCCCTCGGTGTAGAAGGCGAACCGCACGCCTTCCCTGGCCAGCGCGGCCGGGGTCGAAGGCGCCCGCTCGCGGAACTCCAGCACGCGCAGGCTCTCGATCTGCTCGGGATCGGAGTCGCGCTCGCGCTCGGGCCACTTCAGGCTGACCAGCACGGGCACGCCCGCCTTCTTCAGGGCCGCGGCGGCGCGGTGCCCTTCGTGCGCGCCGTAGAGCACGGCGTTGAGCTTCAGCTCGGCGGCGAAGCGCAGCATGCGGTCAATCTCCACCGCGCGCGAAGCCGGCAGCAGCACGCGCGGCGCCTCCAGCACGCCTTCGAGCGCCCGGTCATAGGCCGGCCGCCGGTTGCCTGCCGGGTGGCGCGCGTAGAACTCCTTGGCCAGGCGGTAATGTTCCGCGTCCAGGTAGACCTGCCGGATGTAAGCCATCACGCCCATCAACGAGCCCGGAAAACTGGTGAAGCCGGCCGTCGTCAGGCTGGCGTACAAGCCGGCGGGCGAACTGATGACCATCTGCCCCGGGCGCTCGCCCGCCAGCGCGATCACGGCGCCCTGCCCGGCGAAAATGCCGCGCTGGGGAAACGTGACGGCGGTGGTGAAACCGGCGCTGCGCGCCGTTTCCAGCCGGCGATCGGCGGGACTGATCAAGTCCGCGGCGCGCACCCAGCTTGTGGTGGAGGGACGGTCCTCGGGCCCCTGCGCCGGGCGGCTCTCGGCGGCCGGCGTTTGGGCGGGCGCCGGCTGAGCGGGCGTGGCGCGCGCCGCGGTGCGCCCGACCGCAGCGGCCGGGGCGGCCGCCTCGGGAATCCCCAGCGAACTCAGCGCGTCCATCAGCCCGGGGTATACGGTGAGACCCTGGCCTTCGATCACCCAGGCCTCGGGTGGGACAGCCACATTGGTTCCCACCTCCTGGATCACGCCGTCGCGAACCAGCACCGTGCCGCCTTCCAGCACCGGACCGCTGACGGTGACCACCCTGGCCCCGCGAATGGCGTACACCGAAGGCGGTCCCGCAGCCGGCGCGCCGGCGGCCAGCAGCAGCAAAAGCGAAACCCTCTTCATTGACCTCCCTCCCATCAGGACTACCGATAGTAATTCGCCCGTCCGCAGGCGGGCAACCGCCCGCCTGCCGGCTCAGGGTCCGCCGCCCGAGGCTTGCCCGGCGAGCAACCGGTAGGCCCGGCGAGCGACGATCAGCTCTTCGTTGGTGGCCAGGGCCAGCACCGCCACGGGCGAGCCCGGCTCGGAGAGCAGACGATCCCCGCTCGCTTGCTGGTTACGCACCGGATCCAAACGCACCCCGAGGAATTCCAGGCCCTCGCAACAGCGGGCGCGCAGGCGGGCGGAGTTCTCGCCGATGCCGCCCGTGAAGGCCACGGCGTCCAGGCCGCCCATGGCGGCCGCGTAGGCGCCGATGGTCTTGCGCACCTGATAGGCGAAGACCGCCAGCGCGAGGGCGGCGTCCGCGTTGCCCTGGGCGGCGGCCGCCTCCAGATCTCGCACGTC
>Ga0068707_1001555_pt1 | contig 16066 bp, 9 predicted proteins | sample YNPNPMetaG_FD_66600 | JGI IMG/M metagenome (GOLD analysis project Ga0068707, IMG submission 66600) | Anoxygenic and chlorotrophic microbial mat microbial communities from Yellowstone National Park, USA - YNP NP MetaG | ecosystem: Environmental > Aquatic > Thermal springs > Hot (42-90C) >...
CCAACCTCCAGTCCAAGCCGGGGGGCAAGCGCCTGGAACGCGTCCTCTGGGCGACCACCGGTTCCGACGCGGCCCACAAGGCCCTCCGGGCGGCCCTGGCCTTCGACCCGGGGCGCGAGATCATCGTCGCCACCCGCGGGGGATCCCACGGAAACAAGGGCCTGGCCGAGTCGGTCAGCGGGGACGAGAGCAGCCCCCATCGCGACCCCCGCGTCCGCTTCGTCTCCTTCCCGCGGCAGGAATGCATGGACATCACCCTGCGGGATTCCCCGTTCGACCCCGCCCCCTACCGGGCGGAGCTGGAGTCGCTCGCCGCCAATCCCGGCGGCTCCCGGATCGCCTGCCTGATCACCGAGCCCTACCTGGGGATCGGCTCCTTCCATCCTCCCCGGGCCTACCTCCAGTCCCTCCAGGAGTTCTGCCGCAAGACCGGGGCCCTGTTCATCCTCAACGAGTCCCAGTCCAATTTCGGCCGGACCGGCCAGATGTTCGCCTTCCGGACCTACGGGATCGAGCCGGACCTGCTGATTCTCAGCCACGGCCTGGGCAACGGCATCGCCGCCTCGTGCGTGGCCGGCCGGTCCGACGTGCTCTCGGCCCTGCCCCCGGCCGAGGCGGCCGACACGTTCAGCGCGAACCCCCTCGCCTGTGCGGCGGTGCTGGCCACGCTCGACGTCTTCGAGCGCCGCAACATCCTGAAGTACGCCCGGCGCGCCTCCGACATCATCGAGGAGGGACTCCTGCGGCTGAAGGAGATCCCCTTCGTCCGGTACGTGCGGGGCGAACTCGGGGGCATGATCTGGTGCCTCGAAATCGGGGATTTCGGCGGCCGACCCGCAGAGGCCGTGGCGTCCGCCTGCGTCCTGGCCGCCTACCGGGGGGACGAGAAGGGCCGCGCCGTGCACCTGGAAGGCCCCCTGGCCGGGCGGATGATCCGCATCGCCCCGCCGCTGGTGATCACCACCGACGAGGCCCAGGACAGCCTGGACGCCCTCTACGACTGTTTCAAGTCGGTCGAGCGGGAACTCGCCCCGAAGTGACGTTCGGCGGGACGCCTCCGTCCCGCTCCTCGTCGAAGACCAGGGTGCCCCTCCGATACGTCCGGAGGATGCGGACGGCCCTCCCGTCCCACGAGAAGACCGCCAGATCCCCGGGGGCCCCCGGCACCAGTCCCTTCGCCGAGGGGAGTCCCAGGAGCTCTGCAGGCCCCCGCGAGGCCCGGTCCCAGGCCTCGGCCAGCGTGCCGAGCCCGGAGGCCGCCAGGCGGGCCACCCCGCGGACCAGGGGAAGGGCCGACCCCGCCAGAAGCTCCGGGTTCCTTTCCAGATGCAGTCTCCCCTCCGGCGTCAGGACGACCTTTCCCCCCACCGCGGTCTCGTAGGTCCCCGGCGGCATCCCGGCCAGGCGGACGGAATCGCTCACCAGGATCGCCCGGGGCCCCTTCATCCTCAGGATCACCTTGAGGACCGCGTGGGGGAGATGGAAGCCGTCGGCGATCGCGCTGGCCCAGAGGCGATCCTCGGCGAGCTGCTCCCAGAGGTAGTTCGAGTGGCGGCGCAGCAGCAGATGGGAGCCGTTTCCCAAGTGTGTGGAGAGGCGTGCCCCGGCCTCCACCGCCTGGCGGATCTGCTCCGGCGAGGCCGCGGTGTGGCCGAGGGCCACAAGAACCCCGGCGCGGACGCAGCGGGCGATGAACTCCGGGGATCCGGGCCACTCCGGGGACATCGTCAGGATCCTGAGGCGACCCCCCGACGCCCGGCGCCATCGCTCCAACAGGTTCCACTCCGGGGCCCGGACGTGGGCCGGGTCGTGGGCCCCCCGGGGCCCTTCCTCCGGCGACAGGAACGGCCCTTCCAGGTGGATCCCCGCCACCGCGTCCCGCGCCGCGCCCCGCCGGCGGCAGGCGGAATCGATCGCCCGGAGGGCCTCCTCGATCGCCTCGACGCCCGCCGTGACGACCGTCGGGAAGAAGGCCGTCACCCCATGGCGGGCCAGCTCCCCGGAAACCTTCTCCGCCGCCTCCCCGTCCGCCCGGGGCCCGTTGAAATCGCCTCCCGCGAAGCCGTTCACCTGGAGGTCGACCAATCCCGGGGCGATCCAGGGCATCCCCCGCGCGGGCCGCCCGGCGGGACGGACGGAGACGATCCTCCCGCGATCCAGGCGGACCCGCACCGGACTCCCGGTCCGGTAATGGAGCCCGGCGATCTCAACGGCCATGGGAATCGAGTTCCAGGTAGAGCGTCGCGTCCGGGTGCTCCCGCAGGAGGCTGGCCGGGCAGGCCGTCGTGATCGGCCCCTGGAGCGCCTGCCGGACCGCCTCGCGCTTGGAGAAGCCGGGCACGATGCAGAAGGCCCGCGCAGCCGATCTCAGGACGGGCAGGGTGAGGGTCAGGGCGAACCGGGGGACCTCCTCCAGGCGCGCGAAGATCCCGGTCTGGACCTGCTGCCGGAGGGAGATCCGGTCCAGCTCCACGATCTTGACGGTCTCGGGATCGTTGAAATCGGCGGCATGGGGCTCGTTCAGAGCGAGGTGTCCGTTGTTTCCGATCCCGAGGCAGACGATGTCGAGAGGGGCCCTTCGAATCAGCTCCCCGTAGCGGGCGCATTCCGCCCGCGGCGGGGCGGTCCCGTCCAGGATTCGGACCTCCCCCGGCCGCACCACGGAGAAGAGCTTCCGGGCGAGGTAGGCCTGGTGGGAGCGGGGGGAGGAGGCCGGCAGGCCCACGTACTCGTCCAGCTGGAAGGCCTCCACGCGCGACCAGTCCACGCCGGGGGCGCGGGACAGGGCCTCCAGGAAATCGTCCTGGGAGGGGGCCGCGGCGAACGCCGCCCGGACGCGCCTCCCGCCCGCCTGGATCTCCCGCATCGCGGCCGCCACATCCTCCGCGGCGGCCCTCCCCAGTTCGGCCCGATCCTTGTAGACCTTGACCTTCAGCCGCTCGATCGTGAAGCTTTTCATTCCCGCTCCAGTTCCACGGGATTCCCCGTCTCGGCGGAACGATGGATCGCCTCCACCAGCGCCACGGCGCGCCGGCCGTCCTCGCCCGTCACCGCGGGGGGCCGGCCCTTCTCGATCGCCTCCAGGACATCCTCGATCTGGAGGCGGTGGTACCGGCGGGAGATGTCCCGCGGATCGCGTACGCCACCGCCCCCGCCCTCCCCCGCCGAACCGGGCCGGGGAACTCCCGGGACCGACCAGTGAACGATCGAGGTCCCCTCGCACCGGACGGATCCCTTTTCCCCGTAGATCCCCAGCGTCGGGGGAAAGCCCGGCTGGATGCTGGTCGAGGCCAGCACCGATCCGAAGGACCCGTTCCGGAAGGCCACGAGGGCCGCCCCCACGTCCTCCGCCTCGATGCGGTGGGTCCGCACGGCGGTCAGCCCCCAGACCCGACGGGCCGGGCCGGCGAACCACAGCATCAGGTCCAGGGAGTGGATGCCCTGATTCATCAGGACCCCGCCGTCCTCGGCACGGGTCCCCCGCCAGGGGGCCCGATCATAATACTCCTGCGTCCGACAGAAGGCACAGGCCGCTTCGACGTACAGGAGATCCCCCAGGGCGCGGTCCTCCAGCGCGCGCCGGATGGCCTGGTGCGGTTCCTCGAAACGCCGCTGGGAGACGACCGACAGGACGCGCCCCCGCTCGGCCGCGCGCCGGAGGACCCGGTCGGCCTCGGCCGCCGTCATGGCCATCGGCTTCTCCACCAGCACGTGCTTGCCGGCCTCCAGCGCCTCCAGGGCGATCCTCCCGTGGCTGCCGCTCGGCGTGGCGATCGTGACGAGATCCACGTCCGCCCGATCCAGCAGCTCCCGGTAGTCGGCCGTTCCCAGGCAGCCCTCCCGACGGCCCAACTCCCGGGCGCGCTCCTCCGACCGGACGGCGATCCCCACCAACCGGGCCCGGGGGATCTCGCGGATCGCCCGGACGTGAATCTCCCCGACCGTTCCGCAGCCGATGACCGCGACGCCGACGGTCCTCACCGCAGCCTGGCCTCCTCAAGGGTCCTTCCGAGTCCTGCGGGGGTCAGGTCCGTTCCCCCCGGACGCGTATTGTATACCTCACGAAAGGGAGCCGGGAGAGGAACCTCCCGGTCCCCGCGGACAGGAGGTATACTGAAAACGTCCAACCCAGGAGCGGGGGCCGCGACCGGGAATGTCCGATCTCGAGATCGAAGTCCGGAGGATCGAGGGGATCGGCGACGCCGCCCTCGTCGTCCTGTCCGGCCCGATCGACGCCCGCACGGTCATGTCCTTCAAGAACCGCCTGGACGCGGAGCGGGCGGGGGGCGTCCGGACCTTCGTGCTGGACCTGGAGCGCGTCCCGTACATCAACTCCACGGGCCTGTCCTACCTCATCAGCCTCTCCGACACGGGGGATCCCGGAAGCCCCGGGGTCCTCCTCGTCCGGACCCAGGCCAAGGTCAAGGTCCTTTTCGACATGATGGGGCTGGGAACCCTCTTCCGGTTCCACGGCTCGGTGGAGGAGGCGCTGGCCGGACTGGGGGGCGGACCCGTCTCCGGAAGGCCCCGACAGGAGCCCGAGGGGCCGCCCCCGCCGGTCGTGAAGGGACCCGCCCCCGTCCCGATCGCCCCCGCGCCCCGGGTCCTCACGCCCGGGCCGCTGGCGGCCGCCGGCCGGCCCGGTCCGCCCGCCCCTGCGCCCATCGGGGGCCCGGCCGGGGCCCGGGAGCCGCGCCCCGCCGAACGGCCCGCCGAGGCGACCCCGACGCCCGGGAAGATCCCCTCCCTGCAAGTCGTCGAGATCCGGCCCCCTTCCCGGCCCCTCGAGGCGTTCGCGATGATCCCTCCGGCCCGCGAGGAGGCCGCGGCGGTCCTGCTGGGATTCCTCTGCGCCGGTCTCGCCGCGGCGGGGTTGTGGACCCCGGGCCCCTCTTTCCGGTGGGCCTCCGAGGGAGATTTTTTCGCCGCCGCCGCCCGTCACAAGCCTTCGATCGACGTCCTGATCGTCCGGGCAGGGGGCAAGGGAGAAGTCCTGCTGAAGAATGCCGCGGACGACTTCGCGCGGGCCTACGAAACGGGGGACCGCCGGAAGGCCCAGGAGGCGGCGGACCGCCTGAAGGAGGCCCTCCGGTCCACGTCCGACCCCGCCCTTCGGGAGGAGGCGCTCCGCCTGGACCGGCAGGTCTTCTCCCTGGCGGGGGCCCCGATCCGCAACCTCTGGGACCGGCGGCCCCTGCTGGATTCCGCCCTTCAGGGGATCGTCTGCCTCTTTCTGTCGTGCCTCGGGGTCCTCCTGCTCGGCGGCCGCCTGGGGTCTTTCGCGGCGGGATTCCCCTTCGTGTTCGCGCTGGGATGGCTGGCGCGGCTGATCGCAGGGAACATCCCGGCCCGCTCCCTGGGGCTGGATCCCCTGCTGGCCGCGCTCCTGGTGGGGTTGTTCGTGGGAAACACGATCCCGGTTCCGCGCTGGATCCGGGAGGCCGCCCGGAGCGGATACTACCTGCGGGCCGGTCTGGTGGTCCTCGGCGCGGACCTTCTGTGGCCGGAGACGGTTTCTCTGCCGGGTCTTCTGTTCTCCGTCCTTCTGCTCCTGACGGTGGGACTGGCCGGCTACGGGATCTGCCGGCTGTTCCGCCTCGAGGAGGAATTCGCGGTGGTCCTGTCGGCGTCCCTCCCGTCCGGGGGGATGCTCGCGGCGATCGGCTCCGTCGTGGCGGTCCGGGCCGACCGGCGCCGTCTGGCCTACCTGGCGCCGCTGTTCCTGCTCGGCTCGATCCTGTCGGTTTGGGCCGTCCCGTGGATCGGGCCGGGGTCGAGATCGGCCGTCCTCCCCGCGATCGCCGGGCCGGGGGACCCCGGACCCGGGGGCGGGGCGCCCCCCGCCGCGGGGGAATCGCGGGATCTCCTGATTCCCCTCTTGGTCCTGGCGCTTTCTCTTTTCTGGACGCGCCGGCGGGCCGCGCGACTCCCGGGGGACCGGACCGGACGCTTCGGACGCCTGTACCCCTGGTCCATCGCCGGGTTTCTGGTCCTTCTCCTCCTGTTCGGCGCGGTCCTCCCCGCCCTCCGGCCGGGAGTCCCCCGGTCCGCCCCCCCGGTCCTCCACGAGGTCTGGCTCGTCCTGGCCTTCCTCTCCATCGGGCTGGAAACCCGGTGGGGCGAGCTGATCCGCCTCCAGGAGGGCCGGCCGTTCCTGGCCTTCCTCTCGGTCCAGATCCTGCAGGGGCTGGCGGCCCTGGGTCTGGGCCGGGTCCTCCTCGGGGGTGCAGATTTTTATTGAATCGGGGCGGAAATGGCATACAATATGGTTGGAGAGAATATTGTATGGGCCACCGGGGGTGAACCATGCACGATTTCCAGATCGAGTACCGGTTCCTCTGCGGTCTCCCCGGCACGGTGCTCCTCACGCTGAAGGGCTCCATCGACTTTACCACCGCGCCCCGCTTCCGGCAGCAGGTCGAAGCCTGCCGGGCGGAGGGAGCCCGACGGTTCATCCTGGACATGGACGGCGTGACCTACATCAACTCGGGGGGACTCTCGACCCTCATCGGATTGGCCGGCGCGGAACTCCCCGAGGGGCCCGGCCTGGCCCTCCTCAAGGTGCCCCCCAAGATCCGGTCCCTCATCGACCTGCTGAAGCTCGGGGGCACCTTCCGGTACGCCATGACCCTGGAGGACGCCATGGAGATCCTGGGCCGGCCCAGCTCCTCCACCCACCCCGCCGTGCGGGCGGCCTCGCCGGACGCGCACCCCTGAAGGCGCCCCGATCTCAACCGCCCCGGCGGCGCCCCCACAGGAGGAGCCCCAGCAGGAAGGTGACCGCCCCCAGGAGGACGGCCGGAATCCATCGAGGGCCCCCCCGGGGGATCTCCCCTGCGGGTTCCCCGCCCCCCTCCGGCTCCTCGTCGGCCCCGCCCGGGGCCCGCCGCCCCGGCACCAGGAGGACCTCCGCGGGCCAGCGGGGGCCGAAAACCCCATCCCAGGAGGCGGCCAGGAGGAGATCCATCCCGGAATGGGCCCTTTTGGATTCGCCCCGGTGAGGCCCCCCCAAGGTGGCACAGATGCCGGAAACCCACGCTTCGTCCACCTCTCCCAGCGGCCTCGCCCCGAAGATCCGTCCCCGGCCGGCCACGGCGAAGACCATGGGCCCCGGGATCCCCTCGGGGCCGGCGGCCCGCAGGATCCGGACCGTCACTTCCTCGGCGGGATCCTCCGGCGCCACCCGCAACACGGAGAACGAAGGATGCCCCCGACCACCGGACGTCTCGACCGGACCTCCCGAAAGCCTGCGGGCAATATCCCGGAGCACCGCCTCCAGACGGGCCCTGGCCGCTTCCCCGGGCTCGTCCCGGTCCCCCTCCAGGAGCAGCCAGACCACCGCCTCTCCCGAAAGAAGCCGGCGGACCAGCTCCTTCCGGACCGGGGAGTCGACCAGGCGCTCCGTCACCCCTTCTTCCAGGGGACCCGACCAGAGGATCCGGTCCCTCCCCCCCTCCAGCACCGGCTCCCGGAGAACGATCCATCCCGCTCCCGTGCCTCCCGCGACCGGAGGATCCATCCCCGGCCGTCGCCGGACCTCGAGATTCGCCCGACCGGATGCCCGCTCGAGGGCCTCCAGTTCCTCCCGGGACGTGCCTTCCGGAGAACCCCGGAGATACACCTCCGCCTCGTAAGGATCCGCCCGCCACCGCTCCCGGGCACAGCGAAATAGGGGCTCGTCGAAGGCGGTCGCCGCCTCGATTCCGCAGAGGAGGGGTTCCCGGCCCCGGACCGGCGCAAGCTCCACCACGAGCTCCTTCGTCACGGGGATCGCGGAGAATCCCCGGACCACCCCGCGCCGCGGCCCGCCCGCCTCCCGGACGATGTCGAATCCCCCCAGAACGCGCCGCCCCTGCAGAAAGACGTCAAAGACGCGATCCCCCGGTCCCACCGCGGGATCAGGCTCGAGGAAATGAAGACGCACCTCGTAGGAACGTTCCTTCCGCCCCTCCCGGTCCATCGTGATCCCGACAGACCGGATCCCCCGGACCCCCGAGGCCGCCACCCAGGCCGGGCCCTCCCCCTCCACGCCCATCGGGTGGAGGCGGAAGACCTCCGCCTTCTCCGGCACCAGGCGCACGGGTACCGAGGGCGACCTCCCCGCGACGGAGGGATGCTCGATCCAGAGCGTCCCGTCCTCCGCCCGGCGGTCCCCGGGCGCCCCGAGGTTCACCCCCACGCGACGCACCGGCCCGCGCACCTCCGAGGACCCGAAGTAGGTCCACATCTCTCCCGAGGGCAGGGGAACCAGGGCCAGCGAGGTCTGGTTTGGGTAGCCGCAAAGGCACGTCCGGGTGTAGTCGGGCGCGCACAGCACGCCCCCGGCCACGACCAGGTTGTGGGAACATCCGGACCGGAACCCGCCGAAATTCCCCGTCCCCCCGTCCCGTTCGAGATCGAAGTATCCCGCCATCCCCGACCGGAAGGTCAGCAGATGCGCCGAGGCCGCCGGGGTGTTGCATCCGTAGGACCGCCGCCAGGTCCAGGCCTCGGGCAGCCCCGTGAGCGGATGGAATCGGCCCCGCAGTTCCCCCGTTCGAAGGTCGCAGGCGGCCCCCGCCATGAGGATCGTGTCCCCCTGGATCATGGCGGGCCCGGCATAGTCCCTCCGCATCCAGAGCACCTTCCCGTCGGAGGCCCGGTAGGCCCTCATGCCGCGAGGCTCGTCGCGAAGCGTGTCGCGGGCGACGCGCCCCGATTCGACGAGGATGTCGTGGGCGGAAGAATAGCTCAGCCAGGTCCCGAAGACGTCCTCCTCCGTGGCCCAGAGCTCCCTCCCCGTCCCCAGATCGAGCGCCGCCAGGCGGGGCGCCGCGGGGGGCGTCCTCCCTTCCCTCTTCAGCCGTTCCGCCCGAACTCCCGGAAGGCGATCGATGCAATAGACCCGGCCGCCGCCGGCGCAGATCCCGTTGTGACGGAACCCCAGCCGCGCCTCGACCGACCAGAGGACCTTCCCCTCGTGGCGATCCATCGCCACCAGGCGCCGGCTGGAGGAGAAGAAGTCCGGATCCAATCCGCTCCGGGCCGCCAGGAGATCCTCCTTCGGCCGCTCCTCGTCGGGATCGTCGTCGCCGGCGCGGGGATCGGCCGGCGGGGAGGGCATCCTTCCCACCAGCGGTTCGGCCCCCCCGATCAGGACCTCCTCGCACACGTTGAGATAGCCCCAGAGGGGAACCTCCGTGTCCCCCCGGGCGGGAGGCAGCCGGAATTCCTTCAGGATCCGGCCCGTGGCGGGATCCAGGCGCAGGCAGGACCGTCCGTACGCCACGTAGATTCCGTCCGGGAGGGAAACGAAGTTCGAGCCGCTGGCGTTGGCCCCCGGCTGGTGGAGGACGTTGTCGAAGAGCGCCCCCAACCCCGGCAGCCGCGACTCCCAGAGCACCCGTCCGGTGTAGAGGTCCAACGCCCGGATCAGGTCCACGCCCTCGACGAAGATCCGTCCCCCCACCGCCTGGGGCTGGGGCCCGTGCCCATGGCGGGGGAGGAGCCCCTCGTGGGAAGAGCCTCCGAACCACAACATTCCCAGGGGCGCCCGGACCCGCCGGTCCCTCGAGACGCGGGTGTTGGAGGCATCGGCGTGCTCGTGGGTCCAGTCGCCCGACCCCGGCGGGGCCCCCGGCCTCGAGACCCGAAGAAAACGCCCCTCTTCCCGCACCTTCGCCTCGGGAATCCACGCCTCCAGATCTTCCCGCCGGGCCGATCCCGCCCCCAGACACGCCACTCCTCCGAACGGCCGCAGCGCATCGAAGAGGCGCCCCGCCCCTTCCCGGTCCAGCACCAGACCTTCTTCCACCACCGTCAGCGACGACACATAGGGAGGGAACGGAAACCGGGCGGGATCACCGGCGTGAACCGCGACGCGGTCCCCGTACCATCCCGCCGCGTCCAGCCGGCGGCGGGCCTCCTCCACGCGGCGGGGATCGGGATCCACGACGACGAGGTGAAGGCGGCTCCCGCGGATCAGATCCTCGAGCCGCCGCCCCTTCCCCAGTCCCCAGAGCAGGGCGTACCCCTCCCGCACCCCGGCCAGATCCAGGATCGCCTCCGCCTCCGAATTCCCCCCGTCCTCCCGTGGGGGTCCCGGGGAGTCCCCGCGACGCGGCACCCCCTCCCGCTCTCCCGGCCCGAAACAGTAGATCCGTCCTTCACGGGTCGAGGCGAAGAGCCTGCCGTCGGCGGCCGCCAGGTCCAGCACCCGCCCCTCCACGGGGGCCGACCACGTCACCTGTCGAAGCGCCGGGTCGAACGCCCAGACCCCGCCGTCCCCCCCGCCGAAGAGGCGGTTCCCCGCCCGGATCAGCACCTGCGCCGCAGGAGCGGGAAACGCGGCCGTCGGCGGCCTGCGCCACACCCGCCTCCGGGACTTCTTCCCCTTGCGATCCTCCGTCTCGACCCATTCCAGGGAAGGCATCTCCATCGAGGAGATGCCGCGGTCTCTACCGGCCCAGAACAGCCCGCCCTCGGCCACCACCGGCGCGGCCCCCAGCTCCCCGACCGGGAGTCCGCTCTCCAGATCGAACGCGGCGCCGTCCACGAAGTAGACCCCCCCGGCGGGGACGACCTCGAAGCCCCCCCGCCGGGGCGCATCGGCCGGGCGGTAGTGAACCAGCTTCCCCGTGGACCGGTCATGACAGGCGGGCACCGAGCGGCCGCCGGGGATCAGGAGCCGGTCGCCGGCCACGGCCAACGGACCCTGAGGGGCCACCCCGCCGAAGGCCTCGGCCCGGTGGGGTTGCAGGAGGAAACGCGATCCCTCTTCCTCGTTGGACCAGAGAAGGCGCCCCGTCCCCGCTTCCAGCGCATGGATCGAGACGCCCATGAAGGGCCAGATGCCGGCGGCGAAGTAGACGACCCCGTCCGCCACCACGGGCCCCCCGCGGGCCGGCCAGGCCGAAATCAGGCGCCCGTTGCCCAGGACCCGCCGATCACCGGGACCTCCGCGGAACCTCCACCGAAGCGATCCCGTGGCGGCCTCCAGGCAGTAAAGATATCCATCGTCGGAGACCGCCAGGACGCCGTCCTTCCAGACCGCCGGTGGAAGACGGACGGGGCCGTCGGTGAATACCCGCCATCGTTCCTCCCCGGTCCGCGTGTCGAGGGCCACCACCGCATCCTGCCCGGGCAACCCCACGAAGAGCGTCCTGCCGGAAACGACCGGACGGAGGGCCGCATCGAACGTCATCCGGGGCTGGTCGGGCCAGGCGGGCCGCCAAGGCCGGAACTCCCGAACCCAGTGGAAACGAAGGTCTCCCGACAGGTCCTGAGGGGAACAGGCCGAGCGTGCCGCGTCGTGCCGCCATTGGGGCCAATCCCCCGCCTCTTCCCGGCCCGGGACGGGGGACAGGGGGCCGAACAAGAGGACCGCGGCGGCAGCCTTCCGGAGACGATGTCCCATGCCCCCAAAGAATATCGGAACGGAAACCTCCCGCATCACGGGGCGGAACGGGGCCCCGGCGGGCCGCCCGCCCCCGGAGAGCGAAGACCTCGTAGGAGAAGGACCGCCCCTGCCAGCAGGATCAAGCCCGCCAGCGCCCCCAGGCCGATCCAGAGGAAGGGACCGGGAGCAGGGGCCTCCATCCCGGGGGACGCGGGCGGGGGAGCGGCCGGCGCGACCGCCTCGCCGGGAGCCGGGGACGACAGGAGTTCCTCCCAGTCCGCCTTGAACAGCAGGTCCAGCCCGGGGTTCATCTCCTTGACCTGGCAGGAACAGGGGCCCGCGATGAACTCCGCCGTGTCGGCGATCTCCTCGGCGCAGAGGCGCTCCCCGGAGAGCGGCCACAGGGCGCGCCCACGCCCGAAGATCGGGAGGGCCACCGGCCGTTTCCCTTCCGCCAGGTCGCCCCCCGCGCGGGACAGCATCCCCAGGAACTCCTTCTCGGCCGGATCGCCGCGCGAGAGGCGCAGTACCGAAAAGGCGATTCGGAGGGGCACGTCCGACAGAAGGGGCATCTCGTCCGGATCGCACTCCGGCAGGCGGATCGTCTTCTCCAGCTCCGCCAGCTGCGTGCCGAGGAGGCGCGCCGCCGCCTCGTCCTGCCCCGGATCTCCGCATTCGACCAGGAGCCAGACGGCGGAGTCCCCCCGGACCAGTCTGCGGACGATCTCCTGCCGTGCGGGGGAGTCGATCAAGGCCCGCAGGGGACCCGCCTCCGGCCTCCCCGCCCAGGCCGGCGGAATCCCTTCCTCGGCCATGGGGAAACGGACCACCATCCAGGGGAGGGGCGGATCCTTCTGCCCCTTCCAGAGATCCCGGAGCGACCCTTCCAGGGTCCCCCCGACGTCCGCCCGCTCCACGACGAGATTGGCCGGGGACGCCTCGATCTCGCGAAGGAGCGCCTCCGTCTCCGGCGGAAGGGGCCCCCGATGAAACAGGACGGCCTCGTAGGGAGAGGCCGGCCAGCGCTCCAGGGCGTACCGGAATACCGGGACGTTGCACAATCCCCCCGTGGATCCCAAGAGCGCCGTCCAGGCCAGGAGCCGGAGCCGTGCCCCCGTGGTCATGGCGACATTGTAACAGGAGAAGCGGACCTTCTCTCCCTTTTCCCCGGATAGTCCCTGGAGCTCCGACCGGTGCGGTCACCGCCCCCGGGGGACGAAGACGACGGTCAGCCGTGGGCGGGAGGCCGGCTGGAGGGCCTCCCGCGATTCGAATCCCAGCGCATCCCCGTTGTCGGGATTCCCCAGCCAGAAACCGAAGTTGGATCCGGGATTCTCGATCCAGGACTGCACGACCGCCACTCCCGCCCCGTTCAGCGGCGCGCTGTAGGGACCGTTGGCCCGGGGGGCGAGGGACCCCAGGAGGACGTCTCCGCGATCCTGCGGGCCGCGGGCCCCGGGGACCTGCCAGGGACGCTTGGACGCGGCGACGTTCCACGTCGCCTGGCCCTCGACCCAATCGCGCTTCATCTCGAAGAGATGGTAGGGCTGCCCGTTCGGGTTGTTGACGACCTGAAGGGCCACGGAAGCCGAAAGGACCGTGCAGCCCGGCGGGATCGCCGAGAGGTCCCATTTAAGAAGCGCGTATCGATCCTCCCCCTGCGGAGGGCGGCAGTCCCCGTCCACCCATACCTGCGCGCCCGTCCCGAAGTTTCGATCGGCCTCCTGCCGGGACTCCCCGACGTGACAGTCCCGCGTCCCGGCGTACCGGGGCCAGGGCGAGACACCGTCCTGGAAGGCCAGGGTCACCGCCCTTTCGTGCCGGAGCTCCGGGTCCCGCCCCGCCCCGGCGACGGCGAAGAAGCCGGCGGGGACCTCGACGGAGGGACCCGAGGGCCGGCGGCTGAGGCGCGCCCGCCCCTCGCGGACGTCCAGGCGGACCATCCCGCCGGAAACCGAGAGCGTCAGGCGCGTCCCCAGCACGGTGACCTCCGCGTGCTCCGTGAGGAGGATCATCGGAAGCCCGGGCGGCTGTCGGGTTACGTGGGCTTCCACGACGCCCCGGTGGACCCGGAGGATCTTTCCCCGGTTCTCCTGCCGTTCATGAATTCCGGAGACCGACGTGTCGCCCCCCAGCTCCAGCCGCGTCCCGTCCGCGAAGAGGGCTGTCAGGGAGGATTTCGGCCCGGCCGTCTCGAGCCCCTGTCCCGCATAGACCACCTCCCCCGGTCGCACCGGCCGCCGCTCCGCCCCCGCCGTGCGAAAGGCCTCGCCCGAAACCCGATCCACCGAGAGGGCCAGGAACAGGGGGGCCTGCTCGAGAGAGACGGTCCGGGGAACTTCCGCCCGCCCGACGGCTTCCTGAACCCGACGCTCCTCCTCCGGGTGCCGCTCCCGCTGCCTCTCCGGTCCTCCCCCGGCCTCCCTCTCGGGCACGGCCCCCCCGACCGCGCCGCGCCGGGCCACGTCCCGCCGTTCTTCCCCGATCCCCGCCGGCTCCTCCGCCGGCGGCCCCCCCTCCCGGATCGAGCTCTCCCGTTCCGCCCGCACCTCCCGGTGCCCGGTCCGGAGGGGATCCTCCGCGGGAGTCCGATCCGACTCCGCCACGGGCACCTCCGGACCTCCCCTTCCCGTGGCGGATCTCCCGGCCCCGGGGGACCTGAGCACGAAGAGGACCCCGGTGGCAGCCAGGAAGAGGGCTGCCGCGGCCGCCGAGAGAAGGGGGAACGGACCCGCCGACGGGAAGATCCGCCTCCCGAGGCGCCTCCGCGAGGCCGTCTGCGTGAGCCTCTGCAGGGTCCTCCGCACGAAGGCCGGATCGTCCCGCTCCGTCCGGAGGGCGGCCCAGGCCTCCTTCACGAACCTCTCGTCGGATTCGGCGCGGAACCAGCCGGCGATCATGCCGCCGTCCACCAGCATCGAGGCCGCCCTGCGGGACGCCTCGTCTCCCGCCTCCAGGACCCGGCGGAGCTCTTCCAGGTCGGCCTCCGAGGCCTCTCCCCGGAGGCAGGCCAGGACCAGTTCCTGCACGCGATCCTCGCTCATGAGTTCACCGCCCCCGCCCCGCCCAGCCGGCGGTCGATGCATTCCCGGAGGGCTCCGTAGAGACGGCTGATCTGCTTTCGCAGGGCCGCCGCCGATCGCCGCAACCTCCGGGCCAGATCCTCCAGGGTGCAGGTACGGTCATGGGCCTGACGGAGCAGGATCCTCTGCCGCGGATCCAGCCCTTCGACGCAGCGCTGGAGCATCTCCAGCCGGGGATCGACCTCCTCGGCCCTCGTCAGTTCGCCGGCCCGGCGGAAGATCTCCTCCTGGAGAAACCGCTGCCGGTTGATCCGTTGCTGGCGGCGCCGCTTGAGGTAGTCCAGCACGTGGTTCCGGGCGATGGCCTTCACCCAGGCCAGGAAGCGGGTCCCGGGCCGGTACTCGTTCAGATGCTGGTAGGCGAAGACGAACGTCTGCTGGGCCAGGTCGTCCGCGTCGTCCGGGTCGTGCACGAGGGCGGAGATCAGGGCCCGGACGGGAACGTGGCAGGCACGGATGACGTCTCCGAACGCCTCCCGATCTCCCCGTCGGACCCGTTCGATCGCCTCCTCGAGGTCTTCCATGGCCCTTTCGGCCCCTCTCTTTTAATAGTCCGGCCGAGGGGATTGTGACGCCGGGAGCGGAACCATTTCCTCCTTCGGGGCACCCTTCCTCTGGAGGAATGCGGACCCGAAGGCCGATACATAGAACGACCGGGAGAGTGGGACGAGGAATCTCGCAACGACAGAGCCGATCCCCATGAGCCTCATACCCGACCGCACGCTGGACACCCTGGTGCCGGACGACCTTCCCCCCCGCCCGGGGATTTCCCCCGCGGAAGTCCGCGAGATCCGCCGGACTCCGACACGGATCCTGGCGCGGCTGCCCGGGGTCCGCCTGGCCGTGAGCGCCGACCTCGAGGAGTTCGAATGCTCCGCATGCCCCGGGGAAAGCCCCTGCCCTCATGTCTGGGCGGTCCTCGCCGCCTGGGTCCGGAAACGAGTCCCGGTGAGGAAACCCCGGCGCCTCGACCTGGTGGACCGTCTCCTGTCCGGCCCGGGCTGGAAGGATGCCGACGACTTCGTCTCGGACTTTCTCCGCGGGGGATCCGGGACCGCCGACCTTTGTCCCGACGGATCGATCGAGGTACGGATCGTCTCCGGTCTGCGTTCCGCCGCGATCCGCGTCCCGACGGACGAGGCCCCGGCCTTTCTCTGGAACCTTCCCCGGGGGATCGTGAAGACCGAGGCCCTCAAGGCCGCGCGGATTTCCCGTCACCCCCTGGCGCCCGAGCTCCGGGCCGATTACGACGACCGGGGCCGGCTGGTCCTGCAGCCCGTCTGGGAAGGGGGGATCGTTCCCCGGCCGGGGGCCCGCTGGCATTTCGACGGGAAGACGTGGCACCCGTTGGGGACGACCCCCCGGGACCTGCGGTCCTACTTCAAGGGCCCCCGGACGATCGAGGAGGAACGGATCCCCGAATTCCTGGAGAAGGAGTTCCAGAACCTCCTCCGTCATCCGGCCTTCAAGCCCTCGGCCGCCGTGCGCGAGACCCGCCTGGCCCCGCGCCCCCGGCTGGCGGGACTTCGGGTACGGTCCGCGGCGGGGGACTGGCTGGACCTCGAACCCGTCTACGAGGCCGGCGACCTCCGGCTGGCCATGAGCG
>Ga0068707_1001556_pt1 | contig 16064 bp, 11 predicted proteins | sample YNPNPMetaG_FD_66600 | JGI IMG/M metagenome (GOLD analysis project Ga0068707, IMG submission 66600) | Anoxygenic and chlorotrophic microbial mat microbial communities from Yellowstone National Park, USA - YNP NP MetaG | ecosystem: Environmental > Aquatic > Thermal springs > Hot (42-90C) >...
GAGCGCGCAATTTTCCCGCGGTCATTTCAATAAAAGTCGAGCGCTTTCCCTGGCCGGGATCAAAAATATGGCGGGTGATTATCACCCGGCTCTTGGAGCCTAGACTGAGTAACGAATCGTCGGAAAAAAGAACTTTAATACGCCCGCGTTTTCCGGTGGCCAGCACATCCAGGGGAAGAATCTCTAAGCCTACGGAAACTTCCTGCCGTTCTCCCCCGCGTTCCAGCCAGACATCACCATTGGCCAGAACCACCACCCCAGCGGCGTCTTCTGCCGCCGGAACCGGAAAAGCCAAAAGCAACAACCAAGTGAAAATGTACTTTTTCATGGGCAGCCTCCGCTTAGCCAAAAACAAGCAATAGGCGTGCCAGAGCCTACACCTCCGCCTTGTGAAAATTCTCTTACACTTTCAAATAGTTGCCAAAACCATCGGGGTAGCCTTGCCGTTACTCTTTCAAAAATTTGAAACCCGCTTTCAGAATAATCAACAAACATCATAATCTCCCCAGCAACATCAAATAGGACAGATGACGCCGATAGGATAAGTTGTTGTAATTAGAAATGTTATCGGTAAATTCCCAGGCGCCGGTCAAAGCCATCCATTTACCGAGTGCCACTGACAGCGATGCCCCGGCCAAAATGCGCTGGTCCGAACGGTTGATTTTCAAATACTTTTCCCACTGCCAGCCTCCCTGCAGGCGAAGCTCAAGTATCGACCAGCGCCAACCCACTTCCAGGCTGGCCAGCGGGCCCCATAGGTCGTAAAAGATATGCCTGGCATCTTCCCATGCCGCTCCAGCTGAAAAACTCACCAGGTATTTTCCCCCTAGTAAAAGCATCCTCTGTCCCACGCAAAACTCATGATGGAAATTATCGCGCCCCCTAAGGCCGCTGTGAAAAAACGAAGCTTGAAACAGGTAATTCAGCCTGGTGGCCGCTTTCTTTCCTTCCTGAAAAACAACTTCCCCATTCAACCCATGGGCGTGCTTATAAAGACCAAAGCCATCCATGCCCAGATCCACCGTGCCATCTAAAAGTTGCAGCTGGCCCTGATAAGACGCCCGCAACATATGCCCCGAGACAAAAGCGTGCTCCCAGCCCGCAAGCGCCTGGGCGTCGGTCAAATCGTAGCCGCGGGTGCGCGAAGTGGTGTGGAAGCTGCGGAATATTTTCCCGCCCAGCGCCAGCCGTTCGGCTGCTCCGAAAGCTGGCCGGTAAATGCCGCCGGCGGAAATTAGCGCGGTTAGGGCACCAGAGGAACCAGGAAGGCGCGGGTCCAACAGGACGTTGCTGTCATAGCCTGCGCCGGTAAGGGCGAAGAGGCTCCAGTTTTTGGTGCCCGCCTGTACTGTCCCCCGATCCAAAAGTTCGAGGTTGCGCCGGGCCAGTTCCTGAAAGCCTCCAGAAGAGCCACTCTGCGCCACCTGGCTGAAAAGCTCCCGAGCCAGGTCGGCCCGACCTTCGCGCGCTTTGAGCAGGGCTAGATAATAGGCAGCGGGAGCGGAAAAACCCTGGTCCAGCTCCAGCGCTTTTTCCAAAGGTGCAACGGCGGCAGAAAAATTTTCCTGCAAATAACGACTGTAACCCAGATAGTAATGCCAAGAAGCCCGACCGCGCAGCTCTTCCTCGCCCTGCAGAAGAACCCGCTCGGCTTCGTCCGGTCTACCGCTTTTTATAAGCGCCAGAGCTAGATCCAGCCGCACCTGGCCTCCCACCTGCCCGCTGGCCAGAGCCAGGCGCAGCGTTTCTGCCGCCTGGGTGTATTTTTCCCCAAGCAACTGCGCCTGCCCCAAAAAGCCCAGCAAGCGGCCGTCTGCCGGACTCTTTTCAAGCGCCCGTTTGAAAATATCTTCTGCCCCGGCACCATCTCCGCGGCTCAAAAGCGCGATGCCCCGAGCCAGCTCCAGCTCCGGGTTCTGAGCCCTGACGGAGAAAGCTCCCCCACCCAGCACCACCACCAGCAGGCTTGTCTGCCAAAGCCTTATCGCAAGTGGCATATTCACCCCCGTTTAGACAAGAACCTGCCCAATCTTTCCACCGCTTCTTCGATCACCTCCAACGAGGTGGCAAAGGAAAGACGCACAAAGCCCGGCGCGCCGAAAGGCTGTCCCGGCACCAGGGCTACCTTTTCCACTTCCAGAAGACGTGCGGCAAAGTCGACGTCGGTGGGAATTTCTTCGCCCAGGAAATTCGTTACCTGGACCATGACATAAAAGGCTCCTTGAGGCCGCCAGGCCTTCAGGCCCGGAATCCGGCCCAGAAGTTCGAGCAACCGGTTTCGTCGTTTTTCGAACTGAGTCACCATGCTACTGACCACCTGGGGCGGCGACTGCAGGGCGGCCACGGCCGCGTGCTGTACAAAGGTTACCGCGCAGGAGGTGGTCTGATCGGTAAAAGCACGCATGGCGGCAATGACCGGCTGCGGCCCCAGCGCCCAGCCCAACCGCCAGCCGGTCATGCTGTAGGCTTTGCTCAAGCCGTTTACCACTATGGTGCGGTCGGCCAGTTCTGGCGCCACCTGTAAAAGGTGCGGGCAGTTTTTTCCGTCGTAAACTAGTTGATCGTAAATGTCGTCGGAAAGCACGCATAGCTCATGCTCTCTGACCAGTTCAGCTATGCCGCGCAAAGTATCGGCGTCGATGACTAGGCCGCTCGGGTTAGAAGGGCTGTTTAGCACCAGAAGCCGGCTGTGGGCGGTAATGGCTTTTTTCAAACTATTCGGGTTGAGCCGGCCGCCCGGCTCCAGGGGCAAGAGCACCGGCCGCGCACCACAAAGCTGTGCCTGCTCCGGATAAGACACCCAGTAGGGCGAGGGAATGATTACCTCGTCTCCTTCGTCGAGAAGGGCCAGCATGGCATGGGCCAGACACTGCTTAGCGCCACAGCCGACCACCACCTGAGCGTCGGAGTAATCGACTCCCAGCCGCTCGCGGGCCTGACGGCGGATGGCTTCCCGAAGAGGCGGTATGCCGGCCGAAGGGCTATAGCCGGTGTAGCCGGCCTCCATGGCGGCTATGGCCGCTCGACGAATGTGCTCCGGGGTGGGAAAATCGGGTTCTCCCGCCGAAAGCGAAAGCACCTTTTCACCCGCGGCCTTCATCTGAGCCGCTTTGGCCGCGATGGCCAGCGTGGGCGAAGGCTTTACCCCGCCCGCCCGACGACTAAGCTTTATCTGTTTCATTTTTTCCCCATTTTCGCCTTCAGCCTTTTTAGCACCGGCTCGGGCACCAGCCCGCGCACGTCGCCATCGAAAAAGGCCACTTCTTTTACCGTCTGGGAGCTTACGTAAAAATGCTCCTGGCTGGTCATCATAAATATCGTCTCCAACTGTGGATGAAGGCGCCGGTTCATGTGGGCCATTTGAAACTCATTTTCGAAATCGCTCAGAGCCCGCAATCCCCGCACTATAACCTGCGCCGAACGCTGTCGGGCGTAGTCCACCAGAAGGCCGCTGAAAGAATCCACCTCCACGCCGGGCATGCTAGCCAGACATTCGCGCAGCATTTCTACCCGCTCCTCGGCGCTAAAGGTGGGAACTTTGCGCACATTAATCGCCACCGCTACGATCAAATGCGGAAACATGCGGTGCGCTCTTTCAACTATGTCCAGGTGTCCACAGGTAAAAGGATCAAAAGAACCAGGATAAATGGCAATACCGTTCAATCAGCCCTCCTCGAATAGATAGTCTGATTTTTATACGCTCGCCAACAAACAGTCAAAAGAAAAGCAACCGGGTAAGAAAAAGTGTTTGCTCCGAAGAAAAGCCTTGCCGGGATTTTGCTTGTTGAATTTCGCAATTCCAGCAACCAATGGATTAAATCGGTAATTCCAATATGGAATAAGCCGAAAAAACAAACCCTTGAACCACAAAAATAACCCTTTATTAACAGCACGTTAATTGCAAAAAATGTTGGCATGATATTTGCTTATATGTACATGCAGGAGGTGAGCCATGAGGACTCTGAAAACCACTGTTTTTCTGTTGATAGTAGCGCTTTGCTGTCCCGCATTTGCCCAGTGGGATGAAGATGGAAATCTGATCGGCGAGCAGCCGCCTCCAGCTCAAGAAACCTATTACGAAACTGACGCCGAAGACTATTCCGGCGGCGGTGGAGTGGTGATGGAAGAAGAACCACCTCAGACCGAGCCCCCCGAAGGTGAAGTCGACATGAATTACTTCTACGAAGCGCTTTCTCCCTACGGCGACTGGATCTGGACGGCGGAATACGGCTGGGTGTGGAAACCTCGTGAAGTTCCCGCCAACTGGCGCCCTTACACCTATGGCCGCTGGGTTTATACCGAATACGGTTGGACCTGGGTGTCTTACTTTGAGTGGGGCTGGGCGCCTTTCCATTACGGTCAGTGGGCCTGGCTGGCGCCTTTTGGATGGGTGTGGGTGCCTGGCACGGTCTGGGCGCCGGCCTGGGTGGTTTGGCGCTACTCGGACGCCTACATCGGGTGGGCGCCGCTTCTGGCCGGCTACGATTTCTGGTTCGGCTGGGCCTATTATCCCATCATCTACGAGCACTGGACTTTCGTTGACTGGGGCCATTTCTGCGACCACCACCCACACCACCACTACCTACCCCGTCAGCAGGTAGCGCAGGTTTTCAAGCGCACCTTTTATCCCAAGGGCTGTCGAAACAGCGCTGGCCCGGGCTGTTTGCACGGGCCGGTGACTAAACTGGTGGAGAAGCGTCTGGGAGCTCCGGTAACCATACACCGGGCGGAAAACCTGGCGGATAAACTAAGACCGGGTGAAAGGTTCCCTACCGGACAGCTCAAGGTAAGCGACGACCGGGTGGAGATCTTCCGTCCCCGGGCAATCGAGAACCTGCAAACTGCCCCCGGCAGAAAATTTTACCCTGGCACCAAGAGTATCGACTTCGGGCCTGCGGGCCCGGGAAAAAAGTTTGTTCCTCCTCAAGTGCAGCGCGAGCACAAAGAGCAGTTTGCTCCGCCGGCCACCCGCTCGCCCCGCCCCGAACCGGGAAAGTCCATATTCACGCCGCGGCCGAAAGCCAACGTGCCCTATATACCCGCGCCCAAGGCCTGGAAACCTAATTTCGGCACCAATCACAACGCTCCTTCACCTTCTTTCAGCCCACCGGCCGCTTCCTCTCCGGGGATGAAATACTCCCCCGCTCCGGGCGGCCACACACCCCCGGCCATGCAAAAGCACGCGCCGCCGGCCTTTCAGAAAAGCACTCCTCAGCTGCCGTCCACGACGCACACCCCGGTATTCAAGGCGCCCTCTTCGTCGGGAGCCAAGAGTTCACCGAGCACCAACGCCAAAAAGCGTTAGCCGCCCTCTACCGCCTACCACTTAACCCACTGCTGCGGGTCGACCGCCCGGCCTTTTTCGCGCACCTCAAAATAAAGATAGTGTCCCTTGATGGAGCCGGTATCACCCAGCCGGCCCAGCTCGCCCCCAGCTGTAACCCGTTCGCCCCGTTTTACGGCCAAGTTCTCCAGATGGGCATACAGGGTAAAGTATCCCCCGCCGTGATCCACTATTACCAATAACCCGTAGCCGTCCATCCAACCGGCGAAGGCCACCGTACCCGGATAGACCGAGCTTACCGGCGCTCCCGGCTCGGCGCGCAGGTCCACGCCGGGATGGCGGGTACGGGTGTGAAAGGCCTCGTCCTCCATCAAACCAAAGGCCACCTCTACTCTGGCTCCTTTGACCGGCGGGGGTAGCCTTCCCTGCCAGGTGGCAAAGCCCCGGCCGGCACCGGCCTTTCCTTCCAGTTGGGCCAGTAGTTCGGCCAGCTGCCGGCGCGCCCCTTCCATCTCGGCCAAAGCCTTTTTGTGAAGCGAAGCTTCCCTGCGCACCAGCCGCAACATGTCCAGACGTTTTTGCCGGGCTGACTCCAGCTCCCTCTGACGACCGGTGAGTTCCTCGATGGCCCGCTTTTCCTCCACCGCCAGCTGTTCCAGCCGGCGCTTTTCGAATTGCAGCTCGAGTTGGATGCCGAAAATACCCTGCACCAGCTCGGCCTGGCGATGGGCGGCGCCGGTTTGCCAGCGCACTCTCTCCAGCACAGCGCCCGCCCGCCCACCCTCGCCCAGTGTCTCGTAAAACGGTCGGCGCGATTTGTATTCTTCGCGCAGCCAGGCCCCCAGACGACGGCGGGCGGCTTGCAGGCTCTGTTCCAATTCCTGGCGGCGCGAGGCGTTGAGTTCGAGCATACCTTTAATCTGCTGCAAACGTTCTCGGCACTGACGCGCCGTCCCATCTAGTTCCTCGATATTTCGCTCCAGCTCTCCCAAAAGATTCAGGATGGCACTGGAGTTTTCCAAAAGTTTACGCAGTTGCTTCTTCTCGGCCTGCAGCCGGTCGCCCAGTTGCTTAAGATCTTGTTCCAGCGGATGTTCCACCGACCGGGCCGAAACGGTCCATAGCAGCAGCATCAGCCAGCTCAACAAGCGTTGGGTTTTCATATTCTCAAGTACCGCTGCACGGAAAAAGCCGTGCCCAGAAGGCCCATCAATCCGCCGCAGCCGACCAGCAGTTCGGCCAGCATCGAACCGATAAACACCGGCTGGAGCTCGGCAAGCGCTGCCAGCCATGGCTCGGCCAGTAAAAACACTAGCCAGGAAAGCCCCAGCCCGGCCGCCGCTCCGGCCAGTCCCATTAGCATTCCCTGCAGATACAGGGGCCCGCTAACAAACAGACGGCTGGCCCCCACCAGCTTCAAAATCTCAATCTCCTCCCGCCGGGCTAGCGCCAGTAGACGCGCGGTGTTGGCGATGATCACCGCCGAGGCTAGCAAAACCACGCCAGCCAGCACTAACCCCAGCCAGCCCACCAGTTGCTTGAGGCGGAAGAATTTCATCAACCAGCTTTGTCCATAGACTACCTCCTCCACCCCCTCCAGCGTCCCCAACCGCTGGGCGAGGTCCTGCAGGTTTTCCAGCTTGGCTCTTTGAGGTTTTACCTCCAGCATGTCAGGAAAGGGGTTTTCTTCGAGCAGCCGCTCCAGCTCCAAGCCACTTTGTGCGCGGTAGCGGGACCAGGCCTGCTCCCGGCCAACGAATTCCACCGCCTGAATTTCCTCCAGGGCTTGCGCCTGCGCTATTACCCGCTGGCGGCATTGCTCCAGGCAATCATCCCGAAGAAAAACACTCAGGCGGAAATTCTCCTCCAGAGCGTTGGCCAGCCTTTCGAGATTTACCGCTATCAACCCCAGCAGACCGAGCAACCAGAAAACCACCGCCACCGTACTTATGGTGATTATGGTGGTGCCAGCTTGACGGCGCAGGTCCAGCAGGGTGCGACGTATGGCTATAAGCAGGCGGTTCATGTCAGTCGTTTTTCAGGCCGCCCGAAACCAAACGGCCACGCTCCAGGCAAATCACCCGCCGGTGTGTCGAGCGCACCCAGTCGTAGTCGTGAGTGGCCACCATCACCGTGGTTCCCCGGGCGTTTATCTGATCAAGCAGCTGATAGATGGAACGGCTCAGCTCCGGGTCGAGATTGCCGGTGGGCTCGTCGGCCAGCAGTATCGGTGGATCGTTGGCGATGGCCCGGGCGATGGCTACCCGCTGCTGCTCGCCGCCGGAGAGTTTCAGGGGAAACCAGCCGGCACGGTGCTCTAGCCCCACCAGCTCCAAGGCCCGTTCCACCTTGCGAGCGCTCTCGCGCACCCCCTGCCCCAGCACCTGAAAGACCAAGGCCACGTTTTCGCGCACAGTAAGGTGTGGAATCAGCTTGAAGTCCTGAAACACCACCCCGATGCGCCTTCTCAACAGCGGCACCTCGCGCGGCCGCAACCGAGCAACGTTGCGCCCGAACAACAGTAACTGGCCACTGGAAACGCGCTCGGCCAAAAAAATCAACCGCAGCAGGCTGGTCTTTCCTGCCCCCGAGGGACCGGTGACAAAAACAAATTCGCTTTTTTCCACGCGCAGGGTAATGTCCTTGAGCGCCGGCGCATCCGGCCCGTACTCCATGTGCACGTGATACATTTCGATCATGCGCTCGGTTTACTTTTCTTTTTCTTCACCGGCCAGATAACTCAAAATGACTTCGTCCAAGCTTTTTTCAGAAATCAGGTCCTCGCCGAAAATGGTGGGGCCGGGGGCCTTTTGTAGCTTGGGCTTTTCGGTAAGCTGGCGGGCGGCCAGCACTTCGGGAGGTAAAACTTTAGGGGGCAACGGAGGCGGCTTGGCCTGCACGGTTACCTGCAAGGGCCTGGCAACAGGTCGCGGCGGAACGGTATCTATGGCGACCGTCGGAGATACGGCACTGATTACCGGCTGAGTGGGTAGCCGCTGCAGGGGAATCTGGCGCGGCTGGCCGGTGGCCGGCCGGGGGGGCGGAAACTTGGCTGACGGAGCCGCCGGAGGCTGTACCGGTTCAGGGGGTTTTACCACAGACGGCTGTGGCTGTGGTATGGGTTTTAGCTGAGGCGGAGGCGGTGAAGGCGTGGTTAGTGGAACAGCAGGCGGCGGCGTGGCCCCCGGCTTGGCCGTGGCCGGAGAGACCGCCGCGGCTTCGGGCGCCGGCGGCGGTACAGCTTCGCCCGGTATTTCAATATCATCGTAGACGCCGTTGACCAGGTTGCGCAGCATGGCCTTATGCTGTTCCTGCATCAACTCTCTTACGATTTCTTCCAGGTTCTCTGCGGTTACTATGTCGGCGTAGCTGGTTTTTTTTGTGGCCAGAATGTTTCCGCCCATAAACAGGTGAGTAATGATGTGGGGGTTGTCGATACCACTGTCTTCGGTCTGCACATGGTAGATACGCCCCTTGTGCTTTACGTTATGGTTGTAACCGGTGATCATTTTAGGGCGCTGTTTTTCGGCCAATTTCAGACCGCTCCTTCCGCAACCGGTAGAGCCAAGCTCTACCAATTACATAAAATATCAGTAGCGGCGGACTCTGGCAAGAATGTGGAATGGTGAAAATAGTGGCTTGAACTAGAACTAAGCCGACGGCTAATCAGGGCGCGGGGGTGATGACCAGGGTCCAGGAGTTGAGCCGGCCGGTGTCGATTTCGGCGTCGTCGCTCAGCTTCAGCGTCCAGACCCCAGAGGCTTGCTGGCCGTTGAACACGCTCACCTCAAAGCTCTGGCGGATATCGTCGGCGCTGCCGCCCACATGGTTCCACAGGGCGTACGGCGTGCCGTTGTGGGAAAGCTCGATCTGCAGGTCGCCGATGTAGCTGTGGCTTATATCCAGCTCCACCCGCAGGGAGGCAATCTGGAAGGAATCCGGCACCTCGATGATGCTCGCCACCCCGTTCGGGTCGCCGTCGGGAATGTCCAGGCCCTGGGAGTTCTGGTAACGGCGCGGCTCTATCGGCGTCTGGCCGCCGGAGGTGGTTACAACCAGGCCCCAGCGGTTTAGCGTACCGGTGTCGCGGGAAGCGGAGTCCACCACCTGCAGCGTCCAGGTGCCGCGGGCCGACTTTCCGACAAAGTCGCTTACCGAAAACACCTGGCGGATGTCCTTCTGCGAGCCGCCTTCGCGGTTCCAGAGCACCCGGCTTACTCCGTCGTGGCTGAGGGTGACCTTGAGATCGCCGACCCAGCTGTGGGCGATGTCCAGCTCCACCTTCAGCGCGGTGATGTCCAGATCCTCGCTGATTTCAATGACGTTGCTTGCGCCGTTTTTGTCGTTGTCGGGGATGGCCAGCGCCGGTTCGGCGTAGAAGCTCTTTTCCTGGCCTGTGGGCCCGCCCTGGCAGCGGTTGCCCGAGGGGGTGAAGCAGTTGGTGCGGGCGCCGCTTACCCCGAAGCGAGCGTGACCCAGCTTCTTGCTCACCGCCTCCATGATGTCCTGCCAGGAGGCGCGGCCGCCGTTTTCGAAGCCCCAGAAGAGTTTCGCGAGCACGGTGGAGGTGAGCGGCAGGTTCTCGCTGTAGTAGGTGGGCTCCAGGTTGGCCAGCACGTCCACTTTGTCCCAGGAGCCCTTTCCGTCTAGCACCGGGTCGACGTAATATTCATAAGAAAGGCAGCTTCCCACCTGGAAAATCTGGTAGTGCTCGGGATAGGTGATTTCCTTGAAGGCCATGCCCGTACCCAGTACGCTGTGGCCGTTGTACATAACCACTTCGTGCTCGCTGACCGCCTTCTGCCAGTTGCCGAGGCGCGAGTAGTCGGCCACGCTGTGGAACACGTCGGGGCCGTAGACGTCGACGATTTCCGTAAGCTCGCCCACCGTCTTTACCAAGCGCTTTCCTAGCGCCTGGCCTTCCTGCTCCACGAAATTGGCCTGCTTGAGCCAGGTCACCAGCTGATTGAAGTTGCCCCAGTTGTAGTCGTCCTTGACGTCGCCGTCGTCCAGTTTGGCCCAGAACACGGCCACGGTAAGCTTTTTGTCCTCCCACAGCTTGTCATACTCGGGGTAGCTCTCCACGTTGGCCGGGAAGATCTCCTCGACGGTGATGCTCAGCTCGGTAAGCAGCTCCTGCGGGCAGCCGCTACGGCCGGGATTATAGAGGTACCAGTACACCGACTGATCCAGGCTGATGTGGTTGTCGGGGTTGGCGCACTTGTCGCCGGCGTCGGCCATGAAGGTAAGGGGCCTTAGCGGTACTTTGGCTTTTAGCACCTCTCCGACGCGCACGTTTGAGCTGGTCTTGATGACCGCGTTTACGTTCTGGATGCGATAGTGAGTAAGCTTGGTTTGATCTAGGCGCTGGGCCTGCTGATAGCCGATCCACTGGCCGTCCACCAGCCACTCGGTGCGCTCGGGCCGGTTCATTTCGTCCAGAAGAATTTCAATATAGAGTCCGCGTAACTGCTTCATGTAAGTTACGGCAAACTGCGTCTGCTCGGCCGGAGCCCTGAAGAAGCGATATCCCGAAGCTTGGATGTCGCCTTCCAGGGTGACTTCCGTCTCGGAATAGCGCAGATTTACATAGCCGGTGTCTTCCTTGCCTTCCGGCTCCCAGCCTTCCAGGAAGGGGTTGCTTTCCTGAAGATCGCTCGTTCCCCCGCAACCAAAAGCCACCAGTGCCAGCACAATATAAAGACTCTTTTTCATTTGAGCCTCCTTTTCTGGGACATTCGGTTATGCGAAAATCGTGCCAGAAGTAAAAATAGTTATTTATTAGCTAGTTATAGAAAAAAACAGACTGTCCTGTGTAGCCACAACATTATATTTCTTTTTTTTTGTAAACAAAAAGCAACACCTGTATATCACTACCTATCAAGGCAACTAGAGTAATACTCATCTGCAAAAAAATTCGGCTTTATAAATAGTTATACGCACCAGACTACCTTGTCCTACATGGACTGTCCCTTGTATACATATATATTTACGACTTTAGCGTAGCATCAATATAACCAAACAGGACAGCGCAACTTTTTGCCCCGCGGGGATTAAATCTATCGAAAACAATTCAGTCACTTAAAAAGAAAGGAGAGAAGCGATGAAAAAGACACAAATCAGGTTGTTTTTTGGCATGCTGGCTCTCGCAGCCTGGGCAGGTTGCGCCGAGTACCAGGAATTTTCTTACGGAGGCTATTCTCTTGAGCAACAAAACGGTGGCTTTACCGTAAATAGCGCAGCCCCGCAGTTCGCCTCCGAAGAACTCAATGAGTCGCTGGTTCAGGAGCTTTCCTACATCAACGATGACGACGAGGAGCAGCAGGCCGAAAATCAAGCTCCTCAGCAAAAGCCGATAGTCACCCTGAGGCTGCTCTGGGGACAGTTCCCGGCCAATCCGCAGCTAGACTCTGCCACCCGCTTTCAGGGCATCGTCTACGCCCAGGGGGCGCGGGTTTTCATCCAGCGGGTGCTTTTCTATGAACGGCAGGACTTCGGGCGCCATTGCGCCGATCGGGCCTGCGTGGTCATCGACTCGGTGACCAAACCCCATCACGATGGTCTGGTGCTCAAGATCGTGCCCCGTCCCGACGCCAACGTTCCGCTACGCGTTTTCGTGGGCTTCAAAGACCTTTACGGCCGGGTGCTGGAACTCGAAGAACTAGCCGGCGGATTCAGCGAGCTGGCCACGGTGGACGCTCTGGGTAACAAGGTGGCGCTGCAGGCCGTACGACGCAGCCTGTGCCCCGGCGGAACCATCCAGGGCCTTTGGAAGCGGCTTTCTTCACGCGGCGGGATTTTCGCCGGCAGGTGGCTGGACGAGGCAGGCCAGGCCAACGGCGTGCTGGCGGGCATCTGGGGCAGACGGGCAAACGGCGAGCAGGTGTTCTTCGGAATTTACGGCGACAAAGAGCGTAACTTCCTCGGCTTACTCAAGGGTACCTACCGCTTCTATCCCGCTCTGGGCGGTGGGCGTCTTGCCGGTCACTGGGTCGGCCGGGGCGGCGAGCTGGGCGGAGTGCTGTTCGGTATCTTCCACGACCGACCGGCGGACGGCGCTCTAAGTGGCGGATTCCATGGCCGCTATCGGCTAAACTGCGGCAAAGAAGCACTTGACCCCGGCGACTTGCCAGCGGACTGCCTGAACACCGACGCCGAATACTGCGCCCCGGGAAACGAGCCTCCAGCTTGTGAATGCAACGGTCGAGACTGCTCCTGCAACTACGGCTCCGGCGCCCAGGGCGAACAGGACCCGAATCTCGGCAATTGCACCTGCTCGGCCGCCGCCGAACCCGAATGTAGCTGCCAGTTCTAGAACCCTCTTGCCGATAATCCGATAATTCCTCCAAATTCATTTGAACAACCGGCCGGCAAAGGCGATGTCACCGCTCGGCTTTCTCGGCCATCTTCCTGGTGTAGCCTGAAATTACATCGGACCGGCTCAACAGTGCGAGTGCTTTCTGATGGTGTGCGGATTCGATAACGACTATCTCTTCCTCACCGCTTTTTTCCAGCCGGCGAACGGCCTCCAGCAAACTTTCCTGCGGAGCTACCGCCACCAGGGGATGAAGCAGATCGGCCGCCACCACCAGCTGTCCGAGCTCTTCCCGCCCGACCAGTCGACGAAGCTCGTGCCCCGAGACCTGCCCCACCACCAGACCATCATCGCCCACCACAGGAAAACAGCTGTAAGGGGTGTTTTCGAAAAGTTCTATCAATTCCTTCAGGCCCGCCGAGGGCCGCACCTGCGGCACCGGCGGCCTTTTTTCCAGCTCCAGCACCTCGGCCACGGAAATTTTTTCCAGCGCCGCTTCCATCAGCTCCGGAAGATGCACCACCGACTGTAACCGGCTGGGAATCTGTTTTTCGTAGATGGAATACTTCTGGGTAAGCAACCAGGCCAGAAAACACACCCACATGGAGGGCACCAGCAGATGATAATTGCCGGTCATCTCGCTTACCATGATTATTGTTGACAGAGGAGTATTAGCTGCGGCCGAGAAAAAGCCGGCCATTCCCACCAGGGCAAAGGCTCCAGGTTGAAGGTCAAGGGCGGGAAATAACCCGGCCAGCAACTTGCCCGCTCCCCCGCCCAGGCTGGCTCCGATTACCACCGCCGGACCGAAGACTCCTCCCGAGCCACCCGAACCGATAGTAAGCGAGGTGGCTAGAATCTTTACCGCACCAACGGCCAGAAGCAACCAGGCTGCCGGCTCGCCGTAAATGGCTTTCTGACAGAAGCCGTAACCGGTTCCGATGGCCTGCGGAAGCACCAGCGCTATGGCCCCCACCCCCAGACCTCCTAGCACCGGTTTCAGGGGCCGCGGTATGCGTAATCCCCGGAAAAAGTCGCGAACAGCGTAAAATACCCGCACATAGGCCACCGCCCCTGCGGCCAGCAGCAAGGCGAGCGCCAGGTAAGGGGCCAGCTCCAGAGGATTTTTGAAAATAAAACCCGGGTTGGCAAACAGCGGCTCCCAGCCGAACTTCACGGCGAAGATGGCGTAGGCGACGATGGAAGAGACCACCGAAGGCACGATGGCTTCGTATTCCAGATCGAGCTTGCAGTAGAGAACTTCGGCGCCGAAAAGCGCCCCGGCCAGCGGAGCCCGGAAAATGGCGCCCACTCCGGCGCTCATTCCGGCCACCAGCAAGATCCTGCGCTCGGCCGGCTTCAGGCCGAACCATTGCGCCACCTGCGAACCCAGCCCGGCGCCGATCTGGGCGATGGGGCCTTCGCGGCCGGCCGATCCCCCGGTGCCCATGGTCAATGCCGAGGCCAGCGCCTTTACCAGCGGCACCCTGCCCCGGATGCGTCCGGCGCGATTGTGAAAGGCGTCTATGGCCGCGTCGGTGCCGTGCCCTTCGGCCTCGGGCGCAAAATAATAAACTATCAGGCCGCTAATTAATCCGCCCAGCGCCGGAAGTAAAAAAAGCACCCCGGAGCGCAGCTCCACCGCCGAGGGACCAAAAAGCGGAGGTTCCCCGACCGGATGTCCCGGGTGATAGCCAGCCAGCTTTTCCAGAAAAAGATAACGCGCCCCGTCCAGCATAAGGTAGAAGGCTATGGCTCCCAGCCCGGCCAGTACACCCACCAGGGAAGCCAGCCCCAGCAGGCGCCAGAAATCCTTCAGCTCGGCCGGAACCAGAATTCGAGAAAGCCGTTCAAATCCTTTCATAGCGTAGAAGTTATGCAATCAAAACAAAGCACGGTCAAACTCAGAAATTTGGGAAAATGTTCCCGGCACTTTCCAGGGGGGACCCCAACCCAAATGTCCACTGGATAAGTATTTATCCTACATCGACTGTCCCCTTGATTTCACTCATGGAAGGGATAGGGCAGACCCGCCGGTTAGATGGCCCGCCCCGTTTGCTGCCCGAAATTGACGTCCCTTATGAACACCACCCGTTCCCGCCCGTCCGCGGAGCGCACCACCAGATAAATTTTATAAGTGCCGCCTCTCAACCCCTCCAGAGAAACCGAGTGCGAGGTGCCCGATGCGCTCAAGGCGCCGTCTCTACTGAAGCCTCCCGAGGTGGGCGTGGCCCTGATTCTCACCTGTGCCGGGGCGTCGGTGGTGGCCGTGGCCTGAAGGCTTTTTTGCTGCATGTTTACCTGTAGGTTCTGCGATAAGATTTTGGGCACGGGAGCTAATATGGTAACTTGTCGGGCAAGGATGTTTTCCTGGCGGTTTCGCTGGTCGCGCAATTTGATTTCCAGCTGATAGTTGCCGGGGGTGAGGTTGGGCCATTCCGCCAGATGATCTGCGCCCAGCGCGGTGGTGATCGGCTGGGGGGCGCCGGGGCCGGTAAGGCTGATTATCAACTGCGCGCTGGCATCGGTTACGGCGGACACTTTCAAGGCATTGTCGATGGTGCCTGGTTCTACGCTAAGGCTTTTAATCCGCGGCGACCCGGGCAGGAGCACTGGCTGTAGTTCGACTGTGGCGCCGCCGCTCAGAACGACGTTGCTTGTGCCGGGTTCCAAAATGCGGCCGGCGGGAGGCTCAACGACCAGGGTCTTGGTGTACATTACCGGTTCGCTACCCACAACGCCGATCCAGGTAAGCTGTCCCTGGCCATCGGTCTGACCCAGCAGATTGCCGCCGCTGGTCTGGTTCGGTTCGCGCATCAGCACCCGGGCGCCGGAAAGACGCTGGTCTTTGGAATCGGTTACCGTAACCTTCAAAGTTGCCTTGGACGGTTGCAGGACTATGCCGGGGGCGACTGCGCGCCCGCATTCGTCGGCCGGCACCGTCACCGTGACCGGATAATAATCCGGGTGAGTGACCTGCAGGTTCACAGAACTATTCGGCGCCAGGCCGGCGATGGCGAAGCTTCCGTCGCCGGACACCGTGATGGAGGCGCCGTTATCCAGTCTTTTTATCCTGGCGACCACCGGCTGGCCGGCGCTGTTTGTCACCCGGCCGTTCGGAGCCGGCCGGGGCGCAAGATTGAGCGTCACCTGAGGCTGCGGGCCGCTGGCGCCTGCCGGAACGGAGAACGAAACCTGAGCATCCTGGAAGCAGTTCAGATTCCGCACCGAGGCAGTGTAGGACTGGCCGGCGTCCACCACGGTCGGCGGGGTGATGCCGTTGCTGTCGGTATAGGCGACGGTGCTCAAGCCGCCTCTGGATATGGTTACCGGCAGGTTGGCCAGCTGGCCGGCTGCGGCCAGCTTTATCTGCACGGAAGGTGGCAAGGGCGGCGCGGAGGTGGTAACACTGGTGCGATAGCCGACCTGACCAAGAAACTGGCCATTTATATTTTCCCGGTCGTA
>Ga0068707_1001559_pt1 | contig 16055 bp, 12 predicted proteins | sample YNPNPMetaG_FD_66600 | JGI IMG/M metagenome (GOLD analysis project Ga0068707, IMG submission 66600) | Anoxygenic and chlorotrophic microbial mat microbial communities from Yellowstone National Park, USA - YNP NP MetaG | ecosystem: Environmental > Aquatic > Thermal springs > Hot (42-90C) >...
TCCAAATACGAACCGCGCGCCCGCTCGTAGTACCAATGGGTCCCGCGCGCCAGCCCGCCCACGGCGGGCGCCCAGACGCTCCGAGACAACTGCTCCAACTTATGATGAAACGGCCCATTTGCCGCTAGGTCGGCCGCGTTGACCTTGTTCTGGCTGTTTGCGTAACGGGCGATGAGCGGTACGAGCTCCCCGATCCGGTCCGGCTCCTTCAACACTGTCAATTTGACTTGTACGACGACTTCGTCCAGGTCAAGACGCTCTTTCTTCATCGCGTGGTAGATGCTGGCGGTCGTCTGCCCGCCGTTGACGATCTGGAAATCCCGCGCCCAAGCCAAGCACATTTGGCCGTCGTTGCGTTTTGTCAGCCTTACCTCAGCTGCGGTGCAACAGAGGCCATTGTTGTAGGCCAAGAAGCGGTGCGGGCTTTCACGCAACGTTTGTTGCAACCCCTTGTTTACTTTGCCTTTTACTTGCAGGAAGGCCCGGACGTTACGCTCCAGCAGCCGTTGCCCATGCTCTCCGTAGATGCGCGCCAGCGTCCTGCCGGGCATGAACGCCAGATAGGTCTGATACTCTCTAGCGTTCTCCATGCCGGCCAAGCATGGGATAGCTCCGCCGAAATCGCGCTCGAAATCCAGTTCTATTACCTCCCGGTGGCCGACGTGGAGCTGGCTGAGCTTTTGCAAATCCCACAGGACATAGCGCAGCTCCAATCCCCCCAGCTCCTCCTCCTCGATGTCCTCGGCCCGAGCCACTCCATCTGTGAGCAAGAACAAGCGTACCGTGGTCAGAGACTCGCTGGCTTCGTAAATCTGGCGGGCTGCTTGGAATACTTCGTTGCTGTCCTCAAGTTGCGTATGAAAACCTTCGCGCGCCCGGCGTAGGAAACCTAAGAGCAGCTTGAACTGCTTTCGCGTTTCGGTAACACCGACCTTTTGCACTGTTTCAGTGCCGTGATAGAGCGTGACGAACAGGTCCAGCGTTGCGCCATCACCTGACAGCGCCCACGCATTCAGCTTCGCTGCTGGCCAGCGCGCACGACCTTCCGCCCGGAACGGGCGGTCCGGTAGAACATCGGCGTTGTCCGCCTCGTTATGGCCGGCGAGTTCCTCGATACACCATTCCGTGAAAGCGCGCTCCAATTCATCTGGCGGTGCGTTCGCGGCGCAGCGCAACCGCACCTCCTCACGCACGTTTTGCGCAAATCGTTCCAGCGGGCTCGATGGCACGGTGTTGTCTTCAGGCATAGTTCACCTTGGTTTTGTAAATCACTCATGGCCAAGTGCTAGGGCGGCTTCGAGCAGGCCAAGCAGGGCCTCGCGCTTCGCGTTGTGCCGAACTGCATCTTTCAGTTCCTCCCATGATAGCTTGGCATACTTGCTGACGTGCTCCTTTCTCCGATACAGGTCCCACTGCAACCCCGTGGCCGCTTCCAAGTCGCCAAGCGCCCGTGTATCGTGCAAGAACTTTTTGCGAACCTTCTCCCATCGCTCTGCCACGGAACTCGGCGTTTCCGGCACAGGCCGCTTCATAGCTGGGCAAGGTTCTTTTTTGGGACGGCGGTCGGGCAGCTTGTCCAACGTCCGAATCGAACGCTCTGCTTGCTCCCGCACCGGTGCGTGCTCGTCCGGCTTCCACTTCGCAGCTTGCTCCAGGAAATTCTCGTCGCCGAGGTCCGTGTAGATCAAGTCCTCGTCCATCTTGATCCGCACCAGCAGTGGGAACCGCACCGCCTGACCGCTGATGATTCCCTGACCTGGCCCAAAGCCCGGGAGCATCCGGGCGTCCTGCTCGCTCAGGTTCTCCATGATCTGTTTGACAAAGTTCTGATCGCGCGGATTCACCAGCCGGAGTATTAGAAACGAGTTGCACTGCGACAGAATTGTCTCGTCCACCCGGCTGGGCCGCTGGCTGATGAGCATCAAACCAGTACCGAACTTGCGTCCTTCTGTGATGAGCTTTCGAATCGTTTCAAGCGACGGCACGTCCGCCGTGCCCTCGCGCGACGAGGGGATGAAGGTGTGCGCCTCCTCGATAACGGCCAAAAAAGGCGGGATACGGTTCGACAGATTGGCGCGGTGTTCGTAAAGCGCCTCCAGCAGAATCGAGGCGATGGTTGTTTGTGTCAGATGGTCGTAACCGCCAAGGTAGAGGATGGACACCGTCTTCGGCGCGACGATTCCCTCTGGCCGTCCCTCCGGATCGGACATCTGCTCGAATTGAAGGTTTTTCAACCGCTGCCGCATTCGTTCGTTGGTCAACTCCATCCGCTCCAGTCGGGTCTCCACCACGCCCAGTTGGCGACGGCAGACCGACAACGTCGGTACTTTGCGCTTGTCATTTGCTTGGCCGGCCTTTCTCGCCAGCGAATCCCGCAGGCGCTTGATATAACGCAGCACCGACTCGCCCTCCACTGGATCCACCTCTGTCAACGACTCACCGAGCAACTCCCGCTGAGGCTCGCTCAGCCCCTCCGTCATCTTGTTGATGAGGATTTCCACGATGTGACGGTTCTGATCCGTCATTGCGATGTGGGGATACAGCAGCCGAACAGTCGTGCCTTTGAAAACCTCGCGCTTCTGCCACAGACCGAGGTAGTCCCCGTGCGGGTCCAGTATGAGCAGCGGGTAGCCTCGGTCAATCAGTTCTCGCAGGATCCGCCGTGCCGCCACCGTCTTCCCACCGCCAGTCATTGCCAGGATGGCGATATGACGGGCCACCACCCGGTCGGCCGAAATGGCGATGTCCACGTCTCCGCGGGCGATGAGCGTCCCGATGTGCAGTGGCGTATGGCCCGGGATCCCGCCCGCCAAGAGTTCCTTTATGGCCGCCGCCGGTGGATAGAGCACCTCCGCCGCCGGCCGCACCGGATACGTCAGTGGGAAGAGGTTCGTTAAACCGCCGTCCACTGGCGAGCAGCCCAGAATCAGTACCACCGCCTCCAATTGGTCCCGGCTGTTGGAGAGGATGGTATCCTCCAACGACAGCCCCTCGTTCGACAACTCCTGCGCCGCTTCATAGGGGAAGAATGGGTTGTAGCGGTTTATGCTGACCACGCGGCCCCAGACGTAAATCTCCTGAGTGCCGGACCGCGCCTCGTCCGGCACTTCCATCTGCACGGCCACAAGGTCGCCGACGCGGGATTTGAAGCTCTTGAGGATGAAGGTGAACTCGCTCGTGCTCGCGTTGCCAACCACGGTACCGATCGCGGTCCAGTTGTTGTTGCTCATTTGTCCTTTCGTGTTAGACGTTAAAATTGGGGCGGAAGAGCCAGTCACGTTTGGTGCCACAGAGCATCCTCTTGGCGGCCTCAATCATCTTCGGGTTGCCCGTATCAATGGCGCGTTTCATTAGTTGAACCGCCATCGTCGAATGAATCGGGCGACTCATCCAGTCCGGCACCTTGGCAAACTTGTCCACGATATCCAGCCCCGCCGGAAACGCGTAGTTGGGCATCAAGCGGCATGAGTGGACAACCAAGCGCACGCAGAATTGGTAGCCGGCAGGCGGTGTGTCGAAGAACTCCACGCGGAGCGGCTGGGCGAACTGCCCGACTCCAACGTACGTGACCTTGGGTACCGGATAGCGGTCGATAACGTCAGCCGAGTATTGCGGGCGCTTCGATGCGACGTTACGGTCCACGGCAACAGGAGCCAGGTATTCGCCTTCGTTGAGAATGGCATGAAAAAGGAGAGCGTCAGGAATCCGGTAGTCTCGGATCTTGTGGATTGCGTCCTGCAGAACACTCGCGCCGGGCGAGACTGGGCTTTGGCTGAGCTGGTCGAGCAGGGCGGTGCTTACGAGCGTGGAGGTAGAAGCACGCTCGACCACCGAAGCTACATTCACCCCGGATGCCTGCAGGGTTTCTAGCAGGTAAAGGTAGACGCTAACGAACTTCGCGTCACGTCCGGTACGGTCCCTTTCAGGCGGTGGGAGAAGGATTTCCAGACCTCTTTTCGAAAACGCCGGGAAGTTTGCGTCAGCGTAGGCGGAGACAGGGTTTACCAGTGCTCCATGCAGAAAGAGAAACTCGGGTTTCGGCGTGCGGTCCAAGCACTGCACGGCCGCAGAGGTTTCCAAGCAGAAGCGTGCCGCGTCGCGCAGCTTCGAAGGATCCTCGAAGAGGTCCTCATAGACGTTATCAGCGCCGTTCGTGTCGAACAGTTCAGCGACAAGCTGCTTCTCCATGCGGAAGTCCTCTCGCCGCTCCCCCGTCGCACCCGGAATCACCGTGTAACTTCCAACGCGGACAGCGATGGGTTCCGCCCCCAAGCTGGTGAGGTTAGCCATACCTCCGTCGACAAAGCTGATGGGTTTGCCCGCAACGTCTGCCCACATCTGACGATGGTTGATTTCCACGTTCCGGATAAGGTCAGCTCCTTCCAACATGCTCCGGATGGCCACGGCCAGCGTTTCCAGCGCTTGAAGGAACTGTTTCTGTGCGGTAGCAGACTGGTTGAGTGAGAGCTTCACCAGTTCTGCAAGGACATGGGGTTCACGAATGCGTTCTTGGACTGACAGTTTCTTCGACCTGTTCATCGGCTAATCCTCCGGCGCGAAACTCAACCATAGTACGGGGTGAAGAATCTTTCAAAGAGCGACCTGCCCTTGTATCATTAGCAGCAGCAAAATAGCGTTTTAACCCCCGGCCAACCGCCTCAGCAACGAGCGGCGGCACAGCATTGCCGATGAGCCGGAACTGGTGGGTGCGGGCAACGGGGAATTCGAACCAGTCGGGGAAGCTTTGCACACGGGCGGCCTCCCGTGGGGTCAGCGAGCGGTTCTGCGTGGGGTGGATGAACATAAGCCCGTCCCTGCTCAGGTGCGCCACAATCGTCGAACAAAGGCCGTGCCGGTGTTGCCGGGTGTAACGGTCCTTGAAGTGTTCTTTTGAGTAGGGCCACTCGAACACCACGCCCCGGCGCATGGCAGCAGCCGAGCTTTCTCCCTCGTGTAGCCGGGCAAAATCCCGCAGGTCGCGCTCGCTGTGTGGGCGGGCAACGTGCGCTGTGAGCCGGCGGGCGCGATGAATTTCCAGCACCCCTTCAGGGTAGCGTCCGCCGTAACGGCTGATGTGAGACAGAAGGCGTTCGAAGTCGTAATCAGTTTCCTCCTCGCCTTCGCCCGCAGCGAGCGGGGGCAGGTCGCCGATGGCTTCCCAAAGGGTGACAGCCGGTTGTAGCGCAGACTTGCAGTCCGTGATATCCCCGGTTTCCAATGCGCTGGCGCCCTGTCGGTGAGAGTGTATACCAGATGGCAGCCGGCGGTACAGCACGTCGGAAACCTGCACCAAGTCGTGGTGGGTCCGGGGCATGAACTCATGTGTGCTGAAGATCGGCAGTTCGGGAAGCGTGCCGATGATGAGCTGGCGAATGCGCTTCTGAGGCACCCCGTAGTGCCAAGCGCAAACCTCCTCGCCGTGCACTCGGTACCCTAGTTGACGTGCCTCATTGTGCACGCGGGCATAAAATTCGCCACCGGCGGCGGTTTTGATGCCAAGCACGTTCTCGATGACAAACACCCCGGGTCGGAAATAATCCACGTAAGCGAGGAAATTCCGGTAGAGATAGCGGCGAGGGTCATCCTTCAGCCTCTTTCCGTGGTTGGAGCCGTCGCGCCGGCGGGCGTTGGAAAAGCCCTGGCAGGGCAGGCCGCCCACGATCACGTCGACGCGCTCTCCTCCGAGCAGTTCATCGAGTTTTTCCGGGCGGAACCGCGTCAAGTCCTCCTGAAGAACATGTGGTATATGCGGGAAGTTGTGCCGGAAGACGGCAATGGCTTTGGCGTCGATGTCAATCCCCGCCAACGTGCGCAAGCCGGCCCGTTCCATGCCAAGCGTGAAACCACCGCAGCCACAGAACAAATCCACACAAGTCAGCTTCCGGGCTCTACTGTTCTTCAGACCCGTGCGCCGCGACTGCGGACGGCTGGATCTTGCCTTGTTCATCAGTCCACCCCCTCAACCAACTTGGCAGTTGGGATGCCCAAGGCTCTGGCGAGTCTGACGACGTTCTTGATGCCCGGGTTGCGCGCTCCCCGCTCAATGTCGCTGATGTAAGTGCGGTCAAGGTCGGCTTTCTCCGCGAGCTGCTCTTGGGAAAGACCCTTGGCATCCCGTTGGGTACGAACGCGTCGGCCAAAGGCAGCGAGAATCGGGTCACGCTTTTGCATGTGCTGTATTTCGCGCTAATGTCGGAAATGAGTCTATCGACGATGAGTGACAATATGGGGCTCAAAACATACTCAGGAAGGTGTGCCGGAGACGGACATGGGCGGTTCTGGCACGGCAATTGCAACAATTTTTCAGCGCAGCGCGTTGGCGGATTTGTGGACGGATGCGTTGAGCTGGCACAGGCCAGAGCCGGCCACTGCACATGTAGACTTGCTTGCTCACGACCGCCTTGGCCTCGTCGCACCGGCAGGGCCAACAGAAACGTGGGCGACAGTGCAGGTGCGCCGCGGTGAGTAGTTCTTCCGACAGGCGGTGTTCACGGCGTACGGCGTGCGGTGTTGCATCAGTGGTATCAACGTGCCGCGCCTGTTTGTGGCCAGCCACATCGAACCTTGGATCGAATTTCCCGCAGAGCGAGTGAACCGCCCAGCCCGGCGCAGCCGCAACAAAATGATCACAGCAAGATAAAAGTGTTCGTTGCAAGTTCGGCGCCCTGTCGCGCAGCGCTGACCGGGGTGACTTCGCCGCCCACGGGGGGAGATGATGTTGGTCTTGGCGAACGAACGGTTTGACGGCAAAGGTTGCGCACGATCCACTAATCTGCGACTTCTGTGCAAATTTTTAAAATATAGTACTACACCGGGCTGTGCCTTTCTGCACCGCAGGATGCCGCGTTTGACGCCGGGCTGATCACGCTGGACGAGGCGTTCAAATTGGTTTTAAGAAGAAAGCTGTGCTGCTATTTCCCGCAGCCACTTCTGGAACAGAATTTTGATCCGTTCAAGGGGTGGCCATTTCGCTTGCCTGACAAGCTGGCTGAGCCGGATGTGGAATTCCTCCATTGCCATCGCGAGGCGATTTTTCACGGGTGAAACACTTTCCTGCTCCTGGGTTCTCCATCTCGCCTTGTGCAATATCTTACTGGGGACTACCTGAGCCAGTTGATTTTGATTTCTTTCTCGAGCGGCTTGAACTCAGGGTCGCCGGTGATCAGTTCGGCCTTGTTTTCCTTCGCAAGTGCGGCGGCGAAGGCGTCGGCGTAAGCCATTCTGTAGGTTGCCTTGTAGATGGCCGCTTGCCGGGCGAGTGTCAAATCGGCAGGCACGATCTCAATGGGCATGGCGGCAATTTCCCGCGCTTTCTGCTCGGCCATTTCCACCGATGCACCTCGCATCACGGAATAATAAATCTCGCCCCAGTTCACAGCGCTCATCAGCAGCCGGTGCCGGTCGGCCACTGCCTGTGACAGCAGCTTCCCCACTTCGTCCGCCGCGGGTTCCTCGTTGAAAAACGCCATCAGCGCCCAACTGTCGAGTATCCTGGTGGTCATGTTGGTTCAGCTCACGCTTCGATTCCGCATCCCGGTCAGCACAGCGCAGCGGAGCGCAAAGCCTGCAGCGAACGCCTTTATCTCGCCGCAATCGTTCGTTTGCGGCTGCGCCGCGCTGAGGTGCTTGGGATTGTCCGCGGCTGTCACGTCAGAGCTCCCTTTCCCTTTTGCGCTCTGCAAGGAAAACTTCCATTGCCCTTGTGCCCTTGAGCGAGCCGCGCAGGCTGCGGATGAATTTTTGTGTCAGGGGCCTGATGAGAATGCCGTCCGGCGTCGCTTCCACGTATGCCCGAGTGCCTTCCTCGATCTCAAACTCCTTGCGGAAGCGTCGGGGGATGACTACTTGGCCCTTGACCGAAAAGTAAACGGTTTGCGGCTTTATTGCTACATTCATGCCTAAATATTACCAATGCCGAAAAGTAAGGCAAGAGCCAGTTGGTTGAAACAGCGTTTTAGCGTAAAACAACTTTCCTTTCAGTGGCCGCATTGTTCATGCAGCAGTTGGGCATTTCCCTGTAATTCCGAGCCGCCACGCGACATCCCGAAATGAGCGATGCCATTTGAATTGTTGTGAGGAGAATTGCTTTGGCATCTGCATGTTTCGTTTGCGTGTACGCAATCGAGAATGTATTCTTGGTCCATGAAGTTGCTCTGCAGTCTTGCTTTGGCTGGTGTGGTCAGTTTGGGGGGCGGATTTGCCGTGCACGCGGCTGATGCGAAGATGATATTGCACTGTTCGTCGGTGATGCTGCACCCGGCAAAGCTCAAAGTGCTCGGCCAGACGTACACTCTTTCTGCAACCACATTGATGGACGGCACGATCAACGACGAGATCGGCATCAATGAAGACCAATCCTCAGCACATTATCGGTCCACATATTTGATGTTTACCGACCCTGTTTTCCCCGATGAACCGGTGCCGCTTTACTGCGACATGGACATTGCAGACCCGGGCGACAGCAACTGGAACGGTATATCAGATTTCTTTGAAGTCGATCATGCAGTGACCGGCGCAAAGTCCGGAGGTGAAGTGTATTTCGACGATGGCGCTGACGTTTACACCGGAACGGTCGATATGACCTGGGACAGAGACGCCGGTTCTGCCATTGGAACCTGCACGCTTCGACTTCGGATTCCGGATTTCGGAATCGACATGACGTTCAAGCACGCTTTCGAGGTGCTCGACTACCGCGGCACTCTCAGTTATGTAGTCTCCGGAACAAACATTCATTGCACCGTGAATTTGCAGCGCCAGGGCCAGGAAGGCAGCCTCAAAGGACCATGGGAACTGCACAGGATCGACACGGACGAATTGAGCTTTGATGCTTCGTCGTGGACAAAGGAATCAGGTTCGGCGATCCAGTGGTACAGTTCAATCGACATGGAATACAACCTCTATCGTGGTGGGACAGGTACCAACTATTTCGGGGTGCTGGCGACCGAGGATGGCATGCCCGAAACACCGGCCACTGAGGAGTATCAAATCTACGAGGTGCACATATTCGATCCGAACGACTCAGATGGCGATAAAATACCGGATTTCAGCGACGACAGTCAGCCGCCAAAACCGCCCACGTTGACGTTGCTTGCCGCTGACAAGAAACTCAAGTTGCGAATACAGGGTGAGGTTGGACATCGAGTTTACGTCGAGCAGAGCATGTCGCTCCCTTTCAATAACGTCACAACATTGCCGGCGTTCACATTGACCAATGCGACGCAGGAAGTTGACCTTGATTGGCCGACCCAAGCGACGAGCTTCTGGCGCGCACGGATCGAGTAAGCAGGAGCGTTATCCGGCATATTTTCCAGCGCGGCGCGGCCGCAACCAAATGATCGCGGCGAGATAAATGCGTTTGTTTCAGGCTTGGCACCGTGTCGCGCCGCCTTGCGTATCAGGCGGCGTCATCGGAAGACACAATGCGACCGTCCGCTAGGACGAGCACGCGTGGGGCGCGCGAGGCGACACTGGCGTCGTGGGTGGCTATCAGCAGTGCTGTTTTTCGCTCAGCGTGCAGTTCGCACATGAGGTCAATTATTTCACGTCCTGTGGCGGAATCCAGATTACCCGTTGGTTCGTCGGCCAGAATTACTTCCGGATCGTTGATGAGCGCTCTTGCGATTGCGACCCGCTGTTGTTCGCCGCCGGACAGTTCGCTTGGCCGGTGATCGAGTCGGTCGCCGAGTCCCACTCTTTGCAACAATGCTCGGGCGCGTTGTTCGGCTTCGCTGGCCGGCATGCGACCGATTCTTGCGGGTGCGCAGACGTTTTCGAGCGCATCAAGTTCCGGCAGCAAATGATATGCTTGGAAGACAAATCCGATCTTGCGATTTCTGAGAATTGCGAGCTGACGTCCTGACAACCGCGCGAGACTCACGCCATCGAAATACACTTCACCGGAGGTCGGGGTATCGAGTCCGGCGAGCAGATGCAAAAGAGTACTTTTGCCTGCGCCTGATGCGCCACGCAGGGCAAGGAAACTTCCGCGTTCGAGTTCAAGGTCAACGCCCCTCAACACCGCCAATTCCCTGCCTCCCAATTGGTAGGTTTTGTGAAGATTTCTTGCCGCCAGGAATGCGGAGTTGTTATGTCCTGAATGATCACTCATGACGCAGGGCCTCGACGGGTCGCAGTCTGCCGGCTTTCCATGCGGGAATCAGGCCGGCCAAAAGACAAATCAGCAATGATCCACCGCAGATGATAACAAGGTCGGAAACCACAAGCGCGGCGGGCAGTTCTGTGAAGTTGTAAACCTGCGCTGGAAACAGTTCAAAACCTGTCATTCGTCGCATGAAAAACAAGAAGTCATTCCGATATGCGACGGCCAGCAGGCCAAGGCCGAAGCCGGAGGCCACGCCAAGAGCGCCGAGCACCAAACTCTGGCTGAGGAAGACCAACATGATCTGTGTACCGGTGGCGCCGAGTGACCGGAGAGTTCCGATTTCCTTGGTTTTTTGCACCACGAAAGCGATCAGGGTGCTGCAGATGCCGAACGCGGCCACAAGACCGATGAAAAACAGCAGATAGAACATCATGTTTTTTTCGACAACCAGCGCTTCCAAGATCGTCGAGTTCTCTTCCATCCATGTGGTTATCAGGTAGGCACCGCCGAGGGTTGCCAGCAATTCCGACTTTGCCTGTCCGGCTTCGTCAGGGCTGTGCAACGCCACCAACAGGCCGTGCACATCCTCGCCGAGGTTGAACAGGTCTTGTGCATTGGGGAGTGAACAGACGATGAACGCGGCGTCAAAATCATGAAACCCAAGGTTGAAAATGCCAGACACGGTGTAATCTTCAGCGAGGGGTGCTTCTTGCTCGCCGCGCTTGCGCCCTGTGTCCCATTCCTCGAATTGTTTGACGGAGTAGAGTGCCAGGGCATCACCGAGTCCAACGCCAAGGTTGAGCGCAAGTTGTCGGCCCATGAGCAGCTTGTATCCACGCAAATCGTTGGTGCCTTCTTCGACATGGTCCAAGAGTGTGCTCACCGAGCGTTCGTATTCGGGGACAATGCCGCGAACCAGGGGCACAAAATACCGTGAACTTCCATGTTCAGGCTGGGTTTTCACCATGACCTGGCCGAGGACGTATGGTGCGACGCCCTTGACGCGCGGGTTCGTCGAAACCAGTTTCATTACGGACTCGTAATTGCTCATTGCGCCGTCGGCCTTTTCGATTCGCAAGTGCGCGTTGAATCCGACGATCCGGTCGCGCAACTGGCGGTCGAAACCTGTCATAACGGCTATCACGACAATGAGGACTGCGACGCCGAGCATGACACCGACAATTGAAATGACGGTCACCACCGACACGAACGTCCGTTTTGGACGCAGGTAGCGGAGGGCCAACATCAGTTCGAAAGGCAATCGCGACACCGGCCTGCAGGCTAGTGTTGTCAATCGAAGGTGTCAACGCATGGCTCGAGGTGGCAAGGCACACTGCCTTGTAATCAACCCTGCTCGGCGCGGCGCAGCCGGAACCGGATCATGGTTTTGGCGTTTCGGTGATTAAGTGTTTCGTTCTTCGTGTGTTCCGATCATGATGGAACGCGAAGTTGTTATGACAAGAAAAGCGTTCGTGATGTACTTGAGTTCAGGTGCTGAAGCCGAGTATGAGCGCCGACACAATCCAATTTGGGCCGAGCTTGAACAGGTTTTGATCGAGCACGGGGTACGACGTTACTCGATTTTTCTGCATCCGGACAAACGACAGTTGTTCGGGTATGTCGAGTGTGAGAGCGAAGCCGAGTGGGAGTCGATAGCGGATACGGAAGTTTGTCGGCGTTGGTGGGCCTACATGCGCGACATTATGGAGACAAATCCCGATAACAGTCCCGTTTCAACCGAACTCCGCGAGGTGTTCCACATCGAGGCGACCTGAGCAGGATCTTAGCGCGCATATTTGTCAGCGCGGCGCAGCCGCAACCGAAGGATCGCGGCGAGATAAAGGCGTCGGTTGAGAGTTCGGCACTGGTCGAGTGAAGATCGGCAGAACGACGGAATTGGGGCCTTGCGGCGTCGGGGCTATATCTCGAGTGTTTTCTCGAATCTGGTCAGGTTATGCGGGCCGTTGTTGGTGATGACCAAGACATCTTCGAGTCGGGCGCCACCGATTTGCGGGTAGTACAAGCCAGGGGCAATTGCGACGACGTGGCCGGGTCTCAAGGCGCTTTGGTTTTCGGCGTTTATGGCCGGCGGTTCGGCGATTTCGAGGCCGAGGCCGTTCCCAGTGTCGTGCAAAAATCCCGCCCTGTGCTTTCCGGACCGCGATGTACGGTAGCCAGTTTGTTCAAAATGCTTCTGCACGATTCGGTGGACATCTGATGCCGGGGCACCCGGATGCAAGGCGTTGGTGGCAAGGTCCTGTGCACTGCGCACGGTTTCGTGTAGGCGACGCAATGGTTCGGACGGATGGCCTTTGACCAGTGTGCGTGTTATCACGCCGTAGTATCCAGTCTTTTGTGATCGAACGAGAACTCGGATGATCACGGGCCGATTCGCACGGAGCGGTCCGGTGCCGCATTTCTGAAAATCACAGGACTGACGTCCGCACGCAACGATTGTCTGAGTGGGAAGGCCGCCGGCCTGAAACACCGCAGTGTCGATGATCGACCTCAGCCGTTCTGTGGTGAGCGGCAAGCCGCGATGGACGAGTTTGTCGTTCTTTCCGATCTTTGAGTTCTTGAGCGCCTGGATGGCTTCGGCCATGCCAACCTCGGCCATCATTATTGCGGCGCTGATTTTCTTCACTTCATCCGGGCTCTTGCATTCGCGTTCAGCGAAAAAGAGGGGACCTGAGCGGATCTTCAGGCGGAGCTTCAATTTCCGCAAATCCTTTGCCAGACCATAAGGGAATGTCTCGGGTACAATGAACTTCTTGATTCGCCATTCTTTGGCGAGCAGATGAATGACGCTGGCGATTGTTGGCGGGTGGCCGTGCTCGCGCTGGATTCGCCGCATGCAGCGGGTCAGGGAAATCGGACAACAGTTTGGCGCCAGCTCACCTGCGCGGTCGGTATCATGGTTGCTGAGAACGCAGTAGCACCCGCCTTTATGGCGAAAATAAATGGCGGGGTCTGACGTCATCAACCCCGTGGCGTACAGCACGTTTGGATCGTGTTGCCCGGTGCCTACGAGCAAGATGTTTTGGAGGGTCATCTACTTGGGCTGGGTTGCAAACTGGTTGTTGGGCAATGAATTCTCATGGCCCGGCACGTTGTCCGGATTGTTGGAGTTCTAATAACAGGTGCGACGTCGGAGTCAATCAAAATTGGTGGTTTTGATCGTGGTGTGTGGCCGGCCCGGGAATCTCACCTCGACCATTTCAGCGCAGCGCGGCACAGCGGTATTCCTGCAACCAGCGCGATGGTTACGCCTTGAGCGTTTGGTTGCGGCTGCGCCGCGCTGAGCATTATGACATCGCTTGCGTGGTTGGCCTTGGACGGAGCGGCGTGAAGTCAAATAATGCTAAGTCTTTCACAAATGGGGGGAAGCAGCCTGACAGTGCCGGGGAAGAAACTCTGACTGTCAAATGGGCGGGAAGCATGTCATTGATGATGCTGCGGGTCTCCGCGGGCAATCCGGCGGGGGGCAGGGCCCTGTTATTTTGCGGAATGCGTTTGAGACTGCATTTGGGTGCGCCCGGAATTTTCTCAAGAACCGGTTTGTGTATGTGGTTTTGTCGTCGCGTGCACACGGGTTGTCGGTGGGTGTGAATCTGAATCCGGACAAGCGGTGCAATTTTTCATGCATATACTGTGAGGTGGACCGATCGGCACCGGGGTGTGCCGATCAATTGGACGTGCCGGTAATGATTGAGGAACTGCGGTCCACGCTGACACTTGCAGCCGAGGGGCGCTTGCACGATTTGGCTGCGTTCAAGGGATTGCCGTCAGATTTGCTGAAACCGCGACAGGTTGCGCTGAGCGGCGACGGAGAACCAACGCTTTCTCCAAAGTTTTGCGAGGCTGTGAACGCAGTTGTGCATTTGCGCGCGGTATGCGGTCTGCCGTTTTTCAAGATCGTGCTTGTGACCAACACGACAGGGCTTGATCAACCTGCGGTTCAAGCCAGCCTTCATTCATTGACGCCTCAAGATGAGCTTTGGCTGAAACTTGACGGGGGAAGCCGGTCATACATCGAGCGGATCAATCGGCCCAAAGTCCCTTTCGAGAAAGTTCTCGAAAACATCCTCCTCACAGGAAAGCAGCGGCCCGTCGTAATCCAAAGCCTGTTTCCGGCAGTAAGCGGGCAGGAGCCGTCTCAGGATGAAATCGAGCATTACGTGATGAGATTGCTCGAGTTGAAGGAAGCAGGAGCGCAGATTTCACTCGTCCAGGTTTACTCCGCGACAAGGCCGACAATGCATCCCGAGTGTGGTCATCTACCGTTGAAAACGCTTTCGAAGATAGCTCAGGTTGTCCGGGCGCGGACCGGCTTGAACGTAGAGGTGTACTGACCGCCAACGCCGCAATCTCCTCAGCGCGGCAGGGCCGCAACCAAACGCTCGATTTGGTGAGGGGCCGGGTACGCACCGGGTTCGATGCATCGACAGTGCAGGCGAGCAAGGCGGCGTTTGTTGAAACCGGCAGTTTCACAACGAGTCTGTTTTCTCCTTTTCGAAGTGTGACGTCTATGAGTTGTTGGGGTTCGAAGTTCGGTGGGCTTGCGAATGTGGCGTTGACCGGAACATTGTTGAGCCATATTCGAACCGGCGTTCGAGCCAGCAGACGCAGTTTCGCCTGCTGTTCACGGTCGCTGACAATGCAGGAGGCAAGATACACCACTTGATTCGCCGATGCGGGAGCGAGCACGACGGCCGTCGCACCTTCGTTTGTTGAGACCGAATTCCAATCCACTGATGCAGTGGGTTCTTCTGGCGGAAACGGAGTGTCCAAAAGTTGTTCGACTCCGAGACCATCGTTCGAGTAAGGCCCTGCAATCAGCCATGTGTTGACTGCGTTCGTGTGGTTTGCGGCGAGGGACAACAGAACGTCAAGCGCGGCGTTGAGTTTTTGGGAAATGTTTGCGGAACGAAGCAGGGCGATTTCCTCCCTCGCTTTTGATGGAGACCGGATGAAGAGGTCAACGATGCATTGGACAATGCCCTTTGCCGCTTCATCCTGAAGTTCCGGGTCCGATAGATAACTTTTGAGTATGTTCCTTGCTTCCGGAAGCCCGAGCGAAGCCAGACCCGGAATGAGGAGTTTCTTTTCGTTTGATGTGAGTGCGAGTTGCAAAGCCTGGGCGTAGATTTCGAATGTTTGGTCCGGGGTTCGCGCGCTGGGACGGGCTATGAGGTTGGCGATTCCGCGCAAGACAATTGAACGGCAAGCGGGAACGTACTCGATTTTGGCAATTGCGATCAATTCGTCCAACGCACTTGTATCCGGCCAATTCGCAAGCAGGCTTACAGCGTGTTCTTTGGTTGCGGGATCGTCTGAGGCGGCGGCTTGCCGCACCGCATTGAGTGCCGTGGTCCCACCGAGCCGGGCAAGGCAATCGTAGAGACGAAGTTTTGTTTGCGCATCGGTGACATTCAAGACGCCAACAATCAAGCGCGCTGAAACTTCCGGCTCGTTCAAGCGCCTTGAGATTTCGGTCAATGCATCGGCGATTGTGACGATATCTGTTGCGGATGAGGCCTTGCTGATCTGCTGTTGGAGAAGCTCAAGCTCTTGATGTCCACCCAAACGACCGATGGCTTCGATGGCTGTCGAGCGCAATCGCGGGTTGTCGTTGACGGAAGCGCGAACGATCGCGGGCAAAGCAGTCGCGAGGCCGCGTTGGCCGGCTGCGCGTATTAGTCCGGGAAGCACGGAGTCATTGGCGGACCTCAGAGAAGCAAGGATGGCGGCATCGGCCTTATCGTGGGGCAAGGCCACGATTGTGTCGATTGCCGCATTCGCCTGAGGTCCGTCGCCTGAGGCCAATTCAGCAAGGCGTTGGATGATTTCGGTGGTGGGACTGAATCGGGCGAGCGACCTTGCAGCAGCAGCCTGCACGTGCGGGTCTGGATAGCGAGTGGCTTTGAGCAGGAGTGGAACAAGGGCAGGATCA
>Ga0068707_1001561_pt1 | contig 16051 bp, 10 predicted proteins | sample YNPNPMetaG_FD_66600 | JGI IMG/M metagenome (GOLD analysis project Ga0068707, IMG submission 66600) | Anoxygenic and chlorotrophic microbial mat microbial communities from Yellowstone National Park, USA - YNP NP MetaG | ecosystem: Environmental > Aquatic > Thermal springs > Hot (42-90C) >...
GCGGTCGCCGGTCTCAGGGGGCCGCGTCGGGCGCGGCGCAGGCGGTTCGGCGGCCACCATCCGCGGCGGACGCGGGCTGGCCGCGGGGACGGCGGCGCTGACCGTCTCCGGCGCCGGGGGCACGGCCTCCCGCCCTGACGTTGCGACCGGGCCGGCTGCGGCCCGCGTCGCTTCCACAAAAGCCAGTTCTAAAGGCAGTTGAGCGTGCCAGGCGGTGCGCGTTTCGCTGGCCACCTGACTGAAGAGGCGGATGGCGCGCGCCAGGGCTTGCGGTTCAGCACGCTGCGCCAGGGAGGTGTAGAAGGGACGCTCTTCGGCGCTGATCTCCTGCCAGCTTTCCCCGGCGCCCAGACGAATGAGGAGCAGGCCGCGCAGGGTGTCCGTCAATTGCCGGGCGAGCTGCCGCGGGTCAGCCCCGGCATCTACCGCCCGGTTGATGGTCTCCAGGCCGCCTTGCAGATTGCCTTCCAGCCAGGCCTGGGCCAGGGCGGCCACCACTTCCCGGCGTTCGACGCCCAACATAGCGCGCACGACCTCCAGGGTGATGCGACCGTGTGCGCTGGCCTGATCGAGCAGGGTGAGGGCATCGCGCAGGCTGCCGGTAGCCGCACGCGCGATGAGATCGAGCGCTTCGCTTTCCGCTTCCAGGCCCTCGGCGGCGCAAATGGCCTGCATCCGCCCCACCAATTGGGTCAGGGCCAGACGGCGAAACTCAAAGCGCTGGCAGCGCGAAAGAACCGTGGCGGGAATCTTATGGACTTCGGTGGTCGCCAGGATGAAGATGACGTGCTCCGGCGGCTCTTCCAGGGTTTTGAGCAGGGCGTTGAAGGCGGCGGTAGAAAGCATGTGGACTTCGTCTATGATGTAGACTTTGTAGCGCAGCAGGGCGGGACGCAGGGCAACCTTATCCAGCAGGTCGCGGATGTTGTCCACGCCGGTGTGCGAGGCCGCGTCAATTTCGTACAGGTCGAGCGCTTCGCCCTGGCTGATAGCCTGACAACTGGCGCAGGTCCCGCAAGGGCGCTGAGCCGGGGCGGCCTGGCAGTTCACCGCCTTGGCGACGAGCCGCGCCAGACTGGTCTTACCCGTTCCACGCGGACCGGCGAACAGGTAGGCGTGATGAATATGCCCGCTGCGCAGAGCCTGCTGCAGGGTCTGGACAATCGCTTCCTGCCCGACAACATCCTGAAAAGTCTGGGGCCGCCATTTTCGATAGAGTGCTTGCATAGTCGCCTCGCTTATCAGAGCCTAGTCTATCACGGATGGCCGATGACGCAAGTTCGGCTCAGGACCGCGGACGTCCCGTCCGCAAAGCGCCGGGACCGCGGACGTCCCGTCCGCAAAGCGCCGGGACCGCGGACGTCTCGTCCGCAATAGCGCCGGGACCGCGGACGTCCCGTCCGCAAAGCGCCGGGACCGCGGACGTCCCGTCCGCAAAGCGCCGGGACCGCGGACGTCCCGTCCGCAGCCTATCGGCTACGAAAACCAGTCGCAGACGAAACCAGGCGCAAACCAAAAAAAACCGGCCCCCAGAGGCATTCCGGGAGCCGGTGCTCACCCAACGGCCAGGTCAGGACTTTTTGGCCACGATGTCCTGGAAGGCGCGCAAGAACTCGATGGGGACGGGGAAGATGATGGTAGAGTTCTTCTCCACGGCGATCTCGGTGAGGGTCTGCAGGTAGCGCAGTTGCATGGTCGAGGGGTTGGCGGAGATGATTTCCGCCGCCTCGGCCAGAGTCTTAGAGGCCTGCAGTTCACCTTCGGCGTGAATGATCTTGGCGCGCTTTTCGCGTTCCGCCTCGGCCTGACGGGCCATGGCGCGCTGCATCGTCTGCGGCAGCTCCACATCCTTCACCTCAACGACGCTGACCTTCACGCCCCAGGGCTCGGTCTGCTCGTCAATGATCTGTTGGAGTTGCATGTTGATCTTTTCGCGATGGGCCAGCAGCTCATCCAGCTCAGATTGGCCGATCACATTGCGCAGAGAAGTTTGTGCGATCTGCGACGTAGCCCGGCGATAGTCCTCAACCTGCACGACCGCATCCGTAGGCTTCACGACGCGGAAGTAACAGACGGCGTTGACCTTAACGGTGACGTTATCATGCGTGATGCATTCCTGTGCCGGCACGTCCATAGTGATGGTGCGCAAGTCCACCTTGACCATGCGGTCAATAAAGGGGATAAGGAAAAACAGCCCCGGTCCCTTGGCCCCAATCAAACGTCCCAGGCGGAAAACAACGCCGCGCTCGTACTCCTGAACAACCCGGATAGCCGATCCTGCCAGGAACAACACCACGAAGAACGCAGCTGCCAGGAAGCAAAACAGAGACCCTAACAATCCTCCTTCCATACTCCTACCTCCTTTAGCAGAAGATTAAACAGACACAAAAATTATAGTGCAAACGGGCGGAAATCAAAATGCACCGCCTCTCTTCTCCCCTTTGCTGAATTTTGAACAGTCACGTCCCTGGCCTTGCGCAGCAATCCCAAGTCCCCAGCCTCAGCCCCCGGCCTGACAGAGCGAACCCTGCCCCTCCCCTTGAATTCGTGTTCCTTCGTGGACCCATTCGTGGACCCATTCGTGGATTCATTCGTGGATTCATTCGTGGACCCATTCGTGGATTCATTCGTGGACCCATTCGTAGACCCATTCGTAGCCCCATTCGCGTTTATTTCCGGCCATACACCGGCAGCCAGACATAAAACCGGCTACCGGGACAAGTCGTCTCATCATAGCCAGGGCTTTCGGCCCAGATGCGTCCCCCGTGCGCCTCCACCACACCGCGCGCCAGGGTCAGGCCCAGGCCCAGGCCGCCGCCCTTGAAGCGCGTCCGGCTGGTCGAGTGCAGATTGATCTCGCCGGACGTGTAAAACTTGGTGAAAATCAGCTCCAGCGCGCCGGGCTCGATACCGATGCCCGTGTCGCTGACCACGATTTCCACCCAGGGGACGCCGTCTTGCGTAAAGCTGCGGCCTTGGATGGTGATGCTGCCGCCATCGGGAGTGTATTTAATGGCGTTGGAAAGCAGATGATCGAAGACCTTCCTCAGCTCCTCCGTGTCGGCCTCGATGACGGGCAGAGAGTTCAGGCCTTCTGTCCGCAAGGTCAGATGCCGTTCCGCCAAAGCGGCGCGATAAACCTCCTCCACCTCGGCCAGCAGAGCAGAAAGCTGCAGCGGGACCGGCGAAAGGGAGAGAAAATCCTGGTCAATATGCGAAACTTCCAGCATCACCTGTACCAGGGCCTGCAGCCGCTCCGCCTGCGTCACAATTTTCTCGGCCACCTCGCGCAAGAAGCGGTTTTGCTGCACCTCCTCCACCTGATGCAGAATCTGCGCGTACCCCAGAAAGATGGTAAGCGGCGTGCGCAATTCATGGGAAATCAAAGTGATCAGGTCACTCTTCTTGCGGTCCAGCCGCTCCAGTTGTTCGTAAGCCTTACGCAGCTCCGCCGTGCGTTCGCGCACCTTATCCTCCAACTCGCGGTTGAAGCGCAGGATCTGGGCATTCGCCTCGCGCAGGCTCTGGGTCAGGTCACGGATGCGCAAATGCGTGGAAATACGGGCCAGCACCTCCTCGTGCTGAATGGGCTTGGTGACATAATCCACCGCGCCCTTCTGCAGCCCGCGCACCTTATCCTCCGTGCTGGCCAGAGCGGTCATAAAAATCACCGGAATATCGCGGGGATCCACATCCGCCTTCAGGCGCTCGCAGGTCTCAAAGCCGTTCAAGCCTGGCAGCATCACATCCAGCAGGATCAAATCAGGATGGGCCTGTCGGGCGCGGCGGATGCCCGTTTCCCCATCCTGCGCCACCAGGATGCGAAAACCATAGCTGGAAAGATATTCAAAAAGGATGCTCAGATTAGTGGGATTATCGTCCACAATCAGGATGGTATACCGGCTGTAATCCAACGATGAGCTTTCCATACCGCCTCTCCCCGCCCGCTTTTCCTGCCCTCTGCCCGACCTTTCAACCCTGCGATAGGTGCTGTTCCAGCAAAGTCAGCAGCGCTTTTTCATCAAAACGGCGTGCCAGTTGGGCCACCCGCTCCCCAAAGGCCGTGTAACGCGCCTCCTGCCTGACCAGCGCCTCCGCGCGTTGCCAGACCCCTTTCAAGTCGCCCAAGGTGGCCAGCTCGTAGAGCTCCCGCAACACCTCGAGCGGCGGCACCTCCAGACCGGCGCCAGACTTTTCCGCGCTTTCGACGACCGGCGCAGCATAAATCCACTCCAGGTTCAGGCGCTGGCCCAACTCCTGCAGCAGGCGCTGCACGTCAATAGGCTTGGGCAGGAAAAGATCGCAACCGGCCAGCTTACTTTGATAGCGATCCATCTCCATCACGCTGGCGGAGATGGCAATAATCAGGGTATGGCGCAGGTCCGGCATCTGGCGGATTTGCTGCGCGGCCTCGAAGCCGGTCATTTCCGGCATAATCATGTCCAGCAGAATGGCATCGGGATGCAGCTCACGCGCCCGCTCCAGCGCCTCCCGGCCGTTGCTGGCCTCGCTCACCTCAAACCCCAGGGGAAGCAGCAAAGCGCGCAACATCTCGCGGTTATCGCGCTTGTCGTCCACCACCAGAATCCGGCGCGGCGCCCCCCGATAGCCGATCACCATCCCCGTCGCTTCGCCCCGCTCGGCCTGCTGCGGCGTCTCCGCCAGCGGCACCAGCAGATCAAACCAGAAGCGGCTTCCCTGACCAGGAGCGCTGGTCACGTGAATCTGACTGCCCATGTGCTGAATCAGGCGCTGACTGATGGCCAATCCCAGGCCGGTACCAGAGGCCCGATACCGCGCGTCACCGAGCTGCTCGAAGGGCTGGAACAGGCGCTGCAGTTGCTCCGGGGTCATGCCGATGCCCGTGTCTTCCACGCTAAAACGCAGCATCACCCGTCCCGCATCCCGCTCGGCAGGAGCGGGCTTCAGGGCTTCGACGCGCAGGCGCACCTCCCCCTGCTCCGTGAATTTGATGGCGTTGCCCAGCAGATTGAGCAGCACCTGACGCAGCCGCTTCTCATCCACCTGAATGGCCTCCGGCAGAGGGCCGACCAGCTCATCATAGAAGGCCAGGCCCTTCTGCTCGGCACGCAGGCGCACCATCTCCACCAGCGTCTTCAAGAACCGCGCCAGGTCCACCGCGTTGGCTTCCAGCTCCAGCTTGCGCGCCTCAATCTTGGAAAGGTCCAGAATGTCGTTGATGAGGGTGAGCAGGTGCTCGCCGCTCTGTTGAATGACGGTCAGGCCGTCCCGCTGCCGGGGGGTGAGGCCCGGCTCGCGCAACAGGATTTGCGCATAGCCCAAAATGCCGTTAAGCGGCGTGCGCAACTCGTGACTCATGCTAGCCAGGAACTCGCTCTTGGCCTGACTGGCAATCTCCGCCTGCTCGCGCGCCTGCTGCATGGCGGCAAACAAGCGCACATTTTCCAGCGCTGCCGTAGCCTGCGCCGCCAGCGAAAGCAACAGATTGATCTCATGATAGCCAAAACTGGCCTCGCCCACAGGATTGCTCACCCACAGCAAGCCCACAAGCTGCCCTTCTTCGACAGGGTGACGGCGGGCCACCAACGGGACGAGCACGCAAGGCCCCACCCCCGCTTCCAGGCGCCAGGCCCGTTCTTCGGCGTCGCTCAGGCCATCCTCCGGGTCATCGGAAATCACCGGCTGCCGGGTCGTCAGAACGCGCTTCCACATCCCGCGCTCCAGCTCGTCCCAGGTTTGGGGGAAGGTGAAGGGGGCCCCGCGCAGCTCATGGTGCAGGATCAGACGCTGCTCCGGGTCCAGCACCAGGATGAGGGAACGCGCCGCCGTCACCAAGGCCTGCAGGGAGGTCAAAAGCGCCGTGCTGATCGCGGCGTAAGTCGTCGCCCCCAAAATGGCACGGGCAGCCTGCAACAACGCCTGCGTCTCCCGTAAAGCCTGAGTGCTTTTCTGTGCCGCCTCCTCCGCCTCGCGCCGGGCATCGCGCGCCTCGGAAAAGAGCTGCGCGTTGCGGATCGCGATGGCAATCTGCTCGGCCAGGGCCTGCAACACCGCCTCATCCTCTTCGCTGAAATAGGCCGGCTGCTCAGAAAGCAGGTCGAATACCCCCAGCACCCGCTCCCCCAGGAGGATGGGGACAGCCAGCTCGGCGCGCGTTTTAGGGAAACGGTCGGACATCAGATGGACCGACGAAGCGTAGACATCGTGCACGCTGACCGCGTGCCCGGCGCGGGCGCACAGGCTCACCAGACTCAGCTCCGCGTCGAGGGGGAGCGTGTCCCCCAGCGTCGCCTCCAGATTATTGCCGGCCTGATCCGCGCCAGCCACCCGCACCAGACGCTGCTGCTCGGCATCGTAGAGGTAAATGATGGCGCCGTAGAGCTTGAAACTGCGTACCGTGAGCACCACGACCTGCTGCAGCAGGCTTTCGATATCCAGGATAGTGCTGATCTGGCGTGTCACCTGAGCCGCCACCTCCAGATGGCGGGTGCGTTCGGCAATCCGCGCTTCCAGGAAGCTCACCGTATCCTGGAGCTGTGCCGCCATCACGTTGAAGGCCATGGCCAGGTCCCCGAACTCATCGCGCGCCGTGCTGGCTATCCGCGTTTGCCAGTTGCCGGCGGCCAGTTGCCGGGCGCCCTCAGTCAGGTCCTGCAGGGGGGCCAGCAGGCGTTTGAGCAGGCTGACCATGCTCAGGGTGACGGCCACAAAGCCCAACACAGCAATCGCCCCCAGGTAGGGGAGGCTGGTCGCCAGGGTCTGATAAAGATTGGCGCGCGGCTGACTGACCACCAGATAGCCCTCCCAGGGGGCGAAATAGGCATACACGGCCAGCTCAACCCGGTTATCCCAGCGCGTCATCAGCGGAGACGGCGCACCCTGGCGCATGGCCTGGAACCAGGCTTCATGCCTCACGCTGTAGCTCTGGCGGGCTGGATCGGGATGATACAAGACATAGCCCCGCCGATCCACAAAATAAACCACCGGCGCCAGGTCCCCGGCTGCTGCGGGTGAGTAGCGGGAGAGAGTCTCAGCGGGAGAGGCTAAATCAGCCGCCTCCAGGCTATCCAGCAAGAGCAGGGTGTCTTCCAGGCGGGTCTGCAGAGCGACTTGGGCCAATCGGTCCAGGGCCACCCGTGCCACCAGGGTCACGATACCGGCCCCTACCAGTAAGGCGATCAGGCTGCTCAGCCAGGCAAACAAAACAACGCGGGTGTAGGTTTTCATGCCCCCCTCACGCGGCGCCCGCTTGCCGGCTCATCAGGGACGGGGTTAAGACAGGGCCAGAGCCAGCAGAATGTCAGCTAAAAAGACGATACTAATGATACTGTTGACGTTAAAAAAAGCAACATTCACCCGTGAAAGGTCATCGGGTGAGATGATGGCGTGTTCATAAGCCAGCAGGCCGGCGATGGGCAGCAGGCCCAGGAAGTAGCTCAGGCCCAAACCGGCGCTCAGGCCCAATCCCACCAGCGGGATGAAAAAGAGCAGGTGCGCGATCGCCGCCAGCCGCAGGGCGGTAGCCACGCCAAAGCGGGCCGGAATGGCGTAGAGCCGCGCCGCGCGGTCAAAATCCACATCCTGACAGGCGTAGATGATGTCGAAACCGCCGATCCAGAAGGTCACCGCCAGCCACAGCCACCACGCGGGCAGGTCCGCCGCGCCGAACAGCGTGCCGCGCACGGCGACCCAGGCGCCCAGCGGGGCCAGCCCGTCCGTCATCCCCAAAATCCCATGGGAAAGCCAGGTAAATCGCTTCGTAAAAGAATAGCCGAAGAGCGCCAGCAGCGCGCCGGGCAGCAGCCGCAGCGGCAAGGGCCCCAACCGCCAGGCCGCCAGCACCAGCACGAGGACCGCCACCAGGATGCCCGCCCAGGCCGTGCCGGGGGCAATCTGCCCGGTGACCAGGGGGCGCTGCGCCGTCCGGGGATTCTGAGCATCGTACTTCAAATCGGCAAGGCGGTTAAAAGCCATGGCGATGGTGCGTGCCGCCACCATCGCCACCGTGATCCAGAAGGCTTTTTCCCATCCCGGCCAGCCACGCGCCGCCAGCACCATTCCCAGATAGGCGAAAGGCAGGGCGAAAATCGTGTGCTCGAACTTAATCAGCTCCAGAAAGGCGCGGATTTTGGCCAGCATCGCCGTGCCCTTTCGACCGGCTCTACCTCAGGCCGGATCGCGGAAGTTATAGATGGAATCCTGATAGCGCCAGGTTTTGCCGCACCCCGGGCAGGTCAGATCGTGCTCAGCCGGCAGCCCCAAGGGCGCACGGCAATCCGGGCAGCAGAAGAACTGCTCTTCTGCCGCAGCCGGGCGGTCTTGCGCCGCGCGCGCCCGGACAAACACGCTCGGCGACCATTGCCACCAGCGCCCCGTCGGCTGGACCAGGCCATCCAGAGCCACCAGCACCCGCGTCGGCAGCAGGCGCTTGAGCCAGCCGATGCGGAAATGCGACACGGTGCGCACCGCGTCGCGCTGCAGGCCCAGCGCCTCCAGATGCTGCCAGATCCAGCGCGGATGAAAATCAAAGTTCAGTGCCACAAATTCCACCGGCTCCAGGGTGAAGGGCGACCAGGCTTGCCGGCGCAGCAGATAACGCGCCAGCGCTTTGAGATTGTGCTTATTGGCGAACTCCATCACCAGCGTGCCCCGCGGTGCCAGCAGGGCCGCCAGACCGCGCAACACCGCCCCGGCATCAGCAGCGTGATGCAGGGTGCGGATCATGGTCACCGTATCGAAGACGCCATCAGCAAAGGGCAGGCGGTAAAAATCGCCCTGCACGAAGAGATAGCGCGGCCTGCCGCCCGGTCCGGTCGGTCCCAGCCGCGCCACCGCCTGCTCCAACTGCGTGTGCGCATAATCTAACAGCACCACAGTCTCATAGCCGGCGTAGAGATCGGCCAGCCGGCCAAAGCCCGCCCCGATTTCGATCAGGCGGCGTCCGGTCGGCGGCAACAAGGCGCGCAGAGCGATCCGCTCCGCGCCGTCTTCGTAGGCCCGCGCTTCGGTCCAGAACTCCGTACTGTAGCGCGAACCCTCATAACTACAAATGGGACGTTCACTCATGGTTGAGATTGCGGCTCCTTCTTCTTAAGCGTGTTCTGAAGCTGTTGCTGCGCTTCCCGCGGAGAATTGGGGAGGCTCTTCACGAACTTATTCAGCGGGCGGAACACATCCCGCAAGGTTTCGATGGCTGGCCCCATGCCAGCTTCATCAAGTTTGATTTCGACGGGGACCTGCATCACGACCGGCACCGTTGTGCTCACCGGCACCATCATCTCCAGGCGCACTGGCAGCACCATCCCCTTGGGCAGATTCAGGCTCACCACCCCGTTGATGGAACCGAAAGGCCCCAGGGAGAAGTTGGCGTAAGCCTGCAGCGGGACCTCTTCCTCCAGCACGACCTGCGTGCTCTGTTCCAGCGGCAGATCGAAAACCACCGGCAGGCGATCGTCAATGTGAACCGTCGTCTTGATAACCGTCCGGCCCAGACCGGCGAAGGCGTTATCCAGGTTATCCAGCAGAGGCTGGACAATCCCCGTTTTAGCCTGGAAGATCGGTCCGATGGCCAACACCAGCACCAACACCAACACGAAGTTCACGATAAAGGAGAACACGATCGCAAAATTCTTAAAAGCCTGCCAGAACCCACCCAGACGGAAGCGGCGCTTCGCCTTTTCCGACTGTGACGCCGGTGTCTCGGCCACTGCCCTTGTCTCTGCTGTCGTCACCTGTTCCATGGCCCCCTCCTCAACGAATTTGTGAATAGTAGCCCTGATTACAAACTATCTTACCACGGCTTGAGCGAAGTGACAACCCCCCTCACTCCCGTAACACCGGGCAGAGGTCCTCCAGCTCGTAAAAAGGATTGGCATAACCAAAACCGTTGAGAAAATCCAGCACCGTCTGACTTTCGGGGCGGGCCTGCGCCGCCGCACAGGCTTGTGGAAGGTCGCCTCCCTGTTGCCAGGCCTGCCAGAAAGCCTGCACCAGGCGCAGCACCGGGTAGGCCGGGCTGTTGGCTGGCGTCGTCTTCTGCAATTGCTGATAGTGGAAGCCGGCCATGTCGGGTTCACCGCGCAACAGTTGCACCTCCATCAGGCGCCAGCGCGCCAGCGCGGTCAGCCAGGCCGTTTCGGCAGGCGCATCGGTGTAGGCTGCCCAGGCCAGGAGCTGCGCATCCGTGATAGTCGCTTCATAGGCCACCTGCGCTTGAGGTAGATCTCCAGCGGCCAGCGCCCGCTCCCCTTCCAGGAACTGATGATAGCGATATTGGATCGGGGGCCAGAAGCTCCCGGTCTGCGTGATGACCTCCCCATTCCAGCTCCAGACCAGGGTCGGCAGGCGTTGCGGCCCCGCCCCCACCGAAGCGATGCCCGCGCTGGTCACGTAGAGCTGGCCCTCCCGCACCTCATAGGTCGGATAAGCCACTTCCAGAGGCCCACCCAGGCGCTCCACCAGCGTCTGCCCGTCCCAGCTTCCCACATGCGTAGCGTAAAAACAGGTATGCGCCCCACAGGTTGCCTCCGCCCAAAGCAGATCGGCCCGCCCGTCTTGCGTCAAATCCTCCACCGCGAAGGCCGCCAGGCTCGCCCACTCCTCCGCCGTCGCCTGATACAAAAGCTGCACCGTCCCTGCGCGGCAGGCGAAGATCAGCAACACACTGCGGGGCGGATAGACCTCGGCCAGCGGGTCGGCTGCCACCAGCACCACTTCGGGCTGGCCATCGCCGGTCAGATCGCCCTGCAACAGGGCCTGGCCTAGGGGTGGCACCGCAGCCCACCCCTGCAGCACATCGAGCAGCGTGAGCGGATCCGCCCCGGCCTGCAGATAGGCCAGCAGGCGCTCAGGATAAGCCGCAAAAGTGTCGGGCCGGTCGGGCAGAGGCGGCGTCTGCCGGGTCGGACAGGTCTCCCGCACCGGCGTCGGGGATGCGGGCGGCAGGGTAGGACGCGGCGTAGGCGTCGCCGGCGTAATGGGGGGAAGCGAGGTCGCCGTGCTGACGGGGGAGGAAGTCGCAGGCGGGAGCGAGGGCGTCATCACCGCCGTCGGCGTCGCGCGCTCCACCAGCTGACAGGCCAGGCTGCCCACCAGCCCCAACACCACCCATCCGATCCAGAGCTTCTGTTTCATCGTCCCCTCCACAGCAGAACGCAATCTAACCCTTATGGTACCCGCTCAGGCTGGCGGTTGAAACCGCGCCGCTTTTTGCCCTCGAGCGCCTGTAGGGGCGGCATACACCTTCAGTTTATGCTGAGTATAGCCACAATTTTCCAGGAAGCCAGCGCCGCGCGATCGCGTAAAACGCAAGTTGGCCTGGCGAAGTGATACCGATCCAGACTCCCAGGGGTAGCTCACTGCTCCCACTCGCCGGCAGGGAAACAGGGCGCTCAGGGCACAACAGCGCGGCCCCGTCCAGCCAGGGCCGCTTTTATCGCTTCTTTGCCTTGCGCTATCTCCAATTGCATTCCCACCAATTTTGTTTATACTTACCCTTGTTGAGGGGGCCTGGTGCCATTCACCACCAACCGCTCAACGAATTCATCAACAAAAAAAGCGAGGGACCTATGCGTTTTCCACGAGCTGCAGGCATCTTATTACACCCGACCTCGCTGCCGGGGCGCTACGGCATCGGCAGCATTGGCCAGGCCGCTTATGATTTCGTAGATTTTCTGGAAGCCAGCGGTCAGACCCTGTGGCAGGTCCTGCCCCTTGGTCCAACCGGCTACGGCGATTCCCCTTACGCCTGTTTCTCCGCCTTTGCTGGCAACCCGCTGCTGATTGACCTGGAAAAACTGCTGGAGGCGGGCGACCTCACCCCGGAGGACCTGTCTGATGTCCCCGCTTTCCCGGAGGACTATGTAGACTTTGGCCCCGTCATCCAGTTTAAAAATGAAAAGCTGCACCGCGCCGCCCGTCGCTTCCGCAGCGAGGCCAGCCGCGAACGCTGGCGCGACTTCGAGGACTTCTGCCTGGCCAACGCCGACTGGCTGGAGGACTTCGTCCTCTTCATGGCGCTCAAGGAGGCCCATGGCGGCGCCGTCTGGAACACCTGGGAAAAAGAACTCGTCGCCCGCGACCCGGTCGAACTGCAGGCCTGGCGGGATCGACTGGCCGACGTGCTCTTCGCGCACCGCTATTTCCAATACCAGTTCTTCCGCCAATGGGAGGCGCTCAAGCGCTACGCCAACACCAAAGGCATCCGCATCATCGGCGACATCCCCATTTTTGTCGCCTTCGATAGCGCCGACGTCTGGGCGCATCCAGAGTATTTCGCCCTGGACGAGTCCTACCGCTCCACCGTCGTGGCCGGCGTGCCCCCGGACTACTTCAGCGCTACCGGTCAGCTCTGGGGCAACCCGCTCTACCGCTGGGACAGGCTGGCCGAAAATGGCTATGATTGGTGGCTGGCGCGCGTCCGTCAGGCCCTCAAGACCGTGGACCTGATCCGCCTGGATCACTTCCGCGGCTTTGAAGCCTACTGGGAGATTCCCGCCGGCGAACCCACCGCCGTCAACGGGCGCTGGGTGCCGGGTCCCGGCGCGGACTTCTTCACTTCCCTGGAAAACGAACTCGGCGAGCTGCCCCTCATCGCCGAAGACCTGGGCTTCATCACCCCGGGCGTGCAGGAGCTGCGGGATAGCTTCGAGCTGCCCGGCATGAAAATCCTGCAGTTCGCCTTCGCCACCGACGCCAGCAACGAATACCTGCCGCACAACTACACCACACCCAACTGCGTCGTCTACACCGGCACGCACGATAACGACACCACCCTGGGTTGGTTTGAAAAAGCCGGGGAAGAGGAACGTCAGGCCGCGCGGCGCTACCTTGGCCCCACCAGCGAATCCGTCGCCTGGGCCTTGATGCGCCTGGCCTATCAATCCATCGCCGACCTGGCCCTGGTCCCCCTGCAGGACGTGCTGGAGCTGGGCGCCGAGGCCCGCATGAACCTGCCGGGCCGCGCCAGCGGCAACTGGAGCTGGCGCTTCAAAGCCGGCGACCTCACCGAAAAGCACAGCCAGCACCTGCGCGAACTGGCCGAAACCTACGGGCGCAAAGAACCGGCGGAAAAGAAAGAAAAACCTCACTGGATGTAAACAAAGGTCCCGAAAACAAACAAGCGGTGAGCCGATGGGCTCACCGCTTTACTTTTCCCTGCCGTGGACTTTTCAGGGCTGGGCCGCGTACAGCCAGCGATACCGCGCATAATGCTCGGTAATGCGCTGCACATACAGGCGCGTCTCGCTCAGGCTGATAGCCTCGAAAAACCAATCCGGATCACCGCCGGCGGCCTCGCGCCAGCGCGCCGCATTCCCTGGCCCCCCGTTATACCCGGCCAACGCCGCCCGGATATCCCCATCAAAACGCTCCACCTGCTGCACCAGATACCAGGTCCCAAAGCGCACGCTGACCAGCGGACGATAGAGATCAGCGGTCCGGTAATCCGGAGGCCAGCCCAGGCTCCGGGCGATGTACTCACCAGTGCTCGGAATCACCTGCATCAGCCCATGCGCCGCCGCATAAGAAGTAGCCTCGCCCTCGAACAGACTCTCCTGCCGCACCAGCGCGTAAAACAAGAGCGGATCAATCCCATACCGTTCAGCCTCAGCCTCGATCAGCGGTTGATAATAGCGTGGATACACCAGACAGCCCAGATAGCGAGGCAAGACCTCAAGCGGCTGCCCGGTCAGGCGCCAGAGGGTAGCCGCGGCCAGAATCGAAGAGCGATACAATCCAATATCGCGGAAATACAAGGCCAGGCGATATTGGGTGAGCGCGTCATACGTCGTATCCGTGCGCAGCGCCTCCAGCTCCGCTTTGCCTTCGTCGAAGTGGCCCAAACGCAGCAAAAGCGTCCCGCGTTGCAGCCGGCCATCCGCGGCCAGGGCGGGGGAGAGCGCGCCCAGATTTTCTTCGGCGGGCTGCCCCAGCCAGCGTGCCAGCCAGGCCTCCCAGGCGCGCTGGTCTTCCGGCGTATCACACGCCCGCAACGGGGTTACGGGATACCTGAAGGGCGCGGTCCCACTCAGAGATTCCGCGGCGCGCAGGCCATAAACATTCCAGGGCGCTTCCTGCGCCAGAGCCTGCAGGGTCAAAGTGCCGGAAAGCGTCTGGCCCGCCTCCAGATAACTTTTTCCCAGCCAGAAGCGGGCCGCCAGCGCGCGGCCGTGCTCCGGGAAGCGTTCCGGCAGCTGCCCCCAAAGCGTCTGAGCGCGCACCCTATCCCCTGCGCGGTAGGCCAGCAACGCCGCCCGGAAATGCGCCTCCGCGGCATTATCATCTTGAGGATAGCGCTGCGCCATATCGGCGTACATTGCGGAAGCGCGGAGCCAATCCCCGCGGCGTTCCAGGAGCTGCGCCGCCTCCCACAAAGCCTGCGCAGCCCGATGATGCTGGGGCAACAACTCCGGAAGCTGCCGATAAGCAGCCACTGCCTCATCCACCCGGTCCAGAGCGGCGAGCGCCTGGGCCTTCCCCAACAGGGCGCTGCCCCAATAGGCGTCATGGGGATGGGTATCCAAAAGCGTTTGGAACTCGTCCAGAGCGGCGGTAGCATATCCGCCTTTGAGATAAGCCTGAGCCAGGTAAAAATGCGGCTCACCCGTGTGTTCTGGATGCGCCTCAATCGCCCGCTGATAAGCTGCGATGGCCGGGTCATAAGCACCGGCGTAATAATCCACCAGACCGCGCAGTGCATCATCCACGGGCTGCCCGGCATTCACCAACGTGATCAGGGCCTGATAGGCGTAAGACGAAGCCGGATAATCCACCAGCAACTGCGTCATCCGCCGGTAAGCCTCCGCCGTCTGACCGAACAGCCGGGCCGTCTCCGCCGCCTGCGCCATGATGTAGGCGCGGTAACTGGCATTTTGGGCGGCGCTGAGGATAGTGTCATATTGGTCCAGAGCGGCCTGGCCATTGCCCAGCATCCCGTAAGTGAGGGCCAGTTTTTCGCGCAGCGCCAGCCGTGCGCTTAAGGTGCTGGTGTTATCCAGCGCGCTCAAATAAGCCGTGAGCGCGGTCGCATAATCCCCGGCCACATAAGCCGCATCGCCGATCCAGGTATCCACATAGTGGCCCAAGTCGGGATAGCCTTCCTGGAGGCGCTGGTAATGGGGGATTGCTTCCGCATCCTGTCCAGCCCGGCGCAACGTTTCGGCGATGTGGCCGTGCACCAGCGCCGCCTGACGGGCATCCGCGCCCGTCAGCGCCTGAGCGAAGGCTTCCAGTGCCGCGTCGGTCTGTCCTTGCGCGCTCAGCGCGCGCCCCAGGCCCAACCAGGCCTGACGTTGCGCCTCCGCATCAAGTTTCCCCTCCTGAGCGGCGTAGGCGAACAGTTCGGTGGCGCGCGCATAATCTCCAAACGCCAGAGCCTGCCCGGCCTGTTGGAGGGCTTCAGGGAGCGGGGGGGGCGTAGGCGTGGGTGTAGGCGTAGAAGTGGGCGCAGGCGTGATGGTTAGCACAGGCGTCACCGTCGCCGACGGGGTAACCGAAGCCGTCGGCGTCTGAGACATAGTCGGTGAAACCAGCGGCGCAGAAGGGGAACGCCAGGAACAGGCAGTCAAGCCGATAAGCAAGATAAGTCCAATCCAAAATCGTCGCATAGGCCTATGATATGGAAAACAACGAATCCGTCAAGCCACCGTAAAACTCGTAGGGGCGAGCGGGTCGCTCGCCCCATCGCCCGCCCCATCGCTCGCCCCATTGCCCGCCCCATCGCCCGCCCCATCGCTCGCCCCATCGCCCGCCCCACCGTTCGGGATGCCGTACATTCCCTTTGAGCAAAAAGGAGGCAGGTGCAGAGGTCCGAAATATCCCAACGTAACAGGCACTGGCACTCCCCTTGAACAAGAGAAGAGCTGCTGCGAGGGCCTGCCCAACAGAAAATCTGCGTCAATCCGTTGCATCCGTGCTCATCCGTGTACTAACGAATGAGCCGGTCTACATCAGTTTCAGACACACGAAAAAAGCCCGCTGGTGCGGGCTTGTCCATAAATTAGAAAAGGTCTCTTGGCGATGACCTACTCTCCCAGAGGGCTGCCCCTCAAGTACCATCGGCGCTGGCGGG
>Ga0068707_1001562_pt1 | contig 16043 bp, 12 predicted proteins | sample YNPNPMetaG_FD_66600 | JGI IMG/M metagenome (GOLD analysis project Ga0068707, IMG submission 66600) | Anoxygenic and chlorotrophic microbial mat microbial communities from Yellowstone National Park, USA - YNP NP MetaG | ecosystem: Environmental > Aquatic > Thermal springs > Hot (42-90C) >...
TTGGAGCAGGCCCGCACCGCCCCCGACAAGGTGCGCGACGAAGCGCTGCGAAACGGCGCTCTCCCCGGCTGGTTCCGGGGCACCGCCCCCCGCCGCCCCACGACCGGGGGCGCCGTGCAGGAGTAGGCACCCACGTCGCTGGGAAGGGGCTCGCGGCAGCCGTGGAGAAAGGACGAGGAAGGTTGCAGTTGCGCACGTACTGTGTGGAGACCTGGGGTTGTCAGATGAACGTGCTGGACAGCCAGCGCCTGGAGGGGGAGCTGCGCACTCTCGGGCTGGTGCCGGCGGCCAGGGCGGAGGAGGCCGACGTGGTGCTCCTCAACACCTGTTCCGTGCGCGACAAGGCGGTCCAGAAGGTGTTGACCCGTCTGGGGGAGCTGCGTCGCGCCTGGCGCGAGGCGGGACGCCCGCAGCTCACCGGCCTGTGCGGCTGCGTGGCCGAGCAGGAGGGCGCCCGCCTGCTGGCCTCCCACGCTGATCTTGCCTTCGTGCTCGGGCCGGGGCGGATCGGCGACCTCCGGGCAGCCATCGAGGCGGCGGTGAGCTCGCAGCAGCGCGAGTGGACCGGCTTTGCCCCCCAGCAGGATCCCGATGCCTTGCCCATCGACCGGACCGGCTCGCACCGCCACTTCGTCACCGCCGTGCGTGGCTGCAGCCAGCACTGCACCTTCTGCGTGGTGCCGTACACGCGTGGCCACGAGCAGTCACGACCCCTCGAGGCCATTGTCCGGGAGGTGGAGCACATTGGCACGGTTCAGCCAGGCAGCGAGATCACCCTGCTGGGCCAGACGGTTAACGCCTACCGATGCCCCGAAACCGGCGCAGACTTTGCCGACCTTTTGGAGAAGCTTGCCGAAGGGAGCGGGTTCTGGCGCCTCCAGTTCCTCACGTCGCATCCTAAGTTCTTTACTGACAAACTGATACGTACACTTTCCCGGATCCCGAGGCGGGGTCGCTACCTGCACCTGCCGCTCCAGTCGGGCTCCAGCGCCATCCTCCGACGCATGCGGCGCGGGTACACCCGCGAGGAGTACCTGGAGCTGGTGAGCCGCATTCGCACGGCCCTGCCGGATGTGACGCTCTCCACCGACATTATCGTCGGCTTTCCAGGAGAGAGCGAGGCGGATTTTGCCGAGACGCTGACTGCCGTGGAGGCGGTGCGCTTCGGCCAGCTCTACGCCTTCGTCTATTCCCCCCGCCCCCGTACCCCTGCTGCCCGCTACCCGGACCGTGTCAGCCGCGCCGTGGCGAGCCGCCGTATCGAGCAGCTCTTTGCCCTCCAGGGCGAGATCCAGCGCCAACTCAACCGCGCCCTGGTGGGCAGCACGGTGGAGGTGCTGGTGGACGGGCCAGCTCGTCGTGGTGAGGGGGTGTGGCAGGGGAGGGGAGACGACAACCGCGTGGTGAACTTTGCCGCCTGGCCGGGGATCCAGGCTGGCTCGCTGGTGCCCATGCGCATCACCGATGCCACTACCCACGCACTCCTGGGCGAGCCGGTGCAGCAACCGGCCTGCGCCGCCGAGGCTTTAAACGGCACTTGACATATCGCGATTGCGGCCTGACATTGGGGGTGTGAGTGACGAACCCCTCGACGCACGCACCCTCTCGGAGGTGGAGATTCGTGGGTTGATCCTGGACCCCGTGTCCAACACGCCCATCGTCATCTTGAAGAAGCCCGCCGAGAACGTCTACCTCCCCATCTGGATCGGGGTTTTCGAAGCCAACGCCATTGCCCTGCAGTTGGAGGGGATCCAGACGCCCCGCCCCATGACCCACGACCTGCTGCGCAGCGTCATCGAGCGGCTGGGGGCGGTGGTGGAGAGCGTGACGGTGCACTCGCTCATCGAGAACACCTTCCACGCCACGGTGGCGCTGCGTACGCAGGAGGGGCGGAAGGTGGACGTGGATGCCCGCCCCTCCGATGCCATTGCCCTGGCGCTCCGGTGCGGTGCCGCCATCCGCGTGGCCGAGTCGGTGTTTCGCGATGCGCACGCCGTGGACTTCAGCAACCACGAGGCCAGCGAATCGCAGATCCGCGAGTGGCTCGAGTCGCTCACCCCCGAGGAGCTGGGCAAGTACAAGATGTAGCGCCGCTTGTCCGGCTGGATTGACACCCTTCCACCGCCTCGCTATCGTTGCGCCTGGATCGAGGGCCTTCGCGTACCATGATCATCGCCATTGCCAATCAAAAGGGTGGGGTGGGGAAGACGACCACGGCCATCAACCTGGCTGCCGGAATGGCACACAAGGGGTTCAAGACGCTCCTGGTGGACCTGGACCCCCAGGCCAACACCACGATTTCCTTTGCCGATCCCCGGGAACTGCACGCCTCCATGTTCGACGTGCTGGTGGACGGCTTGCCGCTGGGCGAGGTGATCCTGCCCACGAGCGTCCCGGGGCTGCATCTGGCCCCTGCGCGCATTGCTCTGGCCAAGCTGGAAACTGCCCTGGTGGGGGAGCTGGACGCCCCCTTCCGGCTCAAGGACCGGCTTGCCAAGCTGGAGATCCCCTTCGACTACATCATCATCGACACCCCGCCCACCCTGGGACTGGCCACGGTCAACGCCATGGTCGCCGCCTCGCACCTGCTGATCCCCATCCAGTCCTCGTACTTTGCCCTGGAGGGGACCGACGACCTTCTGGAAACCGTGGAAAAGGTCAAGTCCCGCGCCAACCCCGACCTGCAGATCCTGGGCGTGCTCATCACCCTCCACGACCGTCGCACCCTCCTGGCCCGGGACACCCTGGAGCAAATTGCCCAGGTCTTCGGCCCCAAGCTCTTCAAGACCGTCATCAGCCGCTCCGTGCGTCTGGAGGAAAGCCCAGCGTACCGAGCCTCCATTTTCGAACACGCGCCCGAGTCTTCCGGTGCCCTGGAGTACTACGCCCTCTGCGAGGAGGTGTTGGCTCGTGTCTAGCCGCCGCGGCCTGCCCGATTTTCGCAAGATGCGCCACGATCGCCACTTCGTTGACGAGATCACCAACCACTCCGTCACCGGAGTGGGGATGATGCTGTCGGTAGAGGAGATCGAGGCCAACCGCGAGCAGCCGCGCTCGGCCCTGGGGGACATTGGCGAGTTGGCCGAGTCCATCCGGGCCCGCGGCGTCCTGGAACCACTCCTGGTGCGGCGTCACCCCAGCGGCCGCGGCTACCAGCTCGTGGCCGGAGAGCGCCGCTTCCGCGCAGCCCTGGCCGCAGGCCTGCGTGAGGTCCCCTGCATCGAGGTCACCGCCACCGATCAGCAAGCGCTAGAGCTGGCCCTGGTGGAAAACCTCCAGCGCAAGGACCTCACGCCCTTCGAAGAGGCGGAGGGGTACCGGGCGCTGGTGGAGAAGTACGGCTACACCCACGAGCAGGTGGCGCACGCCGTGGGCCGCTCGCGCACGTCGGTCACCGAGACGCTGCAACTCCTCCACATCCCGCCGGCACTCCGCGACCTGTGTCGGCATGCCGACATCACCGCCAAGAGCGTGCTGCTGCTCGTGGCAAGGGCTGGTTCCATCCCCGAGATGGAGCGCCTCATCCAGGAGATCGTGGAGGGGAACCTGGATCGCGAAGGCGCCCGCGCGGCGCTGCGGGCGCCTTCGGCGGCCACCCCCATCGACGAGGCGGCAGAGGCCGGAGGAGGGCAGGACCCCACCGCCTCGCGTTCCGGTTTTCGCCCGTTGAGCCTGCGCTTCAAGCCAGCTCCCGACGCGCCCATCCACCTGTCCCTTTCCATTCGCCGCCCGGATGTGAGCCGGGACGAGGTCATCCAGACGCTGGAGGAGCTGCTGCGGCGTCTGCGCGCCGGCGAACTGGACGAGCGACTGAATCAGCTCGCCAGCAAACCCTCGAGCTAGTTTTCCGGGCCGCACCAAGTCGCCGGCAGCCCAACGACCCCGCGCCAACCTGGCCGAACTTTCCCAGCGCGCCAGAGTGCCGCGCGTTGCACTGGGTCGAACGTCAGTGGCAGGGGAGCAGGGTGATTCGACGCGCCCTCTGGGGCGTTGGGGCTTTTTCGTGGGTTGAATGTGACATAATATTTCTTATCGGACCTTGCATTTCCCGCTAGGATCCCACAAGCCCGCCCGGCAACCACCAGAGCGCCCTTCGACAGCATGCCCGGCATGGCGTAAGATGGCGCCCCATGGGACTGGGCAACCGCGCCATTCTCTTCCGCTCGGTGGTGCTCGAGGCGCTGCCCAACTTCCTTCTAGCCCTCGCCACCACCACGTTTCTGCTCCTCATCCGCTCGCTCTTCACCCTGGCGGACCTGCTCACGGCGCGGGACGTGGCGGCTGGGGACGTGCTGGCACTTCTGCTCCTGGCGGTGCCCCACGTGCTGGCACTCACCGTGCCCATGGCGCTGCTCTTTGCGGTGGTCACCACGGCTGGGCGCCTGGCCGCCGACTCGGAGGTGGTGGCACTGCAGGCCTGTGGGGTGCGGCCGGGGCAGATCCTGCGCCCGCTGCTGGTGCTGGCGCTCGCGCTGGCCCTGGTGGACGCGTGGGTGACGGTGGTGCTGGTGCCCATCGGCAACCGCGGTATCGTGGAGCGGACGGCGCGGGTGGCGTTGTCGGGGGCTTCGGCAACGGTGGAGCCCCGCGCCTTCACCGAGAGCTTTCCCGGCTACCTCCTCTATGTGGAGCAGCTGGACAAGGACGGCAGCCGCTGGAACGGGGTGCTGCTCTTCGATCTCAGCAGCCCCACCGAGGAGCGACTCATCACCGCCGAGACCGGCGTGGTGGCCGAGGATCCCCGCGATGGTGCCACCTGGCTCAACCTGGCGGACACGGCCACCTACGTCTTGAAGCCGTCCCGCCCCGAGGCCGCGCAACGCACCTCCAACCGAGAGCTGAGCATCCGCCTGTCCCCGCCAGCGGGGGCTGCGGTCCAGAGGGACCTGGGCGTGCGCGCCAGCAACTGGCAGGCGCTTCTGGCCCGGGCGAGGGACCCGGAGCGGGATCCCCTGGCACGACGCGATGCTTTGGTGGAGCTGCACAAGCGGGTAGCCATCCCCCTGGCGAGCGTCGCGTTCTGCCTCGTAGCGTTCCCGCTGGGATTGCGCAACCGTCGGGGCGGCCGAGGGTTCGGGCTCACGGCCTCGGTGATGCTGGTGCTGGCGTACTACGTGCTCCTCAACAACGGCACGCTCCTGGCCCGTACCGGCAAGCTGCCCGTTGGCGTGGGTGTATGGCTTGCCGACCTGGCCCTCTCCGCCCTGGGACTGCTGCTGCTCCGCCGCGCTTCGGCAGCTCCCTCCACTCGATCCCCCCTCGCGCCGCTGGTGGCTGCGGTGCGCGCCGGTCTCGTGCGTGCCCGCGCTGCGGCGCGGCAACACACTGACAAGTTTCGCTGGGCCAACTCCGACCCTGCCGCGCGGGGGACAGCACCCTTCCCCCAGTTCCTGGGCATCCTGGACGCCTATCTGTTGCGGCAGTGCCTGGCCTTCTTCTTCGCGGTACTCCTGGCGGTGGTGGGCATCGCCATCACGGTCAAGTTTTCCGAGCAGCTGGACGAGATCCAGAAGAACTCAGTACCCCTGGTCACGGTGGTCTCCTACTACCTCCTCTCGCTCCCCCAGATCCTCCACGACATCGTGCCCATCTCCTTCCTCGTCGCCTTCCTTGGCACCGCGACCCTCCTGGACCGGCACAACGAGGCCACCGCCCTCAAGGCTGCCGGCGTGCCCCTCACCCGTGTGGCCGCCCCCCTCCTCCTCCTCGCAGCCCTGCTGGGGGTTGGCCTCTTCCTCCTGAGCGATTCAGTCGTGCAGCGCAGCAACCGCGATGCCCAGCGCCTGGAGGACATCATCCGCGGCCGCCGCGTGGCTCGCTCCTACCGGGCCACCGACCGACCGTGGTTGTTCCTCCCCGACGGGCGTACGCTCGTGAATTTCATCCAGTACGACCCCGACACCAACACCTTGCTGCGCCCCTCGGTCTACGTCTTCGGCACCCGCCTCAACCTCCGCGCCCACTACGGAGCCCAGCGCGCCGCCTACGTGGATGGTGAGTGGCGAGCCGAGGGCGGGTGGGTTCGCCGCTGGCTGGCGGACGGCTCCTCCGACTACGACCCCAAGCTCACGACCCTCCCGCTGCCCGTGGAACCGAGTTACTTTGGGCGCGAGTACCGCCGCCCCTCGCAGATGAGCTTCCGCGAGCTGCGCGACTACGTGCTGCTGCTGCGCACGGCGGGGTACCGGGTGGATCGCCAGGTCGTGCAGCTCCACCTCAAGCTGGCCTACCCGGCGAGCCTCTTCCTGCTCTCCTGGCTCGCCCTCCCCTTCGCCTTCGGCAGTGGCGCCCACCGCGGCACGGTGCGCGGTCTGGCCGTTGCCCTCACCCTGGGCATGGCGTACTTTGGAGCCACGGCGCTGTTCACCAAGCTGGGGGAAGTCTCGCTGCTCCACCCCGCGCTGGCGGCGTGGACACCCACAGTGGTGTTTACCCTCCTGGCGGCGAACCGTCATACTACTCTGCGCACCTGATTTTCTAGGGGCCGCTCGCGGCCAGACAGCAACACGCCCCGGCAGGGCCGGGGCGTGCCCACAGTGTGGCGGCAGCCGCGCCCTCAGGCCAGGACCTTGGCGATGCGTTCCAGCGCCCAGTCGATCTCCTCGCGGGTGATCACCAGGGGCGGCGCCAGTCGGATTGTGTTCACGTGCGTTTCCTTGCACAGCAGCCCTTCCTGCTGCAGCGCCTCGCAGAAGCGGCGTGCCCCACCGGCTTCAGGGTGCAGCTCCACGCCAATCCACAACCCCTTGCCGCGAATTTCCCGCACGTGGGGCGAGCGCAACTGGCGCAGACGTTCCATGAAGTACTCGCCCAGTCGGGCCGAGTTCTCCACCATCCCCTCTTCCACGAGTACCTGGAGCGCTGCCCGGGCCACTGCGCAGGCCAGCGGGTTGCCGCCAAAGGTGGAGCCGTGGTCGCCGGGGTGGAACACCCCCATCACCTCGTCGTCCGCCAGGATCCCCGAGATGGGCACGCACCCACCGCCCAGTGCCTTCCCCACGATCACCACGTCGGGTCGAATCCCCTCGTGCTGGAAGGCAAAGAGCTTGCCGGTCCGGCCGAGACCCGACTGGATCTCGTCCACGATGAGCAGCACGCGCCGCGCCGTGGCCAGCTCCCGCAGCCGCCGCAGGTACCCCTCGGGCGGGACGATGATCCCCCCTTCCCCTTGGATCGGCTCCACGAGAATCCCAACGGTATTGGGCGTGATGGCCGCCTCCACCGCGGCCGCGTCCCCGTAGGGGAGGATCTTGAAGCCCGGCGTGAACGGTCCAAACCCTTGCCGGTACTGGGCCTCGGTGGAAAACCCCACGATCGTGGTGGTGCGCCCGTGGAAGTTCCCCGCGAAGACCAGGATCTCGCCGCGGTCCTCCTCCACCCCCTTCACCGTCGTCCCCCACTTCCGCGCCGCCTTGATGGCCGTTTCCACCGCCTCGGCGCCCGTGTTCATGGGGAGAAAGCGGGCGTAGGAGGCGAGCTGGCAGATCTGCTGGCAGAAGGGGCCCAGCTGGTCGTTGCGGAAGGCGCGGGACGTGAGGGTGACCCGGTCCGCCTGCTCCTTGAGGGCCGCCACGATGCGGGGGTGGCAGTGCCCCTGGTTCACCGCCGAGTAGGCGGCCAGGAAGTCTAGGTACTTCTTGCCCTCTACGTCCCACACCCACACCCCTCTCGCGCGCGAGATCACCACGTCCAGGGGGTGGTAGTTGTGGGCGCCGTACGCCTCCTCCAGCCGAATCAAGTCGGCAGCCGAATAGGTTGTCGTCATGCTGTCCTCCGAATATCCGCGGGAGTGCCGCAGACGCGCCTAGGCTACGCCATTGGCAGGCGGGGCGCAACCCCGCACCGCGGCGCTAGGTGCCGTTCTCGCTGAACAGCAGCCGCACGCGACCGGGACCCAAGAGCGTCGAAAGGGCGGGGAGGAGGGTGCCCGGGTCCACCCCCACCACCCGACTGGGGAGGAGGCGTGCGGTGAAGGTTTCCCCCACAAGCTTGAGGCGCACGGGCGTTCTCCCCTCGTGCTGGAGGATGATCTCGTGCAGCCGCTCCAGGCTCTCCCGATCCCCGAACCGTGCCAGGTCCAGCTCGACCAGCACCGCGCGGGCCCGTTGGTGCTCGATCCCCTCCAGGCGGGTGGCCGCGTCCAGGGAGAGCTCCACCTGCTCGGCGTCGGCTGACCGCAGCGACGCCTCCACCAGCAGGGGCGTACCGTTCTCCAGGAGCTTCTCGAACTTGGCAAAGGTGTCGGCGAACGCCACCACGCGCACCGAGCCCGTCTGATCCTCCAGGAAGAAGGAGGCCATCCGCCGCCCCTGATGGCGACCGTCCTTCACCGGTCGCACCTTGAGCCCGGTCACCAGTCCGGCCACCGTCACCTTGGTGGCCCCCTCCCCCCGCAGCTCAGCAAGCTCAGCGATACGGTTCGCCCGCAGTTGCTGCAGGATGGCCGACCAGCGGTCCAGCGGGTGGCCGGAGAGGTAGAAACCCAGGGTCTCCCGCTCGCCGCGCAAGAGTTCCTCCTGCGATAGCGGCGGTACCGAGGCGGCAGGCGCCTCCAGCGGCGCGTCCAGCTCGAACAAGAAGCCCTGCCCGGCCTCCAGCGACTGCCGTTGGCGCAGCGCCACCTCCACCACCTGCCCCAGCTCGGCCAGGAGCCGCGCCCGCTCGGGGTGGAGGGAATCGAAGGCTCCCGCCCGCACCAGACACTCGATCACCTTGCGGTTGATGGCCCGTTCCCCACAGCGGCGCACGAAATCCAAGAGGCTGCGGAAGGGACCGCCCTGCTGGCGCGCCTGGAGGATGGCCTCCACCGCCCCCTCCCCCACCCCCTTGACTGCGGAAAGCCCGACCCGGATCGCCTCCCCCTCCACGGTGAAGGGGAGCTGCGAGGCGTTCACGTCGGGAGGGAGGATGGGGATCCCCCGCGGCGCCAGGAGGGCCAGGTAGCTCGCGAGCTTGTCGGTGTTGCTCACCTCGCTGGACAGGAGGGCTGCCCAGAAGTGCAACGGGTAGTGTGCCTTGAGGTAAGCGGTCTGGTAGGCCACGAAGGCGTAGGCCACCGAGTGCGACTTGTTGAAGCCGTACTGGGCAAAGGGGACGATCTGGTTCCACAGCGCCTCCACCTTGCCCCGGGGGTACCCCTTGGCCACCGCCCCCTCGATGAAGTGCTGGCCCTGCTCGGCAATCAACGCCTTGATCTTCTTCCCCATGGCCTTGCGCAGCGTGTCGGCCTGGGCCAGGGAGAAACCGGCAATCCGCACGGCAATTTGCATCACCTGTTCCTGGTAGACGATGACGCCGTAGGTCTCGGCCAGGATCTCTGCGAGCTCCGGGAAGATGTAGGCAATCTTGGCGCGCCCGTGCTTGCGTTCGCTGTAATCTGCCGCCCACTGCATGGGACCGGGCCGGAACAGGGCGTTCAAGGCGGCCAGTTCTTCGAAGCGGTGTGGCTGGACGCTGCGCAGGAGGTCGCGCATGCCGCTGGATTCAAACTGGAAGACGCCATCCGTGTCCCCGGCGCAGAACAGCTCGTACACGGCCGCATCGTCCAGGGTCAGGCGACCCAGATCGGGGGGCTCGATGCCACTGCTGCGCAGGCTCTCCAGGCAGTCGGAGATGACCGTGAGGGTGCGCAGGCCCAAGAAATCCATCTTCAGCAGCCCCAACTGCTCGATGGCGTCCTTGTCGAACTGGGTCACCACCTCGCCCCGGGACGTCTGGTAGAGGGGCACGATCTCGCCCACGGGACAGGGGGCAATGACCACCCCGGCGGCGTGCACTCCACAGTGCCGCGCCAGGCCCTCCAGGCGCTTGCCAATCTCGACGAGCCGCGCCACGTCCGCATCCTGGGCCACGGCCTCGGCCAGGCGCGGCGAGTCGCGCAGCGCCTCCTCCAGGGTCACCCCGAGACTTTCCGGCACGAGCTTGGCAATGCGGTCGGTTTCCGCAAACGACATGCCCATCACCCGCCCCACATCGCGGATCACCGAGCGCGCCTGGAGGATGTTGAAGGTGGCGATCTGGCACACGTTCTCCGCGCCGTACACCTCGCGCACGTGGGCGATGACTTCGTCCCGCCGTCGCTGGCAAAAGTCGATGTCAATGTCTGGCATCGAGATACGGTCCGGGTTGAGGAACCGCTCGAAGAGCAGGTCGTACTCCAAGGGATCGATGTCGGTGATCTCCAAAGCGTACGCCACCACCGACCCGGCGGCGCTGCCCCGCCCCGGTCCCACGGGGATGCCGCGCCGACGCGCGAAGGCAATGAAGTCCCAGACCACCAGGAAGTAACCTTCGAACTGCATGCGGCTGATGACGGCCAGCTCGTGCTCCAGTCGCTCCCAGTACTCCCCTTCAGCGTGACGGCGCCGCCGGCCGTCGGCGAGCCGGCGCTGGAGCCCCTCCCGCGCCAGTTGGCGCAGGCGCTCGGCGGGGGTTTCCCCAGGGCCCAGGGGGTAGGACGGCAGGTGGAAGGTGCCCTGGGGAAACTGGATCTGGCAGCGCGAAGCAATCTCCGCGGTGCGGGCGAGCGCGCCAGGGAAATCGGCAAAGAGCTGCCCCATTTCCTGTGGGGACTTGACGTAGAACTCGTCGTTGTAAGCGTAGTCGCGGGCCAGCTCGGAGAGCACCTTGTTCTGGCCGATGGCGATGAGCACCCGGTGCGCCTCCACGTCCTCGCGGTGGTGGAAGTGGCAGTCGTTGGTGGCCACCAGCGGGATCCCGGTGGCGGCGGACACGGCCTGGGCCCCCTCCCGCACCACCGCCTCCTCCGGCAACGTGTGATCCTGGATCTCCAGGAAGAAGTTGTCCTTTCCCAGGATCTCGCGGTACTCCTCCGCCGCCCGGACCGCCGCGTCGCGCTCGCCGGTGAGGAGCTTGGCCGCCACCTCCCCTGACAGGCACCCAGAGAGGCCAATGAGACCCGTACTGTGGGCCGCCAGGAGCTCCTTGTCGATGCGGGGTCGGTGGTAGAACCCCTCGAGGTAGGCGCGGGTGACGAGCCGCGACAGGTTCTTCCATCCAGTCTCGTTCTCGGCGAGCAAGACTAAATGGTAGTATGGCTTGCGGCCACTTCCCAGGGCTGGCGACCGGTCGGTGCGGCTGCCCGGCGCCACGTACACCTCCGACCCCACCACCGGCCGCACCCCGCAGCTCTTGGCCGCCTTGTAGAACTCGAAGGCACCGAAGAGGTTGCCGTGGTCGGTGAGGGCCACTGCCGGCATCCCCAAGGCTGCCACCTGCCGCACCAGTTCCTCCAGCCGGATGGTGCAGTCCAGGAGCGAGTAGTGGGAGTGCAGGTGGAGGTGAACGAACGGCTCGGCCATGGCGCGCTATTCTAGTCCGCCCCTCCTCCCCTGTCCCCTGCCAACGGGCCCAGCCAGCGGCTAGCGGGTACCGGCCGCGATGCGCTCCAGCTTGGCCAGCCACGAGGTGACCAGTGCCCCGTCCGCCAGCAGCACGCCGGTGGTACGCAGCACTCCCTCGCCGCAACTGGTGTAGCTCTCAAGCCGAGGATTCGCCGGTCCGGGGAGGCGTACTGGAGCGCCATGGCCGCATCATCGTAGAACCCTCGACCCAAAAGCACGGTCCCCAGCGGGATCGAGTCCATGCGGAAGCGCACCTGCTGGCGGCCCACCACGTCCAGGTGGAAGGTGCTGAGCACCGGCTTGGAGGTGGGATCGTCCGCATCGCGGATTTCCCCCTGCACCTCGATGGTCTCCGGGAACGCCTCGGAGGCCCGTGTCTGCGTCACCCCGCTCACCCGTTGCGGGGTCTTGCCCGTCGGGAAGTAGTTTCCTTCCAGCAACCAGGCGCCAGGGACGAGGAAGGGATGCACGCAACCTCCGCCTTCATTGTAGCGCGACCCCTCCCCAGCGCCTTCTGGCAAGTTGGCAGGGAGTTGCTAGCATACGCCGGTGCGGCGCCCCTTCCCCACCTACCCGCCCTGTCCCATCTGCGGCGACCCTGCTGTCAACCACGCCACCCTTGGCATGCGCTGGTGGTGGGAGGAGGAAACGCGGCAAGTGGGCGGGCGCTTCGTGCCTGGCGCGGGCCATGCGGGGTACTCGGACCGCCTCCACGGCGGCATCCTCCTCGCCCTCTTCGACGAGGCCCTGGCCTGGGCCTGCGCCATGGAGCGGGGCTCCTTCTGCTACACCGGCGAGCTCACGGTACGCTTCCACCGGGCGAGCCGGCTGGGCTCGGCCATGGAGCTTGCGGCCTGGGTGGTGACCGCTCGCGGTCGGTACGTGCGCGCGCAGGGCCAGGCCCTCTCGGCTGACGGCGCGCTCCTGGCCACCGCCACTGGCACTTACGCTGCCCTGGACCGGAACGAGTCGCTCCAGCTCCGCTGCGCCCTGCGCTTCCACCCTGGTGACGTGGACCCCTTTGCTGGAGGTGGCAAGGGTCCATGAAACCCCGTCTGCACCTGCACGACCTCACGGTGCGCCTGGCCGCCGGTGCCCCGCCCCTGCTGGCCGGGCTAGAGCTTGCGGTGGCCCCCGGCGAGGTGGTGGGCATCTGCGGCCGCTCGGGGTGTGGCAAGACGTCGCTCCTGGCTGCCATTGCAGGCCTCCTCCCCTGGGTCCGAGGCGGGCAGGTCCGGGGCACCATCCTGCTGGACGGCGACGAGGTGGCCGACCTCGACCCGGCCCAGCGCGCCCCGCACGTCAGCACCTGCCTGGATCGGCCCGAGGCTCAGCTCTTCCTCGCCACCCCCGCCCAGGAACTTGCGGCCGCTGCCAGGCGGCACGGCCGCCCACCCCTCCCTGCGGTGGTGGAGGCGCTGGGCGTTACCCGTTTGCTGGAGCGTCGCAGCGTGGAGCTTTCCTCCGGCGAGCGACAACGGGTGGGGCTGGCCACCTGCCTGGCCCAGGCTCCTTCCCTCGCCCTGCTGGACGAGCCGTGCACCCACCTGGACCCCCAAGGTATCGAGGGGTTGCGTGCCGCCCTCGCGGCTGCCCGGGCTGCCGGCACCAGTGTCGTGCTCGCCGAGCAGGCGCCCTGGCGGCTCGGCGCGGTGGTGAACCGCTGGTTGGAGCTCCGCGACGGCACCCTCGCGCCCATCCCCACCCCCGCACCTCCCTCCCTCCCCTCCCCCACCCACGCGCCGGGCGCACCGGTGCTGGCCGTGCGCGCCTTGGGTTTCTCCCGGGGCGGGCAGGAGCTGCTGGGCGGTGCCGAGCTCCACCTGCGGGAGGGGGAGATCGTCACCCTCTCCGGGCCCAACGGCTCCGGCAAGTCCTCCCTGGCCCGCGTCCTGGTTGGGCACGCTGCGTCGGCCGGTATCAAGCTCTCCAGGGACACCCGCTTCCTGTGCCGACCGCCGTTTACAGCCCTCGCCATGCCGGCGGCGGAGCTGCAGCTCTTCGCCCCCACCGTGGCGCAGGAGCTGGCCTTGGCCGGCCTCCCCCTCGCCCACGCGGGGGAGCTGCTGCGGCGGCACCGGCTGGAGACGCTGGCGGCGCGGGCCCCCTGGACGCTGTCGCGGGGGGAGCGTTGCCGCCTCCTCCACGCCGTGCTGGACGCGCTGGAGCCGGCGGTGGTGGTGGTGGACGAACCGGCTCAGGGGCTGGACCCGGGCGACCTGGAGGAGTTTGCCACCTCGGTCCTGGAGCAGGCGGCGGCCGGCCGATCGTACCTGCTGCTCTCGCACCGGTACGAGCTGGCCACGCTCGCCCACCGGCGCCTGCGCCTGGAGCGGGGCAGGGTCGTGGAGGGGCCGTGAGGGACATCCGCCCCTGGACCTACGCTGCCCTCTTTGGCAGCTTGTGGGGGGCGGTGGAGCTCTCCCTGGGCACCGTCCTGAGCGCCGCCCGCATCCCCTTTGCCGGTCTCCTCATGGCGGCGGTGGGCGTGCTCTGCCTCGTCACCGCCCGACGCCTCTACCCGGCGGTGGGCATGAGCCTGCTCATGGGGGTGGTGGCTGCCTTCCTCAAGGTCTTTTCCCTGGGTGGCTTCGTGATCGGCCCGATGACCGGCATCCTGGCCGAGGCAACGGTGGTGGAGCTAGCCATGACCGCCACCGGCTCCACCGCCGCCGGTGCGATCACAGGCGGCGCTCTCGCGTTGGCCACGGCGCCGTTGCAGCAGCTGCTGTGGGTACTGGTGGTGGTGGGAGGGGAGGGGGCAGCCGGATGGGCGCGGGTCCTCTCCCGCGTTGCCGCTCTGTTTGGCTGGCGCGGTTCGGCCACCCTCCAGCTCGTACTCGCCTTTACCGGCGCCGCGGCGCTTGCAGGTGCAGTGGCGGGCGCCTTCTCCTGGCGGGTGGCGGGGAGGGTGACGCGTCGGTTGCGGGGGGGGACGTGAAGCGGCTCCCACTGCTCACCGCTGTCGTGGCACTGGTGGCCGCGCTTCTCCCCTCTCTTCCAGCGCAGCTTCTTGGCCTTGCCCTGGCCGGGGCCACCGTGCTCCTGGCCGAACCCCGCTCCTTCCCCACCCGCGCCGTCTTGCACTCCGTGCTCTTGGCGGCCACTGCCGCCGGCGCCACCACCCTGGCCGTGGCCTGGAGCATGGGCCCGCAACGGGGCGCCCACGTGGGCTTGACGGTCTTCCTGCGGCTCCTGGCACTGCTCCTGGTCACCACCGTGGCCTCCCGTCGCCTGGACGCTGACGATCTCCACCTCCTGGCAGCTCGCCTGCACTTGCCGCGCCTCGGCCTCGCCCTGGGGTTGGCCCTCAACTCCCTGCCGCACCTGGCCGAGGCGGGGCGCGACGCCTGGATTGCCCTGGCCGTTCGTTCCCGGCGGCGTCGCCCCCGCCTGCGCCACCTGCCGCGGCTTGCCGAGGTGTTGCTCGCCCACACGGCCCGCATTGCCGAGGAGGCCACCGCCGCTGCTGCCCTGCGCGGCCACTCCCAGCTCTTCCGCCCCCTCCTGGGCGCAACCCCGGTGCCGCCAGTGGTGGCGGTCGTGGGCCGGTCGGGCACAGGCAAGACACCGCTGTTGCTGCGCTGCGCCACGGTGCTCGCGGAACGCGGCTACCCGCTCTACGGGTTCGTGCAGCCGGCCCTCAGCGAAAACGGCCAGAAGGTCGGCTTTGAGGTGCTGGACCTCCGCACCGGTCGCCGCGCGCTGCTAGCCCGTCGGGTGGGTCTCGAACACGGCCAGCACGGAACCCAGTTCCAGTTCGAAAGGGAAGGCTTCGCCCTGGCTCGCGCTGCGGTGGAGGCTGGGCCGCCCCGCGGCCTGTTGGTGGTCGACGAGCTGGGTCCGGTGGAGCTGCGGGGCGGGGGGCACTGGCCAGCGGTGCACCGCGCCCTCTCCCGGCGTGCCCCGGCGGTCGTGGTCATTGGGCTGCGCCGCCACCTCCTGGCCGCCTTCCTGGCAGAGCTGGGAGCGGAGGCGGTGACCGTGGTTGACGTGGGGATGGGCGACGCAGCCGAAGCGGCGGTACTCCAGGCGGTGACCGCCGCCTTTAGCTCCGGGGTCGAGCTACCGCCGGGCTGCACCAGGGGCAATCGGACCGAGCTGGAATAGCCAGCCAATCGAACGTTCCCCGCTCCACATCCACCAGGAGCACCGAACCCGTGCGCCGCGGACCCAGGGCGAGGAGGAGACGGATCGCCTCGCAGGCCATGAGCGATCCCACCACCCCAGCGACTGCGCCGAGCACCGGCGGTGGCACCTGGCTCCCCTGGCCCTCGGGATACAGGCAGAGGAGACAAGGCGGCCCTTCCCCCGGCAACACTGCCACTTGCCCTTCAAAGCCGGCAACGGCGCCGTGCACCAGGGGAACGCGGGCCTGGCGGGCCGCCTCGGCCAGGATGCGGCGGGCCGAGAAGTTGTCGGCGCAATCCACCGCCAGTTGGGCGTTCGCCAGCAACCCACGGGCACGCTCGAGGGTAATGGCCGCGTCGGTCCCTGCCCAGTTCACCTCGGGAGCAAAGTTCCGCAGGCGCTCGAGCGCCACCGAAACCTTCCGCTGCCCCACCTCGGCCGGTGTGTACAGGGCCTGGCGGTTGAGGTTCGAAAGCTCCACCGCGTCCGCATCGATGAAGCTGATGCGCCCCACGCCAGCAGCGCCCAGGTAGGTGAGGACTGGGAAAC
>Ga0068707_1001563_pt1 | contig 16038 bp, 9 predicted proteins | sample YNPNPMetaG_FD_66600 | JGI IMG/M metagenome (GOLD analysis project Ga0068707, IMG submission 66600) | Anoxygenic and chlorotrophic microbial mat microbial communities from Yellowstone National Park, USA - YNP NP MetaG | ecosystem: Environmental > Aquatic > Thermal springs > Hot (42-90C) >...
ATAGTGGTAAACCCACACCGACCAAAGGCGGTGGAAGCCGCCGAGAAACTCGTCCAACTGCTAACCGAGAGCGGAGTGCCGTTTTGTTCCCCCTGCGTTTTCGATGCCAGAGCACCAACCGGCTTCGCCAAGGACGTTGAATCGCACCTAGAACCCGCCAACATCCTTGTCACCCTTGGAGGTGACGGCACACTGCTTGCCGCCAGCCGTTATGCGGCGCCCAGGGGCATACCTCTGCTGTCAATTCGGCTCGGCGGGTTCGGCTTCCTGGCAGAGGTGGAGCCGCACGAAATCGAATGGGCTGTAAGGCGCATCCTCTCCGGGGAATACAGCATCGAAGAGCGCGTTATGCTCCACGCAGTTCTCCTGCGCGGCGGAACCGAAACCGCTGAAAGCCTGGCCCTCAACGATGTTGTGGTAACCCGCGGGGCTTTGTCGCGAGTGGTTTTGGTGCGAACAGAGGTTGCCGCAGGTTACCTGTCCACATACTCGGGCGACGGCGTTATCGTGTCAACGCCAACCGGCTCCACCGCATATTCTCTTTCATCCGGAGGGCCCATCGTGCACCCCTCGGTTCCCGTGATACTCATAACTCCCATCTGCCCGCACAGCCTAAACGCCAGATCCGTGGTCCTATCCGATGAAGAAACCGTGCTCCTCACGGTGGAATCCTCGGATGAAGCTATGATGACCGCCGACGGTCAGGTTGGATTTACGCTTCAACAGGGGGACCAGATACGCATAAAGCGCGCAGATGTCAAAGCACGGCTGATCAAATTCGGCCTGCGCAGTTTCTACGACAATCTGCAAACGCGCCTCAGGTGGGCAGACTCCTTCGGAACATAAAGGGCCTGCGGAGAACGCATCCAAAAGCTTCGCCGAACTCCCCACAGGCCCTGTGGCAAAACAACCGTGTTAGACCGGCATGCGCTGGCCGGCTTTCTTGCTTGCAAAACGCTCCTTCACCTGCCACATGAAGGAGGCTATCTTCGCATCTCGGCTGCTGTCCACGAAGCCGTCGTACTCCAGGTTCAAGAAGGGGATATTCCCATGGCGGCGCCTGAGCGCCTGAGACAGCGCGGTAACCGTATTGCCTGGCATGCAGTTGAACGGAATCACGCTCACTATGCCGTCCAATCCGCGCAGCGCAAAGTCCTCGGCTTTCCCCATACTGCAAATGGCTTCGCCGCCGAAGGTTGGGTGCACGTACAGCGAGCCCTCCTTAATCACCTCTTCGGCTGGTATATCGTAATACTTGGCGAGGAAGGGAAGCGTGGCGTGGTAAAGCTTATGTTCATTCTGCCTTGCCAAGCGGTGCAGAACCCACCGGTTCACGGCATCGCGCAACTCTTTCCACGCCAGTGTGTCCCTCCACCTCTCGAAAGCCAGTATGTGGCTGATAAGATTTGCGTAGCCGAAGAACTCGGTCATAGGCGCCAGCCACGCTTCGCCGCCGGCTTTTTCTATCTTGCGGATGATGTCCTGGTTGGCCCCTTCGTGGAGGCGAACGTAAAATTCTCCAACAACCCCCACTAAAGGACGCTCTTCGTCCCGTTTGGGCACAGCGGAAAAATCGCGTGTCGCCTCGTGAAGCAGCTCCTCCAGGGAATCCAAGTGAAGCCCCACCAAGCTTATCCACTTGCCCTTTCCAGACTCCAGCAGTTCCTTATGCTCCGGAATAAGATCGCACAACCTTTGCAGATACCGCTCGAACAATGCATCGCTTTCTCCCGGGTTCACCTCATAGGGGCGAGTGCAAAGGAGCATCTTGTAAAGCAGGTCGTGTGCCACCATGGCATCCCATGTAACCATGCTGAACCTGGTGCCCAATCCGCCGTGGTAACTGCGGCTTCCCAGGGTCACAATGTCAACCTGCTTCAGGCCCATTCTATCCAATATCCGCCTCTGCAGGGCATAGTACATTCCGAAGCGGCACGGCCCCTCGGAGTTACCCTGGAAGAAAGCCTCCTTATCGGGATTAAAATCCGGCTGTTTAACCCTGTACAGGATATCTTCGGTGGTCATGAAGGCCGGAAGGCACACATCCTCCGAAATGGCCGAGCGAGCAAGGTTCATCCCCGGATCGGGAGACTGGGGCAAAACCTCCGCATCCACACCGTAGGCGCGCAGTGCGGCGGCGAACACCCTAGACGCCCTGCTCGCATACGGTATCCACAAGCGCTTCCCGCTCAGCGAGGTAACCGAAGCATCGTCGGTCCGAATAAACTCGAATTTCCCCACCTTGGCGCTTCTTGCGGTATCGGCAAAGGCCTCTATGCGGGTTATCATACCCGCGTCCGCCGTGTGCTCGTCAATCTGCATAATGTAGCAGGGCTCGCCGAGTTCGTCCTTGAAGAACTGGTTCGCAAAAGAGTCCGGCCCGCAGCCGAAGTAAGTAACCACAACAGCCCGCAGACGAGGGTCCTTCCTGATGAGCCTTGCCGCCGCCAGCTTTTTTTGTATCTGCCGAGAGTAGGCATTGGGCCACGAATCGGAAATGTCTTCCTCGTTAAGCGGGATGAAATCCTGCGGTATGGCAAGAATGCCCAGGTCCTGAATCTTCTTGCCGATATCCATGTTCACGGCGTTGTCGTACACGGAATACGGGCGCCCAATCACCACAAACGCCATATCACCCGGCTTCAAAGAATCCAGAACCTCTCGGCCCCTCTGCTCCTGCCAGCGCCGAAACTCACGCAAAGCCTCCATCCCAACCTCGAAGGCCCTGTTGGCCTCCAGCGGGCTTGCACCGAGCTGTTGGGCAAGTCTTGCAAACTCCTTACGGAGGTGCCGCTCTCCCAGCTGGAACTGCAAACGCGGCGTGAGGCGGCGGATGCCCTTCTCCGCAAGCTGAAGCGTGGCAGATATCACCTCCGGAGCTGCCTGCAGATATGGGCACGTCTGCGCCTTCCGCAGGTTTGGATTTGGCTGTTCCGTGTTAAGAACAGCCGGCATGAAAACATAGTCCACGCCCTTTGAAATCACATCAAGCACATGACCGTGTGCTACCTTAAACGGGAAGCACGGCTCGCCGATGGATGAATCCAGCCCCAACTTTATGATGCGCTTGTTGGTGGGATCCGACGGAACAACCTCAAACCCCAACTCCGTGAAGAAGGCCTTGTAAAGCGGATAGTACTCGGAAAACATCAGCCCCCGCGGAATTCCGATGCGCGGCGAACCCGGCCTGGCCTCCTTGGAGTACACGTTCATCAGCTTTTCTTCCCGCTCGGCGAACAGATCCGGCAGTCCCTCGCCCAATCTCTTCTTATTAACGCCGCTGTACTTCTCACAGCGGTCGTTGTAGTAGTAGCGCGGACCGCCCTCCATCTGGAACACGTTCACATCGCAGTGGTTGGGGCAGGATTTGCACTCAAAAGAGGTCACCTTGTACCTGCCTTCCGCAATGGCTTCAAACCCGCGGAAACTGCTCTTTTCTGGCCGCTCCATCAACGCCAGCCGCGCAGCTCCAATCGCACCAGTGATGTGGGGATGCGGCGGCACAATAATCTTACGACCCAAAATCGTTTCAAAAGCGGCCACCATTCCCTTGTTGAAAGCCACAGCCCCTTGAAACACTATCCGCTCGCCGATATCGCGGTTGCCCACGTTCTTATTCAAATAGTTCTTAGCCGAAGCCAAGCATATAGCCGCGCAGAGGTCCTCAACCGGCACGTTGTTCTGCTGGTAATACACCATGGCCGACTCCGAGAAAACCGTGCAGGTCCAATCCAAATCCGGCGGGTTGGTGCCGCGAAGGGCATAGTCACCGAAGTCCTGAATGTTTATCCCAAGCCGAGCGGCCTGCTTCTCCAAAAAGGCTCCGGTACCGGCGGCGCAGGCCTTGTTCATCTCGAAGTCCACAACCACATTCCCCTGCAGGCGTATAAACTTGGAATCCTGCCCGCCTATCTCGAAAATGCCGTCAACACCATCCACGCTGGCCATCGCACCGTGGGCCTGCGCGGTTATCTCGTTCTTCACCAGGTCGGCGCCAACGTAGTCGGCTGTTAGGTAGCGCCCGGAGCCAGTTGTTGCCGCCACAACCTGCCCAATCCGGTAGCCTTTCTCCAACACCTGCTGGTAGATGCGGCGCACTGTATCGCGCACCGCGGCCAGGGGGTCACCGTCGGTGCGGCGGTAGTAGCTGGCCAGCACGTGAAGCTTCCCATCGATCTCAGTGACCAAAGCAGCTTTGGTACTAACCGAACCAATATCAATACCTAAAGCGGCAAGCGCAATCTCCTTGGGCAAATCCTCCTGCGGCGGAGGGGAAAGTATTTCAGACTGCTCAAACCTCAGAGGTGTGGTGCCAACGTATTCCAGCGGGCGCGACAGCTTTTCGTCCAACTGCTGCAGAGCTCTCCGCAAATCCACCTCCGCAGATGCGCGAAGAGCTGCCCCAATCGCCCCAAGCGTGCGGCAGTGCTCCGGCACAAAAAGCTTTCCATCAAGACCCAACTCTGCAGAGAGATACTTGACCATGGCCGGATTCTGCGCCACACCGCCTATGAACGCCACTTTCTCCTTGAATACCTTGCCTCTGGCAAAAGCGGACCTGTAGTTGCGGCACAGCGCAGCGTGAATGCCTGCCGCTATGCGCTCCCTAGTTGTGCCCTTCTGATACAGATGGACTATATCCGACTCTGTAAACACGCCGCAGCGGCCCGATAAGCTGGCCGGGTTTGGAGTTTCAAGGGCAACCTGCGCAAAAACCTCTATGGACGGAAAATTCAACCGCCGGGCCATATGGTCCAAAAAAGACCCGCTCCCAGCCGCGCACTTGTTGCCCAAACTGCTGTCCTCCACCAGCAGGCGCCCAGAAACCTCATCGCGGGAGAAAAGGAGGTACTTCTGGTTCTCCCGCCCCATCTCGATCACCGTGCGCACGTCCGGGTACAGCTTATCGATAGCCGCCGCCAAAGCGCTTGGCTCGTCCACCGCGTCAACCCCAATCAACTCGCACAGCGACCTCGCTCCAGCACCAGTGACGCCAAGCACAACTTTAGGTCCCACGCCTTTAAGCAAAATCGCTTCCAAAGCCTCGCGCACTCGCCTAAGCGGCTGCCCCTGCACGGAAAGAATGGGCAGAATCTCTATATCGTCACCCTTCAAGATCACCGTCTTTACGGTATCAGAACCTATATCAATTCCAATTCGCGTAACCATGGAAGCCATATCTCCAAAGCAGTTTGAATTCTGCCAAAGGGTTTGCCAACTCGATTGACAGCCGTTTGCCAGACAAACCCTTTGTCTTAGGGGCCTTCCCTGAGAATATGCTTGCTCGGGGGCCTGACGAAGCACAAATGCCAGCTTCATCAGTAAGGATAACCATCCGCATTCTCACTTACAAGAATGCGGCGCAACGAAAGCCTATGAATAACCGCTTCACACAGTTCGCTGTTAACCAAGCCGCTCCTACCAAACGATAGGAGGCATATATCGCCAGTAACTACTTCACGCTAGAACCAGCAAAGCCGTCTACAACCCCTGCATCAAACTCTTCTCGGTCTCGGTCAGCTCTCTCCCGATGTAGCATGACCACACGCCCGCGCAGTAAAAAGCCAAAAGGGCCTCGCCGGTTTCTTTACCAACCGCTTTAACATCATAGTACGGATGCGGCTTTCCGTCAAAGATACCGCGCGGCAGTGTAGACGTATAGCCGCCTTCCTTCCACAAATTCTCGCTGTAGCTCAGCACCTGAAGAGTGCTCTGCATCCTCCGCCCGGTTTTGGGATCCCTGATCTCTCCGGCGGCAGAACGTATCTCCCAATCCTGCCCGAGGAATCCCTCTATCACCAAACGCTGGTCCCGCGGACCGGAGGGCTTGCTCTCGCCAACGGCTATCTGACGCTGTTCCTGAAGGTACCTCTCTTCGGCGGTGGTCATGTTGTACTTCTTCATCAAAAACGATCTGTTCGCCACCACCACAATCATATAGTTCGAGCTCAGCTCAATCATGTCCTGTGGAATCGGGCCCTGGCTCATATACTGCATCGCGCGTGCGGTTACCAGCACCTCCTGATCAGCCCTCCACCCGCTCACCGGGCGGTCGGGATTTAAAAGCGGCACGTTGGTTATAACATCCCCGGCATCCACCGAGGGCAGTCCCAAAGCCCTCAGGTTGTTAAGCGCCGCCTCGCGGGCATCCACGCTCTCTTCAATAACGCCGGCACGCCTCAACTGAGCCGCCGTTGCCCGAGACCCGCGCTTGGCAAACCTGCTTGCCGCAAAGCGATCGTAAAAAATCACGGCAACCAAAGCCAAAAATGCAATACCAACCAGCGCCTGAAGAACCCCTAGAAACTGGTACACCTTCGCCTCCTATCACTCACCCTGCGCTCGCTCAGAAGCCCCCGCCGCCCAAGCCGCCTCCGCTGGGTCCGCCGCTGAATCCCCCTGAAGGACCACCGCTGAACCCGCCGGAAGGCCCGCCTCCGGAGCCGCCGTGATCACCGCCAAAACCGCCCCAATGTCCTCCGCCCGAAGGACCCGTTCTACTGGATGTGTCCACTGCGTCGAAGGCGCGATCCGCAAGCGAAGCGGCCGCTCTGTAGCGCTGAAGAGCTGAGATCGGATCATCGCGAACCAAAAGGCGGCCCTCCGCCAAACTGCGCCTCGCGTCAGCCAGGTATCCCTCGGCGCGGCTCTGGTTGTTGTGCGAGTATCTCGATATCCGCGCCTCAGCCAGCGATATCAGCCTATCCGCCTCCGCAGATGCGGCGGCAAGCAAAGCCTCCGCCTCCAAAACCGAACCGTAAACCCTTACGGCCTGCCGGAAGCCTTCCTCCGCATCCTCCACCAGCCTCTCAGCGCGATATAGGACCGACGCGGCATCCTGAAAGCGCTGAACATCCATGCTGTTCAAACGCTGTGCTTCCGGAAGCAAACGCCGGACCTCAGCAAGCCCGCTGATGCCGCGCGAAACCAAGCCCGCAAAATGCGCATAAGCTCCGTAGCGCAGAAGGTATGCGGCACACTCCCGGGCGCGGGGATACATAGAAGCTGCCGACCCAGCTCTCGTCCGCAGCTCAGCCATCCTCGTGGAGTTTTCTAAGCGGAGAGCCTGAACCCCAAGGGCAAGCCGCTTGGCCTCCTTCGCCAGGCCCTCGGCGCGAACCGACAGCTCAAACACCGCCAGGTAATCCGGCAGACCGCGCTCCACAATCCTCTTCGAAACCGCTCTCGCCTGCCGTTCCAACTCCCCTGCTTGCGAAAGCACCCGTTTTGCCCCAACAAAGTGAGCCGGTCGGTAGCCCATCCCAACAAGGCGCGATACAGTCTCCAAAGCATCGCGAGCGGCCGCCTCCGCCCGCTCGGGAGCAGACCTAAACCCCCGCAAAGCCTCGTCAAGCTCAGCCGTTTTGGCGCGCACCGAAGACGCCACGTCCGAGGCCCTGTTCGCCGCCGCCCTGGCCCGCGCCGCCAGCCGATGGACCTCGTCCGGCGATTTAGATTGGAGCGCGCTGGTCAAATAGAACTCGGCCGTCCTCAGCGCAGACCATCCACCTGCGGTAGAAACGCCCTGCAGATAACGGGGAAAATGCCGCTGGCGGGCCTGTTCCAGCTCCCTATCGGCTTCCCTGAGAGACTGCGCCGAGGCCTGCAAAACTTCACCAACGCTTTTGGCCTCCAGTTTTGCCGACAGAACAATTGCCTGCCTGGCAAAACCAAGCATGAAAAACAGCACAGCCAGAACCACGGCCGCTGCCTCTCGCGCCGAAAGCCAAACAACCCCAGCGCGCCACGGCATCCCCTTTCCCGAAACCACTTCGGACTCCACCATAGATGCCCCAAACGTTCTCCCAGGCACGTGCCCAAATCCTCCTGCCTTGGCACTTTTCGAGGCATGCAAAGCTCATCCTGCTGAGCTTCTTGGCTTTCCACATGCTGCTTAAAATTATCTGCCTTCCAATACCTTGCTTTTTTATGACGAGCATCATATTCACATAAGCCCGCTTGGGCCTTAAACTAAATGTTAAGGCATATCGACGCAGTTAAAGTGAAAGGCTTCACAAATTCACCCAAACTGCCGATATGCCAGCCCCAAGAAACCGAGGAGGTTGAGTATGGTCAAAAACACGCGCACAGTCCGTTGTGCTGGCACTTTGGGAGCTGTGGTGGCCGCCTTCGCCTTGGTTTTGGCCGCGTCCACGAAGCCGGTTTACCCGCAGGCCACCAGCAAGTGTCAAGAGTGCCACGCAAAAGTAACACCGGGCATCGTCGCCCAATGGCAGAAAAGCAAAATGGGGCAGATAGGACTGGACTGCGTTATCTGCCACGGATCCGACCACCAAACCGCAGAAGACGCCAAAAAAGCAAAAATCCCAACCCCAAGCACGTGCCAGGCCTGCCACCCTCTCCGCGTTGAGCAGTACCGAAATGGCAAGCACGCACTGGCCTGGGCAGCCATGAAAGCCATGCCGATGGTAACACACCAGCCGCGGCCTGTGGTGGGACCGGAAGGCTACAAAGGCTGTTCCGGCTGCCACAAGATCGGCGAGAAGTCTGAGGACGAACTCCGCTCTCCGGAATTCCGATACGGCACCGGAAGCTGCGATTCTTGCCACACCCGCCACACTTTCTCGGTGAACGAGGCGCGAGACCCCAGAGCATGCCAAACCTGCCACATGGGCTTCGATCATCCGCAGTGGGAGATGTGGTCCACATCCAAACACGGCACCATATGGCAAATCGAAGGCAACACCGGCCGTGCTCCAACCTGCCAAACATGCCACATGCCCGGCGGCGACCACGGTGTGATGACAGCCTGGGGCTTCCTTGGGCTTAGAGTCCCTGAAGACGACGAAAAATGGTGGGCCGACCGCGTCGAAATCCTGAAGGCGCTCGGCGTGCTGGATGCATCCGGCCAGGGAACCGAAAGGCTCGAGGCTGTAAAGATTGCCAAAGTCGCCAGACTTACCAAAGAAGAGTTCCAGGAACAGCGTGCGCGCATGCAGTCGGTGTGTGCCAACTGCCATTCGCCGAGCTATGCCGCCGCTCAACTCCAGGCCAGCGATGAGGTCTTGCGCGAGGCAGACGCACTGATGGCGGAAGCTATCCGCACCGTTCGCGGCCTCTATGCGGACGGCCTGCTGAAAGTCCCGCCAACCTGGAAATACGCCCCCGACCTGCTCCAGTTCTACGAAGCCAAAAGCTCCATAGAGCAAGAGCTTTACGTGATGTTCCTGGAATACCGCATGAGAACCTTCCAGGGCGCTTTCCACGCAAACCCAGACTACATGCACTGGTACGGCTGGGCCGCCATGAAAAGATCCCTTCAAGAGATTAAGGACGAAGCCGCACGCATAAGAGCTGAGCAAAAGCCCGAACCTTCTCCCCCGCTGATTGCCGGGGATGTTTCAGGAGATGGCGCGGTAACGGTGGCCGACGCCGCCATTGCGCTCCAAGCCGCGGTTGGACTCCGCCAGCTTTCCGAGAAGCAACTCGCCGCGGCCGATATTAACAAAGATGGGCAGATCTCGATTACCGATGCCATCGCAATCCTGAAAATCGCCCTCAAGATTCCCGGCTGAGCGCACTGCCTTCCAAACCGGCCCCGGCGGGTTTTCACCTTCCGGGGCCGCTCAATCTTCCACACCTCACGGCGTACCATCCACCCCAAAAGGAGGAAATCTTCAACCGGCGCTGAAAGGAAATGCGCTTTGCGATTTCTCTCGCCGAGCCGCGGCAATGGAGGTGCTTCATGAAATCTCTGCTTCTCCGCCGATTTAACACGGTGGTGTGGTACACTGTTATCGCCTTCATAGTTTTTGCATCCTCGGCAACATCTCTCGCCGCAGTGGATTTGAAAGGCGACCCCAGACTGGACGTCAAAGTAACGCTTTCCATGGGCAAAGCCACACTGGAATCGGTGGTGCAGGCCCTGGCACAGAAAACCGGCGTGCCGATGTCCGCAGGCCAGAGAAAGGAAGACTGGCTCGTTCGAGAAATGCCGGTCAACGTCTTCGTAAAAGATGTGCCGGCTTGGCAGGTTATGGAACACCTTGCCAAGCTTACGGACTTCACTTGGTCCGCAGTTGGCGAGGGGGAAGACAAAGGCTACCGCATCTGGCAGGACCTGAAAGCCCGCCAACAGCAGGCCGAGGAGAAAGAGAAGCGCCTCAAAGCCCTGCAGGCTGAACGCACCGCCAAAGGCATTCAAAACATCGAGGCCTTCGCCAAGCTTTCCCGCCTCAGCCCAAAAGAGCTTGAGGAGCTGGCTAAAGACGACCCGGTTGCTTTCTTCATAGCCACCCAACCGGGCTTCAATGCCGTACCAGCAATCGCCGCCGCGCTGAACCAAGAACAGCGCCTGAAAGCAACAACCCCCGAAGGCATAAAAATCCCCTACGGTGAAATGTCACCCCAGCTCCAAGAAGCTGTTCGAAACATGGTCCGCGGCATGAACAGCATGCTGGAGAAACTCTCCCAACAAACCCAACCGCTCACATCTCAAGAGCCGGACTGGGAGAAAACATCCCTTGTTATAAAAGCCCCTTCCTTCGAAAGCCTAATGATGATGGGCGGCCAAATGGCCGTGACCGGAGAGATCAACATAACATCCCAAACCGAATCCGTCCCAATAACAATGTCGTTCCCGATTTTCGATACAAAGTCGCCTTTCGGGAAGCTCATTGGCAAAGCGTTCTCGCAAATAGCCGAGGGCGCCCCCATTGTGAACATCCAGGTAATGATGCAGGAAGAGTTCACCAAAATGGTGGCCCAAGGCTTCGAAACCGAGCAAAAACCTCCCTCTGACCCGGAGCTTCTGAAAACGGTGAAGTGGGAGACGAAAGGCTGGTCCTCCCTGGACAAAGAGCTCAAGGCTTTCCACGAAGCATCCGGATTGAACCTGGTGGCCGACGGACTTCCACAACCCAGTATGCAGGGACCTTCCTTGGCCGCTTCGATGGGCCAGGAGGCCAAGGTTTACGAAATCCTCAACCGATTCAAAAACCTCTACGGCCTAGATTGGGAAAAGTTCGACTCCGTAATCCGCATGCGCGACCGCGAGTGGGCCAAAAAGCGCGATTGGCTCATCCCCCAAGAAAAGCTTGCGCGCTGGAAAGCCAAAGCAAAAACCGAGGAAGGCCTCCGCATCGAGGATCTCATCGAAATGGCTTGCCTCACAGAGGACCAGGTGAAGTACGGCTTGATGGCCGAGCCCGAGTTCTTGGTACTCCCGCTGGTTCTGGATGAGCGCCACCGCTATCTCCTGAATTTCTTGGGCTCGCTTTCGCCAGACCAAATGCGCCGCCTGGAAAACGGAGAGGAACTGCCTTTCGGTTCCCTTACCGCCCAACAGACCGACCTCCTGCAGAAGATGTGGACAGCCACAAATAAACTCCAAGGGCAGGACGCTAAACCCATCCCTCCTGAGGCATCCATGAAAGCGAGAACAATGCCCCCTGCAGGCGGACAAAGCTCAACCCAAAAGCAAAGCCTTCTGAAGCAGGAAATGGTTATCTTCGAGTTCGAATGGCCAGACCCAAACAGCCCGTCCGGCCGTGCAAAGCATACATTTGCACTCGCCATACCAAAACTGCCGCCCCTGCCCGGAATGGAGGAGCTTGATAAAGAGCAAAAACCACAACCGCAACAGACGCCCCAAAAGCAAAGCTGAAAAAAGCAAAAACCCGCACGCAGGCCCGCTTACATACAAGGAGGAATCCCAACCTTGCTTGTAGAATAACCAATCAAAGAAGCGAGCAGAAGCGGTTGCTACTGCCCGCAGAACGCTTGAGGGGAGGTCGTATATGAGAAACCTGTCTTCTGCAAAAACCGCGGCTGTCATTCTTTTAGCCGCGGCTTTTGTCTTCACCGGTACTCTTGCGTTTGCGCAGAGCAAGCGTCTTATTCCAGGTCCCAGCGAGCTGATCTTCGGCTGGAACGATGAAAACCTTGACGGATGGGGCGGCAATCCAGGACCTGTGCTTAACAAAGACAAGCAGTTCATCACTGAAGGCACCGGCTCCGCAATGGTGGACTTCACTGGTCAACCAACTTGGGCCACAAATGCCTTCACACTGGATCTGCCCGAACCCGTGGACTGGAGCAAATACGCCTATGTCACCGTCGATGTGTTCACCCCGCAGGAATCTATAGGCGAGGGTAGCGGCTGGAACGAGCTGTGGCTGGACGCCGGCGGCTACATAGGCGTGCGCGGGCTCAAAATTGGCGGCTGGCAAACCCTTGCATGGGCGCTTGACCCCAACAAAACCACAGCCATCACACGCGTTGTGATCGGCGGCAATACAGGCGCCCCCTTCGCCGGACCGCTGTACTTCGACAACTTCAGGGGCTATCCAGGCAAAGCCCAAGGCATGGGCCCCCTGGATAAGCTCATCGTCGGGTATAACGATCAGGCATCTATCAACCGCTTGGTTCCAACCACCCACGGAGGAATCACTGTTGGGGTTAAACTCAACAAGAACAAAGACTATATCTCCGAAGGCGAAGGCTCGCTTGAGATAGATGTAACCGATATCGGCGGTTGGAACCCCAACGTCCTCCAGCCTGAAAGCGTTGAAATTGCCAATATCGACCCGCCGGTCGACCTGTCGAAGGCCAACTGCGTGAAGTACGACGTTTACATCCCCGACGGCAATCAACCGACGGACTGGTACGGCGTTGGCATACGGCTCCGCGGCTCGGCAGGCCAAACCCTCGAGTACTACGGTTCCGCCTTAACGGGTTGGAATACGCTTATAGTTCCAATCCCCGACGAACTGCGTGAAGCCCTGAAAGACGTGCACCAGGTTTGGTTCCTGTTCGGATCCGGACAGCAGTGGAGAGGGCCTGTGTACATCGACGCGGTGCGCTACATGATAGAGGAAGAAGTTCCACCCGCACCGGCTGTCGTACCAGGCGATATAAACGGTGACGGCAAAGTCGGCATTCCCGACGCCACACTGGCTCTCCAGATGGCTGTTGGCAAACTGCAGCCCACCCCTGCCCAACTGGCCGCCGGAGACATAAACAAAAACGGGAAGATCGACATCCCGGATGTAACCGTTATCCTTCGCGCCGCCGTTGGACTGCAAAAACTGTCGTAACCAAGTGTAGCGCGCCCTAAGTAACAGCCCGGTGCCCCGACAGGTCCGCCTGCGGGACACCATTTTCACTTTTTCTGTTTTCCCTGCGGTTCTGTCACCAAAAGCCAAAAGAAACTGCCGCCGCCCGTCGAACTACTATTCGTAGGAGGTGCATTCCAATTGCAGCTTAGAATGCTCAGGGAAAACCTGGACAACCTGCCGGAACTAATCATGCCGGAAGGGTACCAACTGCGCACCTATAAGCCGGGAGATGAAGACGCCTGGGCGCGCATAATGAACTCCGGGATAGGCACCGACTGGACGCCCCAGCGCTGCCGCGAAGAACTCACCGGCAAACCCCAGTTCGACCCAGAAGGCCTCTTCTTCGCAACATACGCCGGGCAGCCTGTCGGTTCCGCCTGCGCCTGGACCTGGTCACCGGATGAACACGAAACAGGATACGTGCACATGGTCTGCGTTCTCCCGGAACACCGCGGCCACCGCTTGGGATATCTCTTAACCCTTGCCACCCTCCACCGGTTCCGCGAAAGAGGTTTCAAAAAAGCCATTCTGGATACCGATGACTTCAGACTGCCGGCCATAAAAGAGTACCTCAAGTTGGGGTTCGTTCCGCTTCTGCGCGAGGAGTCGCACCCGGAGCGGTGGCGCAAGGTGGCCGAGGCGCTTGGAGTTCAGCTTCCCGAACCCATGCTTTGGGAGTGGGAAGTTTTGGTGAACAACGATTGAATATTCTTGGGGAGGGAGCGGCCGTGCACATCCGCATCTTTCAAAAACCACCGAGGTTGGTTCTGCTGAATCGTGCTCTGGCCCTGTGCCTACTGCTTGCACTGACAGCCACTGCAGCACTGGCAGGCAGGCAGACTTCAAAACCGAAGACCTGCATCAACGGCGCCACCACACTCCCATACTCGCTGGAGGACGACATACGCTCGGCGGGCCGCGCAGGCTTCGAGCAGGTCGAGATTTGGTCCGCAAAACTCGATGCCTACCTGCAAAACCACACCGTGGAGGATCTTAAAAAGCTGCTGCGCGAAGCAGGCGTTACCGTCGCCTCCATATGCCCATACTCCCTTGTCATGTTCGGGGATGTGAAGCCGGCATTGGATGCGGTAACCCGAGCCGCGCATATAGCAAGCAAAATCGGCTGTCCGGTGCTGTTGGTGTGCCCAGACGCTCCCCCTCCGGATATGCCACGCGAGGAAGCCTTCAAAAAGGCCGGAAGAGAGGCGCGCCGATACGCGGAAGCCGCCGCAAAGTACGGCGTGAAAATCGCCATAGAACCCTTGGGGATGCATCCGTTCGTGCCCGGCCCGAAGGAAGCCCTGCGCATCATCCGCGAAGCCAACCACCCAGCCCTCGGCCTTATGATAGACACCTTCCACTATTACAAAAGCGGCGTACCTTTGGAAGACATTCGCAGTATCCCCACCAACCGCATCCTCATAGTCCACGTGAACGGCTGCGAAGACAAACCGCCGGCCGAGCTGAACGACGGCCACCGCCTGTATCCAGGCGAGGGCGTAATCCCCATAACCGACACATTCCGCATCCTGAAGCAAAAGGGTTATAAAGGAGCCCTCTCCGTGGAGGTCTTCCGCCAGGAGTACTGGAAGCGCCCTGTTGACATCATATCCCGGGAAGCCAAGCATGCCCTGGATGCAACAATGGCAAAAGTGTGGCAGTAGCCGCAGAAACCTTCCGCGTCCGCTTGACGAACGGCCGAAAAAGAGGTATTTGCTAGTTAGCTGTTGAACTCTGGCTTGCGCCGCGTCTCCCCAAATGCTGGCGCTTAAAAAGAGGGAAGGGGGAAGAAAATCATGCGTAAAGCCGCATCACCGCTGAAGCACGTTGGCTTAACAACAGTCCTTCTGTTGCTCCTCGCAACCGGGGCATCCGCCTACAACTTGGGTATCTTCAACGGCAACTTCGCCACAGGAGATTTGTCCGGATGGAGAATGGACAGTATCCAAGGCGGCATTGTTTGGGTGGTTCGCGAGGGCATGGTCATCTCTGGTTTGCCCGGCTCCGACCTCATAAAATATCCGGACAGCAAATGGGCCGTAGTAGTCAGAAGCAGTGCCCCGGCTCCGGTGAGCTCCATCGGAATACTTACGTCGGATCCGTTCATTCCGAACGCTCCGGAGCTCAGATTCAAGTATCTATCGGAGCACGAGCAAACAGCCCCAATGCTTTACATCCTGAAGCCCGATGCTGACCCTGTGAAACCGGCTCCGGAAGATATCCTAATGGAGGTTGAGGTGGAAAACCTCAATCCGGGCACCGGGGCAACCGCGTCATTCACAGAGCAGGTCGTGGATATCAGCCAGTTCTACAACCCATCAAATCCCATGATGGGCACGCCAATTAAAATCCAATTCCGACAGCACACCAAGGCTGCGGGTGCCGGCTACGCCACCCTCTTCACTGACATCACCGCCGGCGAGCTCAAAATATTGGCCACTCCGCCGCCACCGGTTATGTGGCTTGGCATCCGCAACCCGGACTTCAACAACGACTCTCTTGCCGGCTGGCGCACCGATTCTGTAAACGGCGGCATCACGTGGATAGTGAGGCGCGGGCTGTTCTTCCTGCAATAGGGCGCGGACACCATCCCGTTCCCCTCGGGGAAATACTGGGCGATGATGCTGCGCTCAAATCTGGAGGGCAACGTGAACTCTGAAGCCATACTCACATCCGAACCGTTCATTCCCAATGCCCCAACACTCTCGTTCTACACGCTTTCACAGCACGCCAACGTCGCAGGAACCGTCAACATCCTGAAACCCGAAGCTGACCCCGTGAACCCATCCTCCAGCGACGTGCTTTTGAGCGTGCCAATAATCAATGAGAAGCCGGGGGTTGGCGCCACGGCCAGATTCGCCAAGCAGGAGATAGATATTTCGAAGTTCTACAACCCCACCGAGCCGCCGAAAGGCACGCCCATAAAAGTGCAGTTCCGCCAGCACACCACCGAAGAGGG